>JABLTK010102439.1_pt1 | contig 11948 bp, 17 predicted proteins | sample 7160131 | NCBI WGS metagenome assembly JABLTK01 (sample SAMN14651221, study PRJNA627086) | human gut metagenome | isolation source: feces | host: Homo sapiens
AGTTTCTCTTCTTTCCCTGAAGCTTCTCTCCATCAACCTCGACCTCCTTACCAGCAGAGAAGTCAAGAAGAGTGTCCAAAGCCTTGCTCAGAATTTCGCTGTTAACCTTACTACAAAATGTGAGAAAAAGACATTCCAATGAAGAATCAAACAACTTACCTCATTTTTAAAACAATCTCTGAGTCTTCCTTCCACAAATACGAAAGGGCTTGAAGAATTAGATCCTTCTGATGATTGGTTGAACGAATTCAGAGAGCGGTTAATGTATTACTCCAAGCTTGTATAATTTTCACCATTATTCTATGTACTTTGCTCTATATTGATAGAAATGATATTAAAGTCGTGCAAAATAGATAACTGCTTCAAAACTTAATAGTGTTTAGACATCTCAAAAAGTGGCGAACCTTGTGTCTTTTAGAGTACCTGCTATTCAGTATATGGTTCCTCACGAGAAGTAACTTAATAAGCAGAATACCAACGAATAAACACTGTGAATCCATTTTGCAACCCTCTATTGAGCTTCTATTCATACTCTCTTTATCATAATGTGATTCCCTCTCATGAGCCTTAGATGATCTCTCTTCACAACAGAAATCTTCCCTCTCTTATAACAAATGTCTGAAAACGGTATGTAGTTTGAACTCTAATATGTGTTTGTATGATTCGTTAGGTGTATTGAGGTTCTTGTTCTTACTTTGCTGTAGATAAGGTTGATGCTCCTGTGGAAGTTGTAGATGCTCCTGCTGCAGCTGAAGCTGCTGCGCCAGCTACGGAAGCTCCGGCTGCTCCTGTGGTGGAAGAAGCTCCTGCTGTTGCTCCTGCTGCTACTCCTGCTGAGCCCATTGTTACAATCCCATCTCGTGATGTGGTTTCTATCCCTGCTGCTGCCCCTATGCCCGAGACAAAGGTGATTGATGGTTGATTGGATAATTTGTTAGCCTGAGTTTGAGATCAGTGTGACGAACCCTACTCGTATTGCTGATGGTATGTCTTCGTATGTTGTGTACACGGTGAACACAACCACAACGAATCCCAAGTACAGCTATAGTCAGTGCACTGTAATTCGTCGTTACAGTGACTTCCTGTGGCTTCATGACATTCTTGCCACGGATTATCCTTATGCTATTATTCCTCCCATGCCTGAGAAGAACACGATGAACCGTTTTGAAATCGATTTCGTGGAGAGTCGTCGTTCTTCTCTCCAGTCGTTTGTTCGTGAGGTGTGCACACATCCTCTGTTGAAGGAGAGTAAGCGTCTGCGCTCTTTCTTGACTGCTGATGATGAGAAGTTTAACGAGGAGAAGGCTGAGACGAAACAGTCCCTTCGTGAGGAGCTGAAGGGTAACCCTATGGAGGCTGGAATGAAGCTGCTGAAGATGGTCGGAAGTGGAATTGGCCGTGTTGGATCTCAGGTGCAGAAGACTGTGGAGAAGCAAATGGGAGGAGAGACTCCTCTGAGCAAGGAGGATGAGAAGCTGGCTCGTTATGTGGAGTACATGAATGATTTGTCTGTACAAGTGGATTCATTGGCAAACCATGCTCAGGAGTATATTGATTTGCAGCGTGAGTACGGCACAAACCTGCTGGATGCTGGTGTTGCCCTGAATCTGATGGGTCAGCTTCAGCAGGATGTTGTGGGTGATGCCATGCGAAGCATGAACGATGCCTACGGAGTGCTGTCGCAGCTGTGGGGCGAGAAGTGTTCTCGTGAGCAGAAGGCCTTCGTGGATCCGATGCGCCGTCTGTTGCTGCTTCTGAACGAGGTGAAGGTAACCATCGGTCGTCGTTCTTTGATTCTGTCCAACTATCAGGATGCTTACAATGGACTGAAGAAGGCGAAGGCGAATCTGAAGAAGATTGTAGCTACTCCTGGCAAGAGCGCGAAGAGAGCGGCTGCTGAGGATGAGATCGAGAAATACAAAAAGAGAGCTGGTAAGCTGAAGAAGAAGCTGAATACAATCACTGAGAAGATCAATGAAGTGCTGGAGGAGTTCCGTAAGCAGAAGATGAGTATGATTCGTAATATGGTTCTGGATCTGCTTCAGGTGGAGTGGCAGTACAGTAAGCAGATGGCCAATGTGTGGCGTAACTACGTGCCTGAGCTGCAGAAGGTGAATATGGAAGAGGCTGAGAAGGCTGCCAAAGAGTTGGGTCTGGCTAGTGTTGATGAGAACCGTGTACGCGACCTAGGTGAGGAGGAAAGCGAGGAAGAGGAGAGTTCTGAGGAGGAAAATAGTTCCGAGGAGGAGAGTGACAGCAGTGATTCCGATAAGAAGCCCAAGAAGGGTAAGAAGGCTGCAAAGAAGAGTAAGAAGGAAGAGAGCTCTGAGGAAAGTGAGGAGGAGAGCAGTGAAGAGAGTTCTGAGGAGGAAAGTGAGAGTGATGATAGTTCTGAGGAGAGCAGCGAGGAGAGTTCTGAGGAGGAGAGTGACAGCAGTGACTCTGACAAGAAGCCCAAGAAGGGTAAGAAGGCTGCAAAGAAACCTACCAAGAAGAGCGGAAAGAAGAGCAAGAAGGCTGATTCGAGTTCTGATTCAAGCTCTGATTAAGCGCTTAGCAACAAGGTTTTCTTATATATTGCTTTGTATCTTGTTTATCCTAAACAAGTTAGAAATGTTCAACCATGTTTTCTTTCCCCTTCCGCCGTTGTTTTACTTCCGAGCGGTGTCGTTTATCTTCTACCCACTTTTGTTTTACCTTCTCGTTTACTTCTAGAAGTGATTGAAGAGTTTCATTCCCACCTGTCTTCAGTTTCCGTTCCTTTGGAGGAACAGCAGCTTGATTGACTCGTTCCTGGATCTTCTGCAACACAATTTCACGGTTCCGACTTTGGGAACGTTCCTCATTCGCAGTAATTACAAACTCTCCATCCCCATTAATATTATTTCGTTCCTGCTTAACAAATCGATCTTTCACATCTCTAGAGAGACATTCATCCTCCTATCAGTACCTAGGTAACCAGGACGCCGAATAAACATTGAACCGTGCTTCTGCCTTTGTATTCACTTTATTCACATTCTGTCCACCTTTCACTCATCATTATCAACAATTCCGACCTGGACCAGGTGAACGAACAAAAGAGATTGAAATAGCATCTCTAGGGACTTGAATGATTGAACGAATGAATTGAGTCCGAAGTACTGTTGAAAGCGCAGTTTTGGTGTGCAATTCATTCCTAAAAGACTGATAGATTCGATTCATAATGATATAGGAAGAAACAAATGTCAATGGTACAAATCAAGAAAGGAAGTGACTCTTCAAACAGCCAGTTCTCCTCGCTCTTCTAGAGTTAAAGGCATCGCAGCCGTTCCTAGCCCATACGGATTGTTGTCATCCGGAAACACCAAGATGATTTCTCTTTCCTGTTCAATCGAATCACCTTCTTTCCTACACATTGCCAGATATATTGGCTACGTACATCCATCTTGTCAAGATAACCGAAACAAGAACAACAAAGTCAGATTCATCACTCACGCCTGTCAAAAAGATCGTATTCTTATCTGAAGGGATTAATGTTCAGAATGAAGGAAAACAAAGAAGATGACAAGAGAGGATATAGAATGAGGATCACCGATAACAATAGTGTATCGGAGAGAGTGGCTAACAAAGTCACAGCAACTCGACTTTGATTGACCTGAAGTAGAGGGAAAAGACCATGACGAATCAGCATAAAGCCCAAGCGAAGCCACAATAAGATGCGGATGATATAAGCATAGCGGTACTTCTGGAATCTAGATAAGAATAAAAAGACAAATATACGTAATATGCGTATAAGGATTTAACCCATCTCGGAAGATACGTTCCATTCGTAACCTCGTCTTGAAAAGCATAACTACAAATAACTACGAAAGAAGAATCCAACAGGAATCAGAAGCTATCATGTCAATAAATAAGAGAAGGAAAATTCCCAAGCACATCATGTGATAAAACAAAGATGCTGATGTTTCCATGTTGAAGATCAGCATAAATCCATCCGAACAATAGACAAGGATACCCAGAATGTAGTAGCGAACCCATTCCGAAAATAGCAAGGAAGTATAGATTACGCACCATCCCTTAGAAAGAAGAAGAAAGAAAAACAAATCAAAAGTTGTTGCTAGGAGCTGAAGACAAATAACAGCCAATCCTCCATAGTAGTTACCTACACCAAAATTGTCTGCTACTCCTTTGAATGTGACTGCATTAACACACGAAGAGATCTAGTTGTTGAGAAAGTTGGTATATCTACCATCTTCAAAAACAATACACCTGCAAAGAACTTGTGAAGAGTCGACACGCTGCTTCCATAGTATAAAAAATAACTGAAACAGCATAATAGCAAAAGATTGATTCCAAACGAAAGCCAATATACAAGGACAGCGAATCGGTCACTCTCTGAGAACGAAAGCTGGAATTGGGACTATGTAACATCAACAGGATAATGAATACACTCCCAAGAATTCGATAGCAGAAGAAGTCATTCTCTTCATAATCATCACAATTCAGGTTGGGAATGGGTCCACAATTCTTCTGAATGGACAAACACTCACTTCGACAAGCTCTCCAGTAGGATGCATCTATCGATGAATTCACCCCACCGATCCATACAGGCATATGGTACAGGACAATATGGGTAAGCATTTGTGCAAACAAAGTTGAGTAGCTTTTGGGAGCAAGAGGAAGAAAGCGATATCTGTTGTGTATAATTGTTATACAAGTTCTATAGATTAAAAAGTAAGAAGAATAGTACTGTGACCATCTGTTCTTGTGTATCAAGAGACGCAACACTTGGCGCATACGATGAAGGATCTCTGTTTTCGGTAGAAATAACTCTTGCCACACTCCATGTCACAGATAAACACTGTGTGTTTGTATGAAGAATGGTTGAAGACTCATGACAAGTGAACTCTTCTCCATTAGAAACCCTTATAAGGAGCAAAACATACAGAAGTGTCACACCTAAGATAACCATTTTGTGTTGTTTGAGGCAGGAAGATATTTGCAGATCCCAATCAATAGGAGCTAACAAATTGATTCGAGTATGGATTGCCATAGAATTGATTCGATTTCGTAACAGTCATTTGCGGATCAAACAGACTTCATTTTATACTGTAGTCATGTTGGAGTTTCCAATACGGATACTAAATCCTTTACCACATAATTGCCACTGCAATATCACTCATTCTCCGTTGCTATCAGGAAAGATGGGTTGTCAGCAGTCTAGGATAACACGATATTCTGAGCTGACAGATGAGGACATCAAGTTGATACCTCTTGTTTTCAGAGATATGAACCGTAAACATATGAGTCCAGGAGTAGAATACTGGTTTCGAACCTGTTATATTCAAGAAGGAACCATTCCACTGGATGTTCATGTTACATACAATATCGATGATTTCACATATAGGGAGAAACAATCAATCTCGAGTATGTCTGTGTCACAAAATACGGTTATTATCCTGCTGAGGAGACACGAACAACCCAAGATGCTTATTCACTTTTACCTATTACTTTCAGTAGCAATAATAAGGAACTGAATGGAGTCTTTTTGGGTGTATTTGACGGACATGGCGAGTATGGTGGTGAATGTTCGATAGCCTGCAAAGAATATGTAGAACTTTATAGATGATTAATATGTAGATGGATCTTGTGATGTCTACAAGACATTCGTTTGACTCAGAACAGAGTGTTGGAGAACTCATATCAAATAGTTTAGAAGAATGTAACAAACAAATGCATGATAAGAAATATACTGGCGGTTTGGATGATGTATCTTTTACCAACAATTTTGAGTTCTAGACAAACAGTGGTACTACAGCTATTTGTGTATCAATTATGGATTCAACAATAACTTGTGTTAATGTTGGTGATAGTCGTTGTGTAGCTGGTTATTGTACTTCAGATCAAGTATTTGCATTTCCTCTCTCCATTGATCAAACTCCTGTACGAGATGTAGAACTGGGAAGAGAGATGAACCATAGGATGAACGTTCTCGTGTTACGGCGTATGGAGGTGATGTTTTTACACTTGCCGATCGGATGCCTTCGGATAATCGGCTGATGCATCATGATCATCAGAGTTACTCTCTTGATGACCCTCCTCGAATCTATTTGAAGAATTGTGGGTATCCAGGTGCTGCATTTTCTCGTTCTGTAGGAGATGCATTAGCTGGTGGTAATCGTCTCTTAATCTAATACTTAGAATCTGTTGGAGTGATTGCTAAGGGAGAAATCACTCGCAAACATATTGTATGTGGGCTAAACAGTATCTTGTGTGGAAGTGATGGAGTCTGGAATTTTTGCACTCCAGATGAACTTTCATGCAGCGTACGATATTCTACAGACCTTGCAAAAACTGTAGTGACTTCAGTTGTAAACATGTACTTTTCTTCGATTAGTTTGATGTAGATTTGAACGATGGGTAAAAACTTGCGCTTCTTCCGATGACATTACTCTGTTGGTCCTTCGGTTTCCTCCCTTACCAACTTTGCCTAATACTTCGGAAGACTGGGACACAAGTCAGTTTGAAACAAAAGATTCTATTATATTTTCGCAAAAATAGCCTAAACCCTGTTTGTTTAGAAAGTAGGTAATTCGGCTTTGGGCTGCCGATTATTCGGTTCCGAATGCCCATTCTTTTTACTTGCATGATAGAACGAACAAAGGAAAATGCGGGTAATCAGTACCATCTTTAATTTGGTACGTACTTACATTCAACCTATCATCAATCAGTTGTACAAAAGGTACTATGCAGTAATGCATATGGTACTGATAAATGCGTCCCCAATTATTCAATACTTCTTTCGTAGTATGATTGGGATGTCTATTCTTTTCACATTGTTCAGTATTCGCATTAGTCTCGTTTAAACCGTAGTTTGTGTATCGATTTCGATCGTCTCAAGAAAGAGAATCGTCATTTATGTGTTATATATATTCGGAATCCTAAGGTTAGTGTTTATGATCTGGACTTCTCTTCGTGATCCCGGATATCTTGATCTCAACACAGAGAACGAAGAGAGTCAGTCTCTAATCAGTGAAGAAGAACGAAAGAAACAGAAAGCTGGAATCATTTGTTCTGATTGCTGTAGTCGACGCCCATTGCGCACATACCATTGTTCAAAATGCTATCGGTGTGTAATTCGTTACGATCACCACTCTATCCTTCTCAATCAGTGTATTGGGTACAATAATCAGATTCAGTATTCCTTTTTTCTTATGTTCAGTCTTTTAATGGATTATGTCTGTTGGTTTATCCTTATCCGGTATGCGAATATGTCCTTGTTGTTTGCAACGAAATCGTCATCCGTCTGGTTTATTGTCTGTTTTTTGTGTGTTCTTATCGATACCTTAAATACGATTTCTCTGGCAAAACGATTCATGGACAATATTCTTCTCAATCTCACCCAATATGAGGCTGATCATTACTATCGTATTGGATATCTGAAGTCGCATTAGTGGAGATGGATTAGTCGTAGAGATGCCAGTTTCAAGTTTTATAATCCCTTTTTCAAATCCACTCTGAAGAGCATTTTCGAGTTTTTTCATTTATCAGGAATTCGATGGTATTGTTTTGTTGCTTGTTGGAATATAGGTCGAACAATGATATATACTCGGTTTTGGATATTCCTGGATATGCTGACAAGCCGGTAACGACAAAATCCAATATGGTGGTAGATACAATCCGTATCATTTCTGGAATTCCTCAATCTCGAATGCAGGATATCATGGACGAAACAGAACGAAAGGAATCGAGTGAAGATAAAGAATCATTAGTTGTGTACAATGTTTGTAACAAACAGTATATTTATGTTTTCGTAACCGCATTTGTGTTTGAGCTTGTCGTGTCACAATAAGAATTGAAGGCGAAAAACCATAATGAACAATCGTACTAGCTTCTGTACAGGTACATAATCGTTGTGTGACAGAAATAGAATAGTCACAAATTGGCTGGACATCGGTTGAGAATAAACAAAGTCCATGGGTATTAAGTCCTGATGAGTTGACATAAACAGGAAGATCTTGGCCTACTTCATGTTCGCATCCTCTCTCACAAGGGAAGTACTGTCGAATGACTTCACAATGATTCAGAAATTGAAGTTGATTCTCGTTACATACGTAGCGCGAAGTAGTTGTTGAGATACGTAAGCAAGCCTCATGACAGGTCTCATCAAGGTTAGCAGTAACAACCTTAGAATGATGGTTGAAAAACACCGCACTCTTCAAATAAGAGAAAGAATCACACTTACAGCAGTTGGTAAAATGGACCATGCCTCACGACGATTCACAAAAATCAGAGGTCGATTTTTGTATTGAAGGAATAAAACTCCTTTGTGCATACAACGAGGTGACTTAGCAATATGCAGAATTGAAACATATTGTGAGTAATACTCCTCCGTCACCAGAACAACAATAACTTTAACATTCGGATCTGATTCAATTTTCACTAATTTGGAATCATCACCAAACGATAGAATCACTATTTCATTCTCATTATATCCTAATTGATGTGCAAGATTTGACCACGATAATTTCTCATTCACAGATACGTCATATTGCTTCTTCCCTGTAACTAACTCTGGTATTGAAAGTTGAAGATTCCTAAATACACCATTCTCTGTTGATGGATCTGAGAACAATCTAGCAATTGTCCTATCATAGTTTGATGCTAGAAGATATGAAAGATTCCCGAGATCGACTTCCTACAGTAATAAGAACACTCAACACATACGTTTGAATCCCGTAAGAAGGGCATCAAATGGAGAATAGAACGATCGCCTTGTTTTACAGTGGTTCCGATAGAGTTCTTCTGATGGAGAACACGGGGTAACGCTGGGAATAGACACTCTAATCCAAGCTCTTCTGCCCGAGTTCGGAGCCAATGATCCCATCCATTCGTAGTGAAGGTGACTTGAGTGATATTCCATACTCGGCGATATCCCTCATGATTGAAAAACATACCCAGATTAGGGAAATGCGAACCACGACGAATGACTGTTGGATCGGGAGTTTCAGCATATCTGTTAGTAATCAATAATTGCTATTCTAACGCATTGTCATTGAAAAGCGAAATACAGAGCAAGGTTGGATCATGATCAAGAATGACTGCAGTTTGGTTGATGAAGCTTAGAGCAGTTGGCGATACAAGCAAATCATCTTCTAGAAGTAGGACATGCGAGTGATTATGTTCTTCAAATAGAAGATGAAGAAGATGAACGTAATGACGATGGATTCGAAGAAATGGAGTAGCCTTATATGGAATAGATATATCATTAAACTCAACAACATTCACCCTCTTCTTTTGCGTTAGCAAATAACCAGCTGAATTGAGAAAGATCTATCAATCAATAAGAAGATACACAAAAACAGAATACGAAACTATATGAGGGCATCCTAAGGATACATAGATAGTGAATTCTTCAACCCCTTTTAGATTCAGGAGATTCGATAAGGAGTTGATGATAGACTCTAGTCTTGAGCATGCAACAATAGCAATAGCAGGATTGCGTAAAGGTTGCATCTCGAAGGAACTGTCATCCACCAAAAACGGAATACCTCCAAGGATTCGTAGTTTCTGCGGATTTATTTCAGATTCACTTGACTTCTGCTGATGAATCTGTACCGCTTCACCAGGTACAATAGGAGGAGCGGTAATATTGATATATTCATGATCACCACTACTTAGGGTAGTTGGTAATAACTGACTTGGCTCAGTTGGAATTGATTCCTGGAGTAGAATTTCCATAGACCTTTTTGGACTTATGTTATTAAGCAATACTAAACTTCTTGCGAATCTATATCAAATAAGATCATTCAAATCTGAACTCAAGTAACTTACTTAACATTCATACAAATGATGAAGGTTAGTATTGTAACAAGGAAAATACATATATATGATATTCTACTCATTCTGAGTAAACTATCAAGTGATAATAGTGTTTGATAACAATATTAAGAATAACTGCTGTATGTGCAATTCTATTCCAGTTAGGTATTATGTCTGAAATTATTGTATTGCAATTTGGAAATGATGCCAATCGTGTTGGTTCCCATTTTTGGAATCTCCAAGTAGATATCGTCAATCCAGTGTTTAGCTCTAGAATGAACATGTTCAATGGGAACTGCGGAATAAAGATTGTATTCAATTGAATCCAAATATATTTATGAGGGAAACAAGAGATGGTACCTTTCTTCCTCGATGTGTGATCTGTGATAATACCAGTAATAAGTAAATACCGTATGTCATATAAATAGTGGGCTTCGGTGAGATCAATCCTCAAACAGGAGAAAAGTCGTTGCTAGAGACGACAGAGGATGAAATTAAATCTGTTACATCCGTTCTTGACTCGTACTTTTCATGTTCATTTGATTGATAAGTAGTTCTTCCAAAGTCCAATACGTGGACCGCTATTCTACCCAGTCAAATATGTTTCTTGTGAATTCATTTCTTTTTCTTTAGGTTTAGACTCATTGGTCTCATGCATACGATTTTACATTCTCTCCTCATTCAATTGTTGAGATGAATCAGAATCGCTTATTCATAAATCCCATTTGTGATGTTGTCATGTTTGAGCAAGCCTTCCAAGTATTTCTTATTGTATTCATATTCCTGTAGAATAGACAGCAAATCGAAATCCTTCAAGAGAAGATTCGGTGGCAATTGGAACAAGCAGATGCAATCAGTGGTGTATTGCTGATAGAAGATTGTGCTCTTGGTTGGAATGCAAGTTCTGTCATATCAGATTATCTACATGAGGAAGGAGTCAAGGCTATGATTAGTATGGATATGATGAAGCGAACGAATTCATTTGACTCTCAATGTAATCAAGCCCTCTGTCTGATGGAATCGATTCGTCATAGTTCATTAGTCTCTTGTAGCACATCCTCTCCCGTGATGACAGCATGTTGTCTAGACTCTGCTTTAGCAGTGTTGGCCTGTATAGTCTGCCTCATTTATAGTTGTCGTCAGATGAATCACCGCCGTCTTACGATGCGACAGTTGATCAATCAGTATTCCTTAGGTGGAAAGCGTTGCATTCTCAATCTTTCTTATTCTACCGAGATTATTCCAAATCCTCCAGTTGATCCAAAAGAGAGTTATATTGGAAATCAAGAACCATTATTCTCATGGAAGAAGTTGTATGAATCAAGTCATTCTTCAGTTCCTGCAACAAGCTGTAAGATTGTAACATATCGATCTATCTTTGATTCTAGAGTATTGTTTCCAGAGTTTATAACAATAATATGAATCGAATTGTGTATTCCTGTAATTCAAAGTTCTTTTCAAATACGCTCTACACAAATCTATATCCTTTTCTCTGTATATTGAATTCTCCTTCATTCCAGAATCGTTAGTGATCCTCTATTACTTCCATTATCATCTATTGATATTCTACGACAAGAACAAGCTTCTATAAGTCAATCCTTACAGTGGTATGATAAAACAACAAATTCATTTAGTCCTCAACAAACTAAGATGACTGTAGGAATGAGTGGAGTGGGTAAGGAATAGCGAGAGGCTCATATCCCTATTTTTACGAGGATAGCAAATGAAAGAGATTCTGTGAGGTTACTTATGAATTCACACGACCATTTGCAGAAGAATCAAAAGAGTATTCAGAATTGGTTAAAAACGAAGTGTGTTGAGAACAGTAGTAGGGCTAGAGATTATTGGGAGGAGGTTCTAACAGAATGTGATGATGTGTCTGAAGGGGTATATCAGGATTACATGACACTTTAGAGGTTGTTTGTTGACGGTAGACACTTTGTTGATTCTAACTTTGATTCCTATGCAATACAGTCATATCGGGTTACATAGTTTTGTTTATTGAATCCTTAATTTCTCACAAAGCATTCTTATTTGGACGGTGAAATGTCTGGAGCATCATCCGTTTCTTGAATGAACAATGATATCATACAGGCGTCATCTAGTTGCCGGTTTTAATGAGTCTCATTCACTCTTCTGTCAATGAG
>JABLTK010106582.1_pt1 | contig 11940 bp, 15 predicted proteins | sample 7160131 | NCBI WGS metagenome assembly JABLTK01 (sample SAMN14651221, study PRJNA627086) | human gut metagenome | isolation source: feces | host: Homo sapiens
AATTGATGCTTTTCATGATTGTATACGCGCATTCCGGTTAATCGGAAACCAATCGTACGTTGCAAAGGGTACTTCTTTGATTCACGATCAATCTTCTCCTGAGGAGCATCATCTTCCCAAGTCTTTGTACCGATCTTTAGATCAATTACAGATGGTTTTTCATATCCATATGTGAGATCATCAAGAATCATGAACTGTCCCTTTTCACCAACTTGTTTCACTCCATGATAGCCAGCAATCCATTGCGTGAATTCTGGATACCGTTCTGCTATGGTTGAATAGAACGATACTTCCTTTTCTCTGTAAATCAATCAATACACGGATTCCAACCCTCTTCCCAGATCTTGGAGCTGTTTCAAGATCCAACTTCCTTGATGAAGCATTCCTTGGTTCTGTAGCTCAAAGGTATGTCCTCCCACTTGGTTTTCAAATGCAGTAATGGGTGATGAATCCATAGATCAAATATACCAATCTTAACTTTTGTTTCCGCGATTCTTCGGTTATACTCAAACTCCATTGTGGACGGTTTGGATCTTATGAAATCAATGAATCGTGTAGAAACGATAGGTAGTTCCGTTATGGAGAGTTATATGGGTGCTGTATTTCGTGCCTGTGTATTCTAAGTGTTGCTTTTCTCATTGTTAGAATAGTCTCAAAAATGTCTCTTTAGAGGAGTACTCATAGTGATTGCTTGAGAATGTAGTATCTCAATTGGACATGTGACTTCTTGGTTTGTTTCGTGTGGAATTCCGCTAAGCGATCAAGGTACATCTATTATTCATAGTCAAATAAAGATCTTGATACTGTTATTGACTTTCTGGGTTCGTCTTTTACATCAGTAAAGGATTTCTTGGATAATACAAATAGACATTTTGAGTTGGAGAAGAGTATGATAAAGACAATTCATTGATTTCATAGGCATGGATGTTCCAAATCAGCAATATGCTATGCAAGGTCAGATTCTAGATACAATTCATGAAGAAACAGAATCATCAACAAGTCATTCCAAAGTGAATGATACAATTCAAAATCCTCCCTCTCTTTTCGATGATTCTGTGACAGATAACTCCAGCATTCCTATTTCAAACACCGTTGTGCATAATGACGAACCAAGTTTAGAGAAACCGGATATTGTTCGTATTGAAGTAGTGTATTTAGTTATAGACAAGTGTGGAGTATGAAACGGTGAGAATGATACGCATGAGTATGGATTGATGAAAATGTTGACTATAGAGCGAATGGTGAGCAGTCTTCAGTCAATGCATCGGCACATCTACTTTAATGTGAATTCATTATCTGATGACCAACTTCAAGAATTCTATCATTCTCTTGAACAACAAGAGGAGGGAAATGCAGAATTACGGGGAGTTACGATTCGAGATGTTGAGAAGAACGATGCATTTGATTGCAATTTTGTAGTTATGATGGTTTGGCGACTTATGGGAGATGGAAGTAAAGCGGGTGAAAGCAAGCTTTTTTCAAGTTGGAAAACGAAAGTGAATGTGGCTGCGCAACAAGTGCTTGCTACTACTGCAATAGGTTTTCTTGATATCTTGAGTGATGGCATTTACGTGTACCAATAAACATGTTTCTTATTTACAAATTTAACCGTTTCGAAGGATTCTCGATTTCACTTCCTCTAAGGGGAATTGATTCATCTATGCCTACTCTCGTTTCTTTGATGACTGAAACAGTAACTCGTTATTATGAGTAATTGCATTGATGTATATTCCACACTTTTCAATCAGCTTCTTGTTCTCTTGGAGTTCATTATCCTACGATCACATTTCGTCCTTATTCCAACTTGAGTTTCAATTGCATGATTCACTAATTCTTCTAATCTCTGTAGAGCATCCAATTCACGATAGCAACTACTTTTTTCCTCATTACACAGTGACATCACCTCCTTCACGTTGATACAAACTTCATATTCTTCACAGTCACTTCCATATTCAGAAGGATCGAAATCACGTATCTTTTCAAGCAGATTCCTCTTCGCTTCGATCTGACGTCGTAAGGGAGATGTAGATTTGAAACTCTCAAAATGTGATAAAAAGCGTTGTAACTCAACAGATACTACGTTCTACAACCAATTCAGTCATACGATTCTCTTTTGCTGCATCGTTCCTTTCTACAGGAGCTACCGCTGAGATTGACTCATAAGCAGGTTCTGGTTCTTGGGCATGAATGTTGATATCATTGAATTGAGGGAATTGTAAACTACATCAAACATTTCTAAAAATGAGTACAAAACCTGACTTGGGATGCTGCTCAAAACTCTTGCAGTCATGGAACGACCCATCGTATGTTTATCGTTCCAGAGACGAATAACACCAAGAATTCGACTTGCAATTTCCGGATATTCGATCTTCCTACCATCAATTCCAAAACAGAGAACCTACTCAAGTGATTTCTCAACCATGTATGGAAGGAGATCAGCAAACAAAGGTGTATACTATCCTATAATCGAAAAAGAATACAAGGTACTGAAAACACGCCTGTAGATCGCTCTCGAACCAGAACATTGTTGGCAAGAAAGAAGAGATACAATCTGGTTTGATATGGTACTAACTGTTAGGAACAAAAGAAACGATCACCATTAACATACATGTCTCGTATCATATCAACAATTCTTTTTGCATCACTGCTATTCTCTTCCAACCATAATGTCATATCTCCGAATCATCGAATTACCTAACAACAGTACCCGAAATACATTGCGATGTTCCATTAATTGAATGTAATTTCCTTGCACAATCCTCCAAGATGAAAACCATACGGAGTTCAAATTGCAGTTTATCAAAATGTCAATGAAGAAACAGGTTCATTATACAACATTATTAACAGTTTGCATCATTTCTTTGTTATCTGAACGGTTTTCAACAAGACGTTCACAAGACCGAACCCATTTCCAACCAAAGGTGAGGTAATATGCTAGGAATGCAGAAAGTGCACCTACTATGTAACCCGCAATAACATCATCTCCCCGATGTTTGTAGTCCCACTATGAATAAGTTCTCAGAAAAGAATCAACGATTCGAGAACTTCCAACATATAAAGGAACGCTCAGACACACAAGAATAATAGCAGAAATAAGTCCTCTCTTCACAGATCGTTTCCATCCTTTTACTTGCCATACCGAACCAACAAGAAGAATCGATGTAAACGTTGCATCCAACATAGTGTGTGATGCATGACCCGATGGATAGCTCCGAAGAGAATCTTTAATGTGCTTCTCCTACACCTTAAAGGAGAACAACTAAGGAACGGTTCCGGTGCACTTCTTCATATCGACGATGTGGCCTATTGTACCGAAGATTCTAGTTCCATTTACTGATGATTGGGGATAACCACATCTCTCAAAGAAGCAGGGTCTGGGCCTTCCTGTTACATTCTTCATAACACTGGTGACACTTTCATTGATACAAAAGGCTAAAGCCATGAAATAGACCACTCTCAGCGTCTATTTGATAGGACGGTAGGATGAGTACATTCAATTGAGTTCTTTTTTCAGTAGATGCAAAGAAAATCGTTATCCCAATGAAGGGAACAGCGAAGAAAACGATTAACCATGGAACTGTTCTATCCATAAAGTCCTAAGATATCTCTTACGGGACCGTATTGTTGACAGGATACGATAGAGAAATATCTCCTTCAATGATCATTGTCTGATGAGGAGTCATGAACTGGCTACCTAGAGCAATCCCTGCTGCAATCAAAAGGCTAATTCCGTAGACTATCAGTCGGGTTGTTTTCATAGAAAGAATGAATTGGGACTCGTTACGCCATGATCCCCGTTACCCAAATAGACGATTTGCTACATTAAAATGAAAATTCTTCCATCTTTTATATTTTTGCTCATTTGCTTTTGCCTTGGATTTGCTGATGATGAAGTTGTAACATCGTTGGATGTTGATTCGTTCGATGTCTTCTTAGAAACGCATTCAGATGTGGTAGTTAAGTTTTATGCACCTGTAAGAGTTGAAATTATTATTTGATCCCGAGTGGTGTCGAGTGTGTCAGAAAATCGAACCTATCTTCAAGGAAGTAGCAGCTGAAATAAAATCTGGAATTCGATTTGCTGAGATTGATGTCTCAGCAAATCCAAAAATTGGTCGTCGTTTGAATCTAAAGGGAGTTCCAGTTATTAATTACTACAAGCAAGGTAAATCTTTTGAATATCGTGGAAGAATTGACAAACAGTACACTTGTAAACTGAGAGTGAAGATTAGGGATTTGTTGAAGTTTGTGGAGGGATTGGCAACAGTAGAGAGTAGCCAAGCAGAGTCTGTGGATTTAGATCGGAGAGTGAAGCTTTTGGAGGATCAAATCGCTCTACACGACGTAGTCATCGTTAGTTACTTTGGTGAAGATGAAAAGGATGTGACTGTGGAAGTGGATGCAGCTGTATTGTCTATACCAGATGTAGTGAGACTTATCATTCCGGAGAAGCGGATTGCAGAACGCATGCATGCCCCTTTCCACTCTCTAGTTCTGTATAAGTCAGGTGAAGAGGCAAAAGTCTACGAAGGGTCTCTTAATCAAGCTGACATTAAGAAATGGGTTTTGCTAGAACTGTTGCCTTTGATCGTTCCTTATACAGCAGAAAACACACGCAAGATCTTCAATAAGGAACATGGTGTTGATGTGCAACTCCTATATTTTGCTCCCACCGAGAATCCAAATCAGAGCGTAATTGACGCTACAAAAGTGATGGAACGTATTGCTAAGAAGTATCGATATCGTCTCATCGTTATCCAGATTCCCGCAGAGAATTCGAGACTTATTGATTTCTATGGTGTTGAAAAGAAAGATATTCCTACTGCTGTTCTGACTCTGGTAGAAGGTGGTCAACCGAAAAAGTATCGTTTGTATGATAGTATCTCTGATGTGTCTGTTTCAACTTTTATTGATCAAGCAATGAACGGAAAACTAGAATCCTTTCTCCGTTCGGAGAGAAAGCCAAATCAGTTTGTTGGACCTGTTTATGTGGTTGAATCATTTTGAGTTCATTTATAGAAAGTAGTAGGATCAACCTTTGAAGAGGTTGTCTACAATCCAGACAAGAATGTAGTAGTTCGATTTTTTGCTCCATGGTGTGGTAAAAGTAGTGACTTCGAGCCCATATATGAGGAGGTTGCAAAATCCTATTTGATGGATTCGTCGATTATGTTCACTGATGTTGATCTGACAAAGAATGAAGTGAGAGGATTTGAGTACCGAGATTTCCCGGTTATTCTCTTCTTCAAGAAGGGAAAGGAGTATGTGATGTATCAGGGTGAGTTGGAAAAGGAGCCATTCCAACAGTTTATCGAAGAAAACCTTATGTCGTATGAATCTGAACTTTCTCTTGTTTGTTGACACTGTGGAAACAGGGAAACTCTAGGACACAAATTCGGCCTATTTTGTCAGGAAGAAATCGAAATATCCAAAACTGATTCTATCATGTGTAAAACTGCTGGCAGTAGGGAGTAGAGTGGGTGAATGACCCGATTAGAGTCTGCGATGTACACATTGTTCTCCATTGTGGGAACTTGCTTTATGGTTTCTATATGACGGTTTTGATAAGTCTATTAGTTTTTCCTTTACGCAGTATTTAAGAGCAACCCTGAAATGTACGATGAGTTGAAGAATCCCGATGTCACTTGTAAGGGTCTATTTGAGACAGGTAAATTCCATGTTAAGTTGTTTGAGAGATAGCAATTGCATATTTAGTAACAGCTGTCGTTTCTGGCGCGTTTTGGATCTACCATATGTAAGAAATGAGATGCTGATATTAGTACTGTAGACAGAAGGATAAGAAAACGGTAGTGGTCGAGGAATCTGCTTTTGAACTAAGTAAGAAGCGTTTCCACTTTGCTACTACGAATACTGATACAACGGTTCCTTTGCTCAAGGCCCAGTTGTAGGTTTCTTAGTTTATTGGGTTGTTTTCTTCTAATACGCATTACATAGATAGGATGTCAAACTGCCGTTTTGGTGAGAACTACGATTTGTATCCATTTTCAGCGATTCCATGAAAAGGGTTGATTTTATGGAAAGAGAATATTCTCACTTTTTCTTCCTTTCGTGTCCTAACGGACGCAAGTCGTTATGATGTCAGAAGAGACTATAAATCAATTCCACAAGGGCTATATGACCAAGTTGTACATTACTACCTTGTTTTATCAACTTGGGAATTCACTCATTCTCCCTATTGTTCCATATCTTGCCAATAATTTGAATGCGGACAGTACTCAGTACGGCCTGTCATTTACTGTTTACTATATTACGCAGTTCATAAGTGAAGAATCCTATTCTTCGTGACATCTAGGTTCACTGGGTCTAGGAAAAGTCAGTGACAAATATGGACGGCGATTGGCGCTGTCTATTGGCCATTTAGGATTGACAATCTGTAGGCTTTTGGATTGTGTATGATGGTAGTCACTATGTGCCAACTTTTTACCAATAATGCATGGATTTTTATCCTATTCCGAGCATTGACTGGATTGTTCGATGCTTCAACCCCTCTGTTTCAAGCGTAATGCTTTAAAACAAATTCTGACCCCTAGTTGTGTAGGAGATGTAACAACTTCCAACAAACGAGCACATTATCTTTCTCAATTGGAATCAGTAAATAATGTGGCTCAGGCAGTAGGTCCTTTGATTGGCGGGTTTCTCTCTACATTCTCTCTTAACTATGCTTTGTAAACATGGTGATACTTGTTGATATGCAGAATTGCCACAACTGTCTTTTATGTCATAGCTACAATCACAGCAATATTCTTCCTAGACGAGAGCAATCCCACGATTCTAGAGCGACGTCGCATTCTCCAGAATTTGAAAGAACAGCATCTCGACAAAGATGCTTATGAGGAACAGAAGAGGCGAATTCTCTTCCAGCTAGACGTACAGCGTATTGTCATGAATGAATCATTGATGCATAGAATCGGGAATGAGATCGCAATCTTCGTCTTCATTAGCCGCAAACAAGAAGTGGAAGATGAATTATGTGATGGTAATTGCTCTGATCGGCGAGTTCTGTAATCGCTGGATCATAAATATCTTTGATGTCTCATTCGCTGCATTCGGAGAAGAGCGATATCAGATGTCGTCAGCTGAATTCTGGTAAGTATGAAGTGATGAAATCAAAGATAGTTTCGCTTCGGGTTTTGGTAGTGTGATTAATGTGATCCAAACAGGATGGCTGTTCAATGTGTTTTTGAAGTGTGGTTTGTCTATTCCATTGATTACGTCCTTTGCAGGAATCACTGGAAGTATGCTCATACAATTGTCTTGACTCCTAGTTATCGGAGTTCTGTTATGTGTTTTCTCGACGAATAAAATCGTGGCTATTTGTGGCAGTCTCTGTTTCGTGATAGCGTATGGTTTTGCAGCACCCACTGCACCGACCGTGATGTCAGTAGGTGTGAGGAAGGAGTATGATATAGACGGAATCAACTAGCAACACACAGGGAGTGGCTACATCTCTAGTCTTAATCGGTGGCCAGTCAGCTTATATCGCAGCACCATCAATTCTGGGTGGGTTATATGCTAAGGGAGATACTGTACCATTCCTTGTGAGTATCGTGCCATGTGGAGGTTGATGAGAGAATTGATATGTAGGTGGTGTGCTTATCATTGTGATGATGGTATTGCATTTCATTCCAGGAGGAAAGACTGCTGGACAAGTACCATTACGATATGCTTTGGAGAACCTGGCAAAGGAAACGAAGATGGAAGGTGTGGATAATGAGAATGAGTTGGAGGAGCTGGGACGCTCTGGAGAACGAATATCTGATAAGAAACCTAGTGATAATGATCATGATGTGATGATTGAAATGACCACAATGAATAAGAAAAGTGAAGATAATGATGTTCAGATCGTTGTGTCTGGACAGAGGAGTATTGATGAAGATGATTTCTTTGTACCTCCACGTTTCTTGGGAATGAGATCAACACCTCAGGAGGAGTCAGCGAGTGACAATGATGCTGTAGCCCATGAAATGACTGGGGATGAAGAGTCTAGAGAGGAAATGGCTATTTGAAGGTTGTTTGTTGAACGAATTCTTTGACCGAATCTATAGAGGAGTTTCATGATTGTTCATTCTTTCACAATGAGTGGAGTACTATGGAGTTTTGAGAAGATGAGGAAGCTCCTCGTCGACCCTGACAAGTTCAATCAAACGTGACCCTTGTTGTCGCAGTTGATGGATAGTGATGGAGCAAGAATGGTGTTTGATGAATGGTATCGTGTTGCAAAAATGTTTGCTCAAGGAAAGGTTGATGCAGGTGAGGACTAGAGGAGCTGATTACGGCTTAGACCAAATAGTTGCTTGTACCGAGGATTGCTTTCAGACAATGTTTATTTCGTATGCTCCTGGAGTATTTACGAAGCCCAACATGGATTACTATGTGATTTCTTCTTTGATGAAGGCATTCAGGAATATTCTGATGATTTTAAATACAAAGCCAAAGTTCCAGGTCCTCAGAGATAATCCTCGTTTTGTCCCTATCATGAGCTGGCTCCAACAGTGCATTATTCCTCAACTCGTTGTTGGAGCTAAGAATGACCGAGTTAGAAATGATACCTGAGTCGCATGTAGATTGATTCGATTGCCCGTGTGGAGTATTCCGAATCGATCTGGGCTCTTCTTGAGTTTAGTCGTTCGCTAGCATCCACATACAACTTAGTGTATCCTACAGTCCCATGCTATCTCTATTCTCTTGATTTTTTTACAATCGCTTTCAACGTGTTATCTTTTTGTGATTCTAATTAATAGACTGCAGAGAATCTGAGTTTGCGTCAGTCCATCCTGCGTTCTGTGTCTGAAATGATTGAGATTGATTGTGTGAAGATGATGACCTTGGTGACTCCTCTTGTTCGTGATGCTGAAGGTTGTGCTGTGCTGTGGTCAATCACAACTTTGGCTAATAAAGAAGCGATTGAAGTGATGCAAAAGGGGATCACTGTAGTCATTCGAAAACGAGGCACAGAAGCTCTGTTATTATTCTATAACAGCATGAATGATTATGTGAGTGTAAGATTATGTTGACTATCTGATGTTGAGAAACTTGCGATGCAAGTCACATCACTCTCAGAAAGCCTTACAAATGTTATTCTGTATCATTTCTGTAATATTGCAGCTACAGTTGTTGCAAATACCACAGTTCCTAGTCGTAATGAACTTTCCACTATTCCCGAAGAGATTATTTCTGGTCGTGTGTTCTTACAATCACTTACTCACTACTTTCCAAGTTAATTTGATTCGATTTGATAACAAACAGATAATTCATATGTTCTCGATTTTCTCTTCTCACTTTCCATCACTACTTTGTTCCCTGTTGCTTCCATTGCATCTCCATACATTGATTTGTATAATGATAACACTCTTCTTCGGTATCTTTTTCCATACTTACAAACAGTCATCTCATCTATGTCTATAGCAGGTGTATCTGGAAATGAAGAAGATCAGGATATAATTAACTTGTTGAGGGATGTGACTCTGTTTTTGCTGAATTCGTCAACTCGTCCAATAAATTATGAAGTTGGTCACATGTTGTTTTCTACCCTTCTTTTGGCAATGCGTCGTGGTTATATTGAAACAGAACGTTTCCCAGAAGCAACGGCGAATGTGATTGCATATTATGCAATCAAGCCGAGTTCTCTACCTTCAAATACTCAAGTAGATCCTTCAATTCGGGAGAGCAGTTCTTGGATTGCAGAGATTTTTGAAGACTCCGAGGATCGTCATCGCGATGTCCGAGCTATCAAGGAAGTGATTTGTGTTGTATTGGGAATGAAAGAAGTTGAGGGAACTATCAATAGCAAGATTGATACAGAGATTAGTGAGATGGTGATGGAGGCAGGAAACATTTAAATTTATTCATTTGTAGCAATTTCTACGTATTCGTCATATTGAAGTATTGCAAATCATGAAAGATATTCTTCTCACAGCTGATCTCAACAATTCAGATAGTATCTCTTTTAGTATGCAATCTAAACTGTTGTACAGTATAAACAATTGGATTATCAATGATTCAAGGTATATTACTGGTGAGGACATTCAATCTGTGTTTCTTCCTCTTCTTCGTGCAATGACACCCATAATTCATGCTACTCTTTCCTATCTACTTCTTGAAGTCACAACGCGTGTTCTTCTTTTGTATAATAATTTGGGAGGTGGAGGGAATTCTGGCCAATTAAATCACGAGGATTATATCGGGGACAATGGAAAGCAAGTGGATGCAATTGCTGATGATTCTTTGATTTGTGGTATTTTAGAACGTGCTCCTCAAGATGAATCAGGAAATGAAGGAGAAATGTATTATACGTCAACAACCATTATTGAGAAGTGTTTAGCTCTTTCTGGTCCTTCTGCTCGTGTTGCATTGGCTCGTTTCTTCCCTTATTACTGTCTGACCGATGAGAATGTGGATGTTCGACGAATCGCTCTCCAATCTATCTCTAAGTACCCAGATCTGGTTTATAAGTATTATAATGAGATTCTATTGAGGTAAGTCCTTTGCTTCCGAATTATGATCAGTTTGGAGATGCGAGTTGGTGGTGACGAGGCTCACATCAAGATTGGTTTGGCTGAACTCTATATTGCTGCTGCTCCAGTTCTGAAACTCCTTGCTATACATGATCTCACTTATATTCCGCAGTGTTTGATTTATCTCATTGAAGGTCTTTCTGCTACAGCCATCAACGATCCTCAAAGCCAACCTTCAGCTGCTATCATGGATGCATTGCGAGAGATCTATGCAGGAGTAGATCATCGTTATATGAGCAGCATCCTTCAAGCAATTGATGCCTTCAATCCTGAGTACAATCATACTCTGTTAAAGTACTGTCCTCAATGGGGAACAGAAGGTACAACGACGTAACTATCATAGATAGGAATGATGATTAGATCGCCTATAAGTTCGGAGCAGACTCATGCTACGACGGAACAGTATACTAATTGGATGAAATGATGAATTAGAGCGGAGATAACAGACAGTTGGTCACTCTACTGGAATTATGTGAAGTTAGCTCAAGAGAAGGGACCCCAAGGATTTGTTGAGAGTCTGTATTATTTGAATGTAATTCGTACCAATGAAGCTTCGCCAATCCGTCAGCAACTCCTTACCAATTATCTAATGACAACTCTGTTACCCACCATCAGTGCATATTTCCTTCCTCAACGGGGACCTGATCAACGATATCTCTTCACGCCTAGAGTTCTTCAGAATGCTGGAAGTGTGATGCATGTCCTTCAAGTGATTCATCAACTCTTCCCTCAAGAAGGAGAGTATCTTCTTCATCTCTCAGAAATGGCTTATCAGTTGGTTCAGGCTGAGCGAGCTGCAGGTGCTGATCCTTCAATCATCGCTACTTTGGAGGCACAAGCGGCTTCCTTAACTCCAACCCAACCTCAGGGGTATGTTCCGCCACAGCAGTTAACACGTACACAACTCCTCCAGCAACAATTCTATCGTCCTTCCTTAGTGCCATCACAACCAGCTCGCTCAGCATCCTATATATCACCTCAGCAAGCAGCAAGGCCATCTCAGGTTCCTCATGTGACGTACGTACAATATCCAGTGGTCCAGAGTGCCAATCCCCAGCAGAGAGAAAATGAAGAGCGAGCGCGTGCTGAGGCCAGTATCGAGGCCCACAAGGAGGAAGTACAAGCAATGATGCAACGTGTATTGAATCCGAAGCAGACATCCGACCAAGTATTTCCACAGTTGCCTACTGGTAGTGTGGTGGTGAATGAGAATGCAGAGAAGCTGCAGATGCTGGGTGTGGATCCACTGCTTACGCGGTCGTGTAGGTGTGATGAGAAGAGATGATGTGTAGCATCAAAGGCGAGCCTAACAGGGGTGGAAATTGAGTTTACAAATGCTCCTGAGATTGTAGAGGAGAAGGGAGAAGTGAAGGAAGAGACGAAAGAGGAGGAAGAAGTGAAGGAA
>JABLTK010071103.1_pt1 | contig 11936 bp, 6 predicted proteins | sample 7160131 | NCBI WGS metagenome assembly JABLTK01 (sample SAMN14651221, study PRJNA627086) | human gut metagenome | isolation source: feces | host: Homo sapiens
CTTCACTTCTTCCTGCGCACTCTTACAAAATTCCATAAAGTGGTGGAGCACTAATCGTATCACATGAAACCTATCCGCTACTATCTTCGTCCTCGGAAAACACCTCCTTACGATACTTCGGTATCCGCTCGATAAATCCATGCAGACGACCTTCACATTTTCCCTGCCTTTGTACGACATTAGCGTGCTTTCTATATCGCTATGTCTCTTCCCTTTAATTACATCGTATACCCTGTGGTGCGATAAGTCGGCTATCGTCGTCGCAAACTTGTAACCCTTGTGGATTGTGTGCTCGTCTATTCCTATAATTTCAGGACAAGGATAGTTGATTTGCTCTTTGAGCTTTTGCTCGTACCTACTGTGGATTGCCCGCTCAACCGTGCTTGCAGATATGCGGTAAATCCGGGCAATAGCCTTATTGCAAACGTTCCGAGCGTATTCACTTACGAGCCTGTTTTTGAACCTCTCCGAGTGACGAGCGTAAGGCCTTACTCCCTCAAGCCTTTCGCGAAAGACCCTTCCGCAATCGAGACACTTGTAACGCTTGCATTTTACCTTGAGATGATAAATAGCTCCGTTTTCAGAGGCCTGCTTAATATAACGCCGGTAGAAATCGCAATGAATCAAACAATATAAGCCGCATAAGCAGTCGGGTATACCCGACTGCTTATGTTCAACTTCCGCAATCGAAAAGTCTTGACCAACACTTACTGTCCTGAGAATCTTATAGCCCTTTATTAACACATCGGGCATTGTAGAACATTTTTCGTTCTCTTTGCCCTCTTTTTTTTCCACCATTCCACAATCTTTGACGTAGAACGCACAACTTGGCGACGATATTGTGATACAAGGAATCTATTAACTTGTCCCATTTGGCAGGGACGTTCGGCAGACCCGTTTCTTCTTACGAATGGATTTTTTGAAATGTCCTACGATTGCTTCGTAATAACGCTATCCCACCATGAAGTTTGAAGTTATCGCCGAAATTTTTTGAGGGCGTTCTTGTACGATACAAAGTATAGCTTGCCAGAAAGATTGGCAATTTATCGTAAAGCAACAATACCGCATTGTTGGAGAAAAGTTAATAAAATTTACGCCGCCAAATACTGCTTCAATCAGAAAGTCAAAGCTTTTTTTGAATTATTAAAAAATCATATTTTGACTCATAAGGAAATTTCGTCTGATGTAATGCGGGGTCAGGCGTTTGTTGGCAATTTTACCCTTAGGAATAATTTGATAGATTAGTTACTTTGCAAAAGTTCCTCTTAACAGTCTACTATCGCAGCTATTGTGGGTTTATAGAGCATTCTACTATACATGTGAAAATTGTAGATATTAGCAATGATTTCTGTGGATATAATTATTTAAGAACTTGACAGTAGCACTCGAATTATTTAGTTTTTAAATGAATTTTTACAGAAAGATAGATTATGTATTGCCAAAATTGTGGTGTAAAACTAGCTGATAACGTGAAATTCTGTCCTATGTGCGGAATTAAAGTGATTCGAATATCAGAAGAGAATTTACTTACAGATAATAGCAAAAGGCCAGTTAAAACTACCCCATTCGTAAATATTACTAATGTTGGAAAATATTTTAAGTTAGTTATAATAGCTTTGTTATTACTTGAAATTCCTGCTACATTACTTGCAATCCTTATTTTAAATGAAGATGAACCTATCTCTCAATTTGTTTCGTTGTCATATATGCTATTATGGATAATGCTTATTGTTTTATACATAGTATCTGCTGTTTTATTTTGCTCTTGGTTTCATCGTATATCAAAAAATAAAATTGTCCTAGCTGGCTTAGGAGAAATACCTTTACATAATAATAATAAAAAGACTTTAAAATTAACATCACCATGGTGGTGTGTTGGATGTTTTTTTGTTCCTATAGTTTCGTTATATAAACCTTATGTTGCAATGAAAGAAGCTTGGTTTGTATCAAACAAGGTTGCTTATAATTCGCCTTTAATTAAATGGGATTTTATAAAGAACTGGTGGGGAGCATTGTTATTCTCGTGCTTTATAGGTAATTACTCAATGCATGTATCACTGAGATGGGGAGAAAATGCGGGGTCAATAGGATTAGATATTATATGTCTATTTATTGATATTATACTTACTTTTATTACCATAAGACTTGTTGATACGTTGACTAGCGCTCAAAATAAGGCTATGAATGAAAGGCAAGTGAACGATAATGCATATTTTTTGCAAGTTTAGTATTTTTGAGAGTTATAGATCAGTCATATAGAACTCTACTCCGCCTTTAAAGGGAAAATTCGATTTATAGATAAGTCATTTTTGAGTATATTTTTCAAGAATAAAGTCTAATTTGCAGTAAGTTGCGACTATACAAGTTTGCGAAGCAAAGCTTGTGTTGGGTAATTTTAGTTTTAGCAAAAGAGCGGAAGCACAGCGAGTACTTAGGCGAGTAACACTGTGTGCGCGAGTTCAATCAGTCTTAACTTTTACCAAACACGAAATTTACAGCTGAACTGTTCCACGCCCCTAACCTAGCTATCTGTTATCACTTATTAGAGTAGATATTACATATAGTCCGAATTCGTAGTACACATAATATGGATTTCTCATATCAACGATTTTGAATTTCTATAGTAGTTAAAAATGCGTAAACTTCGACACCTGGATACAGTAAGCTTTTACAGGAAAATGAGGTATATCTGACATTTGAGAGGTACTGGAGTATTCTATCAGGATTTTTCGCATATATTGGATTAGCACACGCTCAAAATGTGGATAACTAGAAGTCTGGTAAGGAGTATTGGCAAATGAGCGGAAGTTTCGCTTCCATTGAAGGGTTACACCCTTACGCGATTGCTTCGCGATAACCTTATCCCATCATGAAGTTTGAACTCTCTCCGTTTAAAATTTCGCGCAACAAGCCCATTTTCAGCAAGTTCTGAATCTGGGCTTATTTATGAGACAACACCCCTGTTTGCAACTACTTGATTATTAGGGTTCAACAAAATCCCGAGCACACCAAACGTGCAACTAAACTGCAACCGCCACTTGGCACCACAACTTGGCGACGATATTGTGAGATTGGAAAGCTATTTGCTTTTTGAAAAAAAAAACAGGATTTTCCAGGCATTCTCGTTTAAAGTTACGAATAACTTTGTTTAATCTTCTGCCATAGATTAGAAGTAAAAGATACTTATTTTACCATTATCAAAATACTAAACCTATTTATTTTGTCCTTGTTAGAAAATTGTTTTTTAGTTCTCAGATTTAGAGGTAGTTTAGTCAAAATTCTGCTAAATCAAATCTTTGAATCTATTCCAATATGCAGTTAATTTCTCCAATACGGATTCTCTCTTTTTTGTACGTTCTCCAGTCTTTGAGAATATAGAAACCGGGGGGAGTATTTTTGAGACCGCGGTTCCGGATGTTTGTACATATCCGTCTCTGAACGCGTCGGAAACAAATTTCTCTGTGGCTTGCGGGTTTAAATTTTCATCTTTAATAATCTTGTCTAATTCATCCTTTTTCGATTTTTCAACATATGCTTTCCAATCTTCATCAATACGACTGCGTGGTGAAAGGGTGTTGATAAAGTTTTCGATAAGGTCCTTCTTGTTTCTAAGTTCTATGCTGGAATCGATCGACTTTTGAATGGTGATAAGAATTTCCTTATCTTTCATATGATCTTTATGATATTTGCGAATAAGCATAAGGATGTAGTCGATATTTATTTCAACTGACTTTATTAACTCCATCTCAAACACAATATCGTCATTTACATTTTCGGCATCGCCCTTGTTCTTGTTCCTGAATTCGTTGTATAGATCTATATACATGCTGTGGTAATCTTGGAAATCTCTGGGGGGGAGAATTTCCATGCCCATGAATTCATCAAAGGTTGTAAGTACATTTTTTACTTTTAATATTTGCCCATATAGTGAAATAAAACCTTTCTTTTCTTTTTCGCTAATAATGGGAGAACCTAAGGGGTATCTTTGTATAAGTTCCGCAATTAATTCTGCATAACCGCGAACCCGTTTGCCGTTTTCAGAATAGCCCTTATAGTAATCGTTAAAGGACTTAAGTAATACAATTCCCGCCGCTTCTTTATCTCCGAAAAGAGCAATACTGCGGTTTGTTTCCTTTTCAAGATTTCTAAAGCAAACAATATTTCCGAATGTTTTTACGGAATTTAATATCCTATTAGTTCTGGAATAAGCCTGTAAGAGGCCATGCATTCTCAGATTTTTGTCAACCCAAAGTGTATTTAATGTCGTTGCGTCAAATCCGGTTAAGAACATGTTTACGACAAGCAATAAATCCACTTCGCGTTTCTTAACTCTTTCAGAGACGTCCTTGTAATAGTTTTGGAATTTGTCGGAAGATGTATCGTAGTTCGTCTTAAATGTCTTATTGTAATCTGCAATCGCGCTTTCAAGGAAGTCTCTTGCATTCTGGGGCAAGTCTTCCGTATCCGAAGGATCTTCGTCTCCATCATCGTTTGCGCTGAAACTAAAGATTGTTGCTATTTTTATTCGCTTATCACTGGGCAATTCCGCCATTTGGCGTTTAAATTCCAAGTAATATTTCTGCAATAGTTCTATAGAGGCAACGGCAAAAATGGAATTAAAGCCCGCAAGTCGACGTTCTTTTATACGGTAAAATATATTGCGCTTTGTTTTTTGGTCGAAATGTTCAAGTATGTAGCGCACAATATTCGCTATACGCTCCGGAGACTGCAGTATTCTTTCCCTATCTATGTCAGAGACTTTCTCATCTTCTATATTTTCAGCCTCCCTCATTGTTGAAACATAGTCTATTTTAAATGGAAGGACATTCTTGTCAGCAATTGCATTAACGATTGTGTATGTGTGCAGCTTGTCTCCAAAAGCCTGTTGAGTAGTTTTTAAGTTTGGATTTCCGCCGGCGCTCGCATTGAGAGAAAATATAGGCGTACCGGTAAATCCGAACAGATGGTATTTTTTGAAGGTTTTTGTGATGAGAGTATGCATATCGCCGAATTGCGAACGGTGACATTCGTCGAAAATAAAGACGATATGCTGGCGATATACCGGATGTTCTTTATATTTTTTTATAAAGCAGCTGAGTTTTTGAATTGTGGTAATTATAATTCTTGCGTCTGGATTCTCCAGCTGTTTTTTGAGAATTGCAGTGCTTGAATTGCTATTTGCCGCGCCTTTTTCAAAGCGGTCGTATTCCCGCATAGTTTGGTAGTCCAAGTCTTTTCTATCTACAACAAAGAGGACCTTTTCTATGAAATCTAATTTGCTCGCAATCTGGGCGGTTTTAAATGAAGTAAGTGTTTTACCGCTGCCGGTAGTGTGCCAAATGTATCCGCCGGATTTTGTATTGGCAAAATTCCTGTAATTGTTGGCTATCACAATCTTATTTATAATGCGCTCAGTTGCCACTATCTGGTATGGACGCATCACAAGCAAGAGCCTGTCGGCGGTGAATACGCAATATTTGGTTATGATTTTTAGAATTGAATGTTTTGCAAAGAAAGTCTTTGCGAAATCCATTAGGTCTGGGATAAGCTTATTTGAAGCGTCCGCCCACCAAGAGGTGAATTCAAAGCTGTTGCTAGTGCGTTTTCCTCTGATAGCCGCGCTTTTAGTTCGTTCTTTTACATGGCTAAAACGCGTTGTATTGCTGTAGTATTTAGTGTAAGTGCCGTTAGAAATCACAAAAATCTGGATATATTCAAAGAGTCCGCTTCCCGCCCAAAAGCTCTCGCGGTTATATCGGTTAATCTGGTTAAAAGCTTCCTTTATATCCACGCCTCTGCGTTTAAGTTCAACATGAACAAGTGGCAGGCCGTTTACAAGAATCGTTACATCGTAGCGATTTTCCCGTTGGCCGGCGGAAGTTGCATACTGGTTTAAGACCTGCAAGGAATTGTTATGTATATCGTCTTTATCGAGCAGATATATGTTTTTTTCCGAGCCGTCATCGCGCTTTAATATTTGGATGTGGTCTTCCTGAATAATAGCGGTTTTTTCGACTATGCCGCTTGAGGAATTTGCGATTTTTGACTTAAAGAAGTTATCCCACTCAGAATCGGAAAATTGAATATGGTTTAGTTTTTCAAGTTGTTTTCTTAGGTTGTCTATAAGGGCATGTTCTGAATCTATATTAATGTATTCATATGCCTGCGCTTGTAGTTGTGTTATAAAAGCCTTTTCGAGATCGGCCTCGCTCTGGTAAGCATTTGAGCGCTCTTTTTGTTGTGGCTGATAACTTGCCACAACCGTACTTTCCGGATTTTCCGCTACAAGGTTAAAGTTGTTCATTTTTTATTGTAAATTAAAATGATAACGTTTCGTTATTTCTTCCATTATACTTTTTAACATATCTTTATCTTCATCTGTAATGGTAGAGACTTCCATGTGTGAAACTTTTGAGTGGCTTGATATGTTTATCAAACGCGTAATGTACTTCTCCTTATTTGTACCCTGAAATAAATCTCCCCACTGTGAAAAGCCAAGAAAAGTGGACGTTTTTTCCAATATATTTCTCAGCATATTAAAATGATATTTTTGTAAATCATTTGAATTAATTGCATCCTTTAGTTTCGAAAGGAGGAAAAGGTGATATGAAAATGGCGAATCGTTCTTTTGTAATTTTACATCATATGTTCCATCTTCATATTTTTCAAGTCTGTATCTTTTTGCATTACTCAACTCATTGCACATCACATTGTAAAAAAGCGGATTGTGTGTTGTAACTATAAATTTAAGATCTGAGTCTGATTCCTTTATTCGGGTTGCCAAATCCACAGCCAATTTTATGAGATGATTTTCATCTAAAGAAGTTACCGGATCATCTATAAAAATATATGCAAGATCGTCATATTTATCAGTAGAACGGTCTTCCTTCTTGCTATTTAACTCATCAATAACAAGATCAAGCATAGAGTAAAAAATACTCCATACAAAACAACTTTCCTCCCCTTTCGATATTTTAATATTTTCAACCTCATTTCCCTTCTCGTCCTTAGTGGAAAATTTTACCTCGGAGAAATCAGGACTAAAATATGGGGTTATTTTCGCATTTGCATAATGTGCAAACTTGTCTTTAACATAATTATCCTTTCCCTCGTCATGCAGCAGCCAATAAGTAAAGGAATTCGGGTGAATTTTCAATTTTATATCAATATCATTTTCTAAATCATTATCCCAATAAAATAAATCTTCAGTAAAGGCATTGTAATACAAAAATTTAGGCTTGTCATTCTCTTCCCCTGAATCATCTGCATTCTGGGGAGAAATTAAGTTTTTAAACTCTACAGACAAACGCGTTTTACCTGTCCCATTAAAAGCATATATTAATTGGACTTTTTTATCAGAAGCATTCAAGTCTTTTGCTATTTCTGTCAGAGTTTTACCCATAGTGCTATTTTTCACTAAAAGTTAAGAGCTTATCTCTATAATATTCATATTGTTTGCGGCGAGCGTTCAATTCCGCCGGAAGACCCTCAGATATATCATTTACGAGCGCATCAAATTTATCGAGAATTGATACAATGCGCTCCTGCTCTGATAGCGGAGGAATCGGAATTTTTAGATTTCTAATAAAAGAAAGATTTGCCATTGCCAATTTTCCATGACTAAGACTTTGAAATTTGTCATATAAGGTTCCCATAATATAATAGAGATAAGACGGATTAAGTTGAGATAAATCATTTGGATAAATCGCCGCTACATTTTGATTGATTGCCGCTTCAAAGGGTAAGAAAGCTATTTTACCAATTGTCGCACCAACTAATGCAATTAGCGTTGAATCTTTTCTTATCAACTTAGCAGACGAGTTGTTATACCCTTCTTCTGTGATATAATCCGTTATAGAGGTTATATTTTTTTGATTTTGGCAAACCGTAGAACCTAACCATTTTATATTCCCCCCCCAGTATTTTAATTTTGATTTAGATGGTGTTCCTCCTGACTGTACAGAACAAACATCTCCAATATTACATATTTTGACAAGCTCGTCAAATTTCAGAAGGTTATCGCGATAATATTCGTATTGTTTTTTGCGCGCTTCGAGTTCCGCTTCGAGTTCCGCTTCGAGTTCCGCTTCGAGTTCCGTAAATTTATCTAAAATCCTAACAATTTCCTCCTGTACCTCCATCGGCGGCACTGGTATTTTGAACTTGTCTACATCCATTTTATTTAATGCAGGAATGCTTCCTCTCGCGACTAAATTGTTCATTAGATACTTTTCCTTATACTTTAGGAAATAATACAAGTATTTTGTTATTAATCTATTGCTGTCTTTTACTTTATATGGATAACACAATCCGCCTGCCCAAAATTTTTCATTAAAATACGAAATATATCCAGCATACTCACCTCTTGATGCGATAGTAATTCTCTCTCCATCATTATTAAAAGAATCATAATATCCATATAACTCTCTTCCTGAATTTATGACTGGATATTTCCCTTTTTCAGTTAATTTGTCTTGAGTCAGAGTTCCTTTATTGGTTGGAATGCAGAGTTCAGCGATTGAACATTCCTCGACACCATTTGGGCAATATTGTTTAATTAAGTCGTCGATTCTACTCATTTTTTTTGTTCTTTTTGGATATTTTCTTTTGTGTAGCCTTGATTGTATCGAGATATGCTCGTTCTACCGGAGTAATAGTTTTTTGCTGGTATTTTTTATATTCTACATCAACTTTTCGCATTGCCTGTTCGTGGCTAACTCTTCCGCCACCTTGTAAAAGTTTATCGCCATCTGCTGACAAGATTCTATCGAGGTGTTCTATGTAGTCGCGCATACGCATTTGAATGTGGCGTTGCGCCTGCAATTCCGCGAGGTCAAAATATGCGGAAACAAGATTGTTTAATCGCCTTAATTCAGGTTCGTACAAATAATTCTTTGCAGTTTTTGCTTCGGCCTTAGTGGGCAAGTCTCCCTTGAATGTCGTGAGCCCCAAAAATTCCTTTTCCGAATCCACCCTTTGGTAAATTACTTCCGAAGCGGTATGCCCGTGCGCGGCGTAGTGGATCTTGTTTTGTACTATTTTAAAAAACATCTTAGATTCCTCCGAATTTTGATCGTAATCCACGCTTTCTGCATATAAGTCCAAAACTTGCCGATATAGCATCTTTTCGGAGGATCGTATATCCCTAATTCTTTCCAGAAGCTCTTTCCAGTAGCGGTTACCGCCCTGTTTCAAGCGCTCATCATCCATCGTAAAGCCCTTGATGATATATTCTTTTAGACGTTCGGTTGCCCAGATTCTAAATCGCGTTGCAATTTGAGACTTTATTCTATAGCCCAAGGATATAATCATATCCAAGCTGTAGAACGAAGTTTCGTAGGATTTGCCATCATTGGCAGTTGTTCGGAATTTCCGAACAACTGAATTCTCCGACAATTCACCCTCTTCAAAAATGTGCTTTATGTGTTCGCTTATATTCGATTTGCTTGTTTTATACAAATCGACAAGCTGGGCTTGGGTGAGCCACAATGTATCATCCTGCAATCTAACATCTAAGTGTTCTTTCCCGTCATCGGTTTGATAGATTATGATCTCGCCCTTGTCGTTTGGGTTATGCTCTTTATTCATTATGCTACACCCTCCAAATCCGCGACAATTTCATCAATAGCTTTGCGCAAAACATTTTGGCGTTCGACGATTTCCGATATTTCTCTATTAAGCTTAATTATATCAATTTTTTCTCTTGTATCGGGTTGTTCAACATAGGTTGACACCGATATGTTGTAGTCATTTTTTGCTATATCTGCATTTTTAACAAGCTTCGCAAAATGTTGCTTATCGGTTCGTTCTGTAAAAGTTTTTAATATATTTTCTATATGTTGAGGCTTTAATTTGTTTTTATTTCCCTCGCGCTTAACTTCGTTCGAGGCATCGATGAATAAAATAGAATTGTCGCTTTTAGATTTCTTTAGAACAATTATGCATGTGGCGATAGTAGTTCCAAAGAATAAGTCAGGCGGAAGCTGTATCACGGTATCAACATAGTTGTTGTCTATGAGATACTTTCTTATTTTTGCCTCGGCGCCCCCCCTGTAAAGGACGCCGGGGAATTCTACAATGGCCGCAGTTCCCTGAGTTGAAAGCCAAGAGAGTATGTGCATTGTGAAAGCCAAATCCGCCTTGCTCTTGGGTGCCAAAACTCCAGCGGGGGAAAAGCGGGGATCATTTATGAGAATAGGGTTTGAATCGCCCTCCCATTTTATAGAATATGGCGGATTTGAAACAATGGCGTCGAATGGCTCATCGTCCCAATGTTTGGGGTCAACAAGAGTATCTCCGTGCGCAATATCAAATTTTTCGTAGTTGATATCGTGAAGGAACATATTTATTCGGCACAAGTTGTATGTGGTAATATTTATTTCTTGGCCAAAGAAACCTTGGCGAACCTTATCTTTACCCAAGACCTTTGCATATTTTAAGAGCAAAGATCCGGATCCGCATGCGGGATCGTACACTTTGTTAACTTCGCTCTTGCCTACAACAGTAATACGCGCAAGCAATTCGGACACTTCTTGGGGGGTAAAGAATTCTCCGCCTGATTTTCCCGCTTTGCTTGCATACATAGTCATTAGAAATTCGTAAGCATCTCCAAAAGTATCTATTGAATTATCTTCAAAATTCCCAAGTTTTAAATTCGCTATAGAATCGAGTATTTTTACAAGTTTTTCATTTCTTTTGGGAACGGTGGCGCCGAGCTTGTTGCTATTTACGTCGATATCGCCAAATAGCCCCTTTAAATCGTCTTCACTCGGTGCGCCTATCGCCGAATTCTCTATGTTTACAAAAACTTTTTTCAGGGTTTCGTTTAAATTTGGATTATTCTTAGCATTTCGCTGAACATTTATAAATAATTCGGAGGGCAGAATGAAAAAGCCCTTACTGTTTACAATCTCTTTTCTGCCCAATTCTGCTTGATCGTCCGAGATTTTTGAATAATCAAAATCCGGGGCGCCCGCTTTGGCTTCTTCTCTATTTATGAAATTTGTGACATTCTCCGAAATAAAGCGGTAAAATAAAATTCCCAACACGTACGACTTAAAGTCCCATCCGTCAACACTTCCGCGAAGGTCTTCGGCAATTGCCCATATTGTGCGGTGTAATTCTGCGCGTTCCTGTTCTTTCGTCATATTCCTACTTCTTTAAAAATTACCTATTGTAGCAAGGCTAACTAATTGCAAAAAATCTTCAAGATTTCTTTCTATCAATCACAAAAAAACTTATAATATATCCATAATAATCTTGACAAATGGGGTTGTTTTGGGTTATAATTACGCCACTATGGCGAAGATTACTAAGAGATACTGTGAAGGTAGAAAATCACCCTATCAACTGTTCTGGATTGAGGGTGGCGTAAGGCATTCAAGGTTCTTTGAAACGGAGGAAGCGCGGGACGATTTTTTAAGGCTCAATGGGCACTTGGATAAGCGCTCTTTTGAGGCACTTTTGGGAATTGACGAAAATACCATTTCGGACATCTCCTACATTGAGTCTATCAGGGGGAACGTAAGTTTCCGCGATATGTGGGAATTTTGGGCAAAGAACCACAAATCAAGGCGCGTATTAACTCTTTGGGACGCTTGCGACGAATATCTGCGGAATATGCGCAAAGCTGAAAAAGCCAAGCCCGAACATATAAGGCACGTCCGACGCGTTTTAGAAGTTCTTGTTGAATCATTTGGCGATAGGCTCCTGCAAGATATAAGCCGCAAGGAGTTGGAAAATTGGCTAAAATCTCTAAAATTTGCTCCAGTCACGGTAAAAAATTGGAGGTCCAATATAACTGCCGCTTGGAACTGGTTTGAGAAAAACGAACTAATTGAAAAGAAGATAGCCAAGGGACTTGAATTGCCCAAGATTGAAATGGGCGAGATTGGAATACTAACTGTGGAGGAAACGGAGAGGTTGTTCCGAGCAAA
>JABLTK010123048.1_pt1 | contig 11935 bp, 11 predicted proteins | sample 7160131 | NCBI WGS metagenome assembly JABLTK01 (sample SAMN14651221, study PRJNA627086) | human gut metagenome | isolation source: feces | host: Homo sapiens
CTTACTAATAGTGATAAAAAGAATTTTTATTCTTTGATTCCAAAAGACACTAAATTAAATGATGTTAAGGTTGAAAAAGATGCTGTATATTTAGATTTTAGTTCTGAAATACTTACTGTAAATAAATATATAGAAGAAGAAATGATTGAAGCAATAGTATATAGTGTTACTGAAATAAATGGTATAAATTCTGTATATATTACTGTTGATTCTAAGGAATTAAAAACATTACCTAATAGTTCGAAAGAATTAAATTATCCTCTTACTAGAAAATATGGAATTAATAAGAAATATAATATAAATAGTTTTGATAATATTGATACTACTACTGTGTTTTTTTCGAAAACTAGTGACGATGATATTTATTATGTTCCGGTTACATATGTTACGAATACTAGTGGTGAAAAGATAGATATTATTATTGAAGAATTAAAAAGTAGTATAAATAGTCAAGATAATTTAAATAGTTTTGTTTCTAATATGGTTGAGGTAGTAGATTATAATATTGATAAGGATAAGTTTAATTTAGTGTTTAATGAATATATATTCGGGGATTTAGAAAAAAATGTTATTCTTGAAGAGGTTAAATATGTTATTTCTGCATCTATATTTGAAAATTATGATGTGAAAAAAATTGTTTTTAACACTAAAGATCAAAAAAATGTTGCTGAAATAGTAAAAAAGTAAAAAAGGGGTTGAAAAATAAAAAATAATGGTGTATACTTTAATTTATCAACAGGAAGTTATGTCCTCGTAGCTCAGCTGGATAGAGCAACGGCCTTCTAAGCCGTCGGTCACACGTTCGAATCGTGCCGAGGACACCATTATGAAAAATATCGCTTCGGCGATTTTTTTATTGTCTTTTTATCTTTAATTTGTTATAATATATAACACTTTTAGAGGGGAAAGAAATATGGAAAAGAGTTACGAAGATATTAACAAGGAAATATGCGATATATATAGAAAATTGAGTGAAGATGGTAATTCTTTTAAAGGCAGTGATATTTATAAATTATATAGAGATTATTTAAAGTTATGCATGATGACTAGTACTAATCATCCTAACTTTGATTATGATAAAGATCTTTATCCATATGGTAACTGTTATTGTTATGCTTTAGGATTTAGATGTCCTTCAATATTTGCTAAACTTTTTAATGAAAAATGTCTTATTTTCTTTCCATATAATATTGGTCTTATGCATTCATTTTTTACTAATCATAAGACTTATGTTGGTGATTTAGAAAGTGATTTAGATACTCTTGGGGTAAAATATTTTGAAACTGACTATGATATGCCTAATGAACATGGTGGATATAAAATATCTTTGTATGAATCTTCAGATGATTTTCATTTTATAAGACAAAATGAAGATGGAACATGGTCACATAAGCTTGGGTATAGTGATTTAGTTGAGAGAATAGATAATCCATCTAAATATTTATTTGATGAATATGAATGCATTAAGACTCTTGAAATAGTTAAACCAGTTTTGAGAAAAAAAGTATGATAAAAGAATATATAAAATTGATTGGTTTATATAATGCTATGGCTAATTCTGCATATATGAGTAAATTAGATTTACTAAAACTGTATCGGGATTTTGTAAAAGAATATATTAAAGTGAGTAAAAAGATACCTGATTTTTATAAGGATAAACATTTTTATCTAAATGGAAATTGTTATTGTTATGCTTTAATGATTCCAACACCTGATATATTTAATGATAGTTATAACTCTAAAAGTAAGTTTGCTTTTTCTCATGATGTTGGTTTTTTAGCAGGTAATGAATATTCTAATGATGTAGGCGATTGTATCACTAATTTAAAGGATGATTTAGAGTTTTTAGATATATCTTATTATGATAGTGATATTGATGAAGAAACTAAACATAATGGTTATAAAATTGCTTTTTATAAGTCTCCAGATGATTTTCATTTTTTAAGAGAAAATAAAGATGGAACCTGGTCTCATAAACTTGGTTATGATGGTAAGATTGTAAGGGTAATTCCTGATGATATAATTTTAGGTAATTATAAATATGTTAAAACATTAGAATTAGTTAAATAATAATTGATAATCTAAAATGATTATCTTTTTTTTAATTGTTATTTTTGTTATAATACATATGAGGTAATAATTATGAGAAGTGTATATATACATATCCCATTTTGTAAAAGTATTTGTTCTTATTGTGATTTTTGTAAGATGTATTATAATAAGGAACTTTCTAGTATATATTTAGACTATTTAGAAAAGGAAGTAGATATGTATTATGAAGGTGATACTGTTAAAACTATATATGTTGGTGGAGGTACTCCATCATCACTTGATAGTGATAATTTAAATAAACTATTTAGAATAATTAATAAATTTAAAAGAATCAGTGAGTTTGAATTTACTTTTGAATGTAATATTGATGATATTAATGAAGAGTTACTTACTGTTTTAAAAGAAAATAATGTTAATAGAATTAGTGTTGGAGTAGAAAGTTTTAACAAAGAAAAACTTAAATATTTAAATAGAAATCATAATAAGAAGGAAATATTTAATAATATATCATTAGTCAAAAAATATGGTTTTAATAATATTAATGTTGATTTGATATATGCGACTAGTAAAGATACTATGCATGTTTTAAAGAGTGATCTTAAGAATATGTTGAAACTTGGTGTTCCTCATATTAGTACATATTCATTAATAATTGAAGAACATACTGTACTTTATAACAATAAAACTGAACCCGTTAGTGAACAACTTGATTTTAATTCTTATAAATATATTTGTAAGAAACTTAAAAAGAAAGGTTTTCATCATTATGAAGTTAGTAACTTTGCTATTCCTGGATTTGAAAGTAAACATAATTTAACATATTGGGATAATGAAGAATATTATGGATTTGGACTTGGAGCTCATGGATATATAAATGAGATGAGATATGAAAATACTAGAAATATGAATAAGTATTTAAAGAGTGATTATAGACTCAATGAATTACTTGTTTCTAGTATAGAAGAAATGGAAAATGAAATAATATTAGGACTTAGAAAGTTAGATGGTATTTCTGTAACTGAATTTCATAATAAATTTAAAAGAAATATATTTAAGGTATTTAAGTTTGAAGAAGTTATTAAAAAAGGATATGTTATATATAAAGATGATATGTTATATATACCTGAAGATAAAATATATGTAATGAATGAAATAATTAATATGATAATTTGAAAGAGGAATAAAAATGAGGATTTTTAAATTAATGGGAAGTATGAAAAAGTATATTTTCATTATGATTATTTTTTCTATTTCTCAGGTATTTTGTGAGTTATATTTGCCAACATTAATGAGTGAAATAATCGATAGTGGAATAACCAGTGGAAATATTAGTTTCATAGCTAAAGAAGCTATTGTTATGCTTATTACTACTGCAATATGTTTAATATCACACATTTTGGTTGTTTATAGTACGGCTAAATTTTCTAATAATTTAGGTTATAAGATTAGAAAAGAATTGTATTCAAAAATAAATACATTTAGTAAAAGAGAAATAGATAAGTTTGGTGCAGCTACATTAATAACAAGAAGTACTAATAATGTAAGTAATATCACTTCAACATTTTCTTTTGGACTTAGACTTATTATATTTGCTCCAGTAATGGGAATAGGTGCAGCTATAATGGGTTATAAAACAGCACCTAGTTTAGCACCAATAGTTTTATATGCTGTTATTATTTTATTAATATGTTTACTTACTATATTTATACTTGTATTTCCTAAATTTGAAGTATTACAAAAATTACTTGATAAACTTAATGCTTCTTCAAGAGAAATATTAAGTGGACTTAGAGTTATTAAAGCATTTAATAAGCAAGATTATTTTAAGAAGAGATTTGATAAAGTTAATACTGATAATATGAAATTAAATATATTCTTGAATAAGATATTATATTTAATACAACCTTTAATGGTACTTATTATTGATGTCGCAACTATTATAATTATTTATGTGTCAATTGACTATATAAACACAGGAACTATTGAAATAGGTGCTATGATGGCGTTTATTCAATATATGGCTACTGTACTTATGAGTTTTTCAATGTTGCTTGTTATTATATTAAATATACCAAGAGTTGTAGTATCATTTAAAAGAATAAATGAGGTATTATCAACTGATGTTAGTATTGAAAATATAGGTAAGATTAAACTTACTAGTCTTGAAAGCATTGAATTTAAAAATGTATGTTTTAGATACGATGAAGCAAAAGAAGATGTTCTTAAAAATATATCTTTTAGAGTAGAAAAAGGTGAAAATATTGGTATTATTGGATCTAGTGCTTCTGGAAAAACAACAATAATTAATTTGTTGCTTAGACATATAGATGCAACTAGTGGTGAAATACTTATTAATGGTATAAATATCACTGAATATGATTTAGAATCTTTAAGAAGTATTTTTGCATATACTCCTCAAAAAACTTTATTATTTAAGGGCTCTATAAAAGAAAATTTAGTTTTTGATAAAAATATTAATAAAAATGTATTAGATTCTGTTATGGAAGATGCAGAAATTAAAGATTTTATTGATAAGAATACAGAAGGTTACGATTTTAAATTAGAACAAGCTGCGGTAAATTTGAGTGGTGGTCAAAAACAAAGAATGTCTATTGCAAGAGCACTTTTAAGTGGTGGAGAATGTTTGCTTTTTGATGATTCATTTTCAGCAGTCGATTATATTACAGATAAAAAAATTAGAAAATCTATTGCTAAAAATTATAGTGATAAGATGGTTATTTTAGTTACTCAAAGAGTAGGAACAATTAGAGATAGTGATAAGATTATAGTTATTGATGAGGGAAGAGTAGAAAGTATTGGTAATTATGATGAACTTGCTAATAATAGTAAGGTATTTAGAGAGTTTATTGAATCACAAAAAAGGGCGGTGTTATCATGAAAAGGAAAAATAATAAATCACCAACTTTTAAAGAGATGATTGTTAAAACAATTAGTATTACTAAGGGTTATAGAAATACTTATATATTAATAATTGTATTTTGTTTATTAGCTGCTTTATTTAGTTCACTTGCTCCGTATTTTTTGGGGTATGCGACAGATAGCTTATATGAGTCATTGAAACTTAATACTGGGTTTAATGTTCCGTATATTGTTAAAATACTTTTAATAGTACTTTCTTGCTATGTAATTGATGCAGTATGTACTTATATGAAAAGTTATTTATCAAGTAAAGTAGGTCAAGAAATTGGATATGATTTAAGACAAAAATTAATAAATAAAATAACGATAACTAAACTTAGAACAATAGATGGTATGAAAAAAGGAGATATCATAAGTAAAATAACTAATGATGTTGAAAGACTTACTGATAATATTACTGAAATTGTACCTGAACTTGTTTATAATGTATCATTAATATTAGGTGTTGTTATAATGATGTTTGTGCTTGATGTTAAACTTGCATTACTTACTATTATTGCAATGCCTATAACATATTTCTTATTATCATTTGTTGTTAAAAAGACTCAAAAGTATTTTGAACTTAATCAAAGTGCAATCGGTAATGTTAACTCTTTTGTAGAAGAAACTGTTACTAATAATGATGTTATTAAATCATTTAACAAAGAAAAATATTTTAATAAGAGATTTGATAAGGTAAGTAAAGAATTATCAACTTATGGATTTAAAAGTAGTTTTTATAGTAGTTTAGCTGTACCTTTTAATAAGATGATAGGAAATTTAAATTATATTGTAATTGTGTGTATTGGTAGTATAAGTGTAATAAAAGGTAATATGAGACTTGGAGCTATACAATCATTTATACAATATATGAAAGATTTTAATAGACCAATGAATGTTATTGCACAAGTTATAGCTAATCTTCAAATGGCTATTGCATCAGTTGATAGAATAAATGAAATATTAAACTTACCAGAGGAAGATAATGGTAATATAAAAGAATTTACATTTAATAATTCAATTGAATTTAAAAATGTAACATTTGGTTATGTAGAAGGTAAAAAAGTTCTTAATAACTTCAATCTAAAAATAAATAAAGGTGAAAAGATAGCTTTTGTTGGTAAAACAGGTGCTGGTAAAACTACCATAGTTAATTTACTTATGAATTTTCATAAACATTATGATGGACAGATTTTAATTGATGGTATTGATATTAGAGATATTGATTTTAATGAATATAGAAAAAAGATAGGCATGGTTTTACAAGATACTTGGTTATTTGAAGGTACTATTAAAGAAAATATTATCTTTGATGATAAAATTGATGATGAAACACTAAATAAAATACTTACCAAATCAAAAATATTACATATGATTGATGGACTTCCAGGAGGACTTAATTTTGTAATAAATGAAGAAACTAATAATATGTCGGCCGGTGAAAAACAATTGTTTACAATAGCAAGAGCACTCGTAAGTAATCCTGAGATACTTATTTTAGATGAAGCAACTTCGAATGTTGATACTAGACTTGAATATATAATTAATAAATCTATGAATAATTTAACTAAAAACAGAACTTCTGTTGTTATTGCGCATAGGCTTTCAACTATTATAAGTAGTGATAAAATAATCGTTATTAAAAATGGTCAAATATTAGAAAGTGGAAATCATAATGAATTATTAAAGAACAAAGGATATTATTATGAACTATATAATAGTCAATTTGAGTTAAATGAATAAATAGTGGTTAGGAGTGGAAAGATGAAAAATAAAAATGGTTTTACATTAGTAGAGTTACTTGCAGTAATAGCTATACTTGCAATACTTGTTATTATAGCTTTACCTAATGTTTTAGAAATGTTTAATAATGCTAAAAAGGATATATTTTTAACAGAAACAAAGACTGTAATAAAAAAGACTTCTGATAAATATATATCTGAAGTTATGAAAGGAAATAAGATTGATCATATTAATTCTTTAGATGAAACAAAATTAAATTTAAGTAATAATAATTTGAAATATGATATTAAATTAGATAACAAGGGTAATGTTTTATCTTATGTGATAAGTGATAATAATTTTTGCTTAGAATCTACAAAAAATATTTATGATGTTACTGCTGATGATGTTACGAATGGTAGTTGTGATTCTGTGGGGGATTTAAACAGTATACTTGGTAGGGAAGAATTAAAAAAGGGAACATATTTTACAGATAAAGTTTTATCTGATAATGTTATTCAATCTGATAATGATATAGATTTTACTATTAAAAATTATAATGGTGATAAATATACATTAAATATGGATTCTGATCAAATTGAATATAGTATTAAGAATATAGTTTATTATTATGGAAATAATTTATATTTACATCCTGAAAGTGGAAAATTATCTCCTTTAGGTGGTAGTTCTTCTAACGATATAATTTCTGCTTATAATTCTGGCAATATTGTATTTTGTGAAAATTCTGATTCTTGTGATATTATGTACAAAATCGATAGTGTTAAATCGAATTCAGTTCTTTTAGTTAAGAGGATAACTACAATTCCTAATCAAAGAACTAGTAATGGAAATGGTTTATTCTATAATGGAAATGGGAACTCAAAAATATATTATTTCAGGGGAGATGTAGGCAATAATTATATTAAATTTGCTGATATTATGTGGAGAATAGTTAGATTTAATGATGATTATTCAATAAGAATTATTAGTGATACTGGTGTTACAAAATCAGCTTTTAATACTTCTGTTGGTGATAATGCTTATGTCGGATATATGTATGGTAATGCTGGCAGCAACAATTATAATTCTACTCATAAAAACTTAAATGATAGTACAGTTAAAACTGTTTTGGATGATATGTATAAAAAGTTTGAAAAAGATTATTCTTCCTATTTAACTGATGCTGGTTTTTGTGCAGATAGAACTTTAGCAGATCCAAGTTATACTAAATTTGATTCAACTGCTTATGGTATTACGGATGAAGCAAGTAAGGTAATAGACACTGGTCTTGGATATGGAAATAACTTCACTTTGTATTCTGCGTTTTATAAATATCAGGAAAAATTAAAGCCATCATTTAAGTGTAATAAAAATGATTTTTATACTGTTTCAAATAAAAAAGGAAATACTGCATTAAAGTATCCAATAGGGCTTCTTTCTGTTGATGAGGCAATATTTGCTGGCGCTCAATTTAATTCTTTAAATACCAGCTATTATTTATATAATGAAAGTGTTCCTTGGTGGCTTATGGATGCTGGTGGTAACTATAATAATCCAGAGGATCTAAATAATATTACAACAATAGTTTCAGCTGGAAGTCAAGGCGTATATGGTCAGGATGTTAGAAGTGAATTATCAGTAAGACCAGTTATTAATTTAAAAAACAATGTAGTATATAAATCTGGTAAAGGCACTTATAGTGATCCTTATCAAATTGAATTAAAGTAGGTGATTATATGAAGAAATTTATAAATATTTTATTAATACTTGCAATATCAGTTCTTTATCTATTGATTATTGGAAATTATATCATTAATAATAATCTTTATACCACAATAAGTAATACTTTTACAGGTAAAAGAATATCTTCAAATATAATAACTGCTATATATAATAAAGTTCCAAATATTTCTGTTGATAAATTGAGCGACTTACAAGAAAAACTCGGAAAATCTCCATATATTGATAGTATTTCTAAAAAATATATTGATACAATGGTTGAGGATATAAAAATTGGTAAGCCTAGTAGGGTAAATATAGATTATGAATTAGATGAACTTGTTTCTTCTATGAGTGATGATTTTAGTAAACTTGAGCTTGTAAAAATAAGACAAGAAATTAATAATAGTGATATAAATACTGTATATGAGTATTCATTTAATAAACTTGTTTCAAATAATAATTCTCTTTCTAAATTTATATTAAAAGTATATAATTTGACTAACTCATATATTTCTCTTTTCTATATTTTGTTGGCTGTTTTTATTATTATACTTTTTGTTATTAATTTGAAACAAAAATCAAGAATATTTGGTATTGCTTTTGGTACTTTGGGGGGAGTAAGTCTTGTATTTATGATAATTGAAAAACAAGTGTTGGAAAAGAAGTTAATGCTACTGTTGAATGAAGGAAATGAATTAATTAATATTAATATTTTTTACATATTAACGGTTGTGTTTATAGTTTTATCTGTATTGCTATTGTTAATACATAATAGAGTTAAAGAATAACAGAAATGTTATTCTTTTTTTACATTCTTTTTACAAAAAAAATTTTTAAATCTATTTACAAAAGCAAACAAAAATAGTATTATAGTGGTAAGAAGTGAAACAAAGTGGTAGAAAGTGGGGTGTTCTTATCATGTTAATGGGTGAATTTCATCATAACTTAGATGAAAAAGGCCGTTTGATTATTCCGTCTAAGTTCAGAAATGAACTTGGAGAAGCGTATGTAATCACTAAGGGACTTGATAAGTGCTTATTCATATATTCTATTACAGAATGGGATAAGATAGTTTCAAAACTAAATACACTACAATTTACTAAAAAGAATGTTAGAGCTTTTGAGAGATCTTTCATAGGTTCCGCTTCGTTAAATGAATTCGATAAACAAGGTCGAATTAATATTACCTCACCGTTAGTTCATTACGCCAATATAACAAAAGAATGTGTTATTATTGGCGTTGGTGAACGACTAGAAATATGGAGTCTTGAAGACTATAACAAATATATGAAAGAAAATGAAGATGATTTAGCTAATATAGCTGAAGACATCTTTGATATGAACTATGAAGCATAAAAGTGTATTGTTAGATGAGGTAATAAAATATTTAAACATTCAGGGAGACGGACTATATGTTGATGCTACTGTTGGATATGCAGGGCATTCAGGCGAAGTATTAAAGAGATTGAATGAAAAGGGGTTTCTTTTCGCCTTTGATCAGGATACAGAGGCCATAAAATATTCAAATGATAAATTATCAGAAATAGGTGATAATTTTATCATTATTAAAAGCAACTTTGCTGATATGAAAAAATATATCGATAAAAAAGTTGATGGCATTATGTTTGATCTTGGAGTATCCAGTCCACAATTAGATGAAGCAGAAAGAGGATTTAGTTTTCATAAAGATGCTCCTCTTGATATGAGGATGGATAAAAGTAATCCACTTAATGCTAAAATTGTTGTGAATGAATATAGCTTTGATAAATTGGTTGATATATTTTATAGGTATGGAGAAGAAAAATATGCTAAAAGTATTGCAAAGGCTATTATAGATAATAGACCAATTAATACTACACTGGAACTTGCTGAAATCATTAAAAATAGTGTACCAATTAGTTATAGAAATAAAAGTCATCCAGCTAGAAAAGTATTTCAAGCAATTAGGATAGAAGTTAATCATGAACTTGATATATTGGAAAATGCTTTAAAAGATGCATTTGATTTACTTAAAGTAGGAGGAAGACTTTCAGTTATAAGTTTTCATTCACTTGAAGATAAAATTGTTGCTCATGTATTTAAAGAATTATGCAGTGATGATGAAAGTGCTAAAAAGTTACCAATGGTTCCTGATGAGTTAAAAGCAAAAGCTAAAAAAATAGTGAAGTTAACACCAAGTGAAGAAGAACTTGGTGATAATAATAGAAGTAGAAGTTCTAAGTTAAGAGTAATCGAAAGGATAAGATAATGGAAAAGAAAAGGGTTGTAAAATTGGGATGTGAGAAGTATTTTGCAGTAGGTATGGTATTATTAGTATTAGCATCTGTATTTCTTAACTTTGTATTAAGTGCTAGTCTTCAATCAAGCAACTCAGAACTTCAAAGATTAAAGACTAAAATTGAATCTCAGAAGAAATTAAATTTAGGTATGAAAATGAAAATAGATGAACTTTCTTCTTTAGATAATACGATGGAAGTTGCAGATACCTTTGGATTGGAGTATAATAATAGTAATATTAGAATAGTAAAATAAGAGGTGTAAAATAAATGAATAAAACAAGAATAGTTAGAATAAATAAATATTTTATAATTATTGTTGTTTTTATTTTTGCTTGTTTAATTTTTAAATTGTTATTTGTTGGGACACATCATGTATATGTTAATGGAAATAAACTTAGTTCTTTTGCTAATGCAAGAGATACTAGAAAGAAAACTATATATGCTAAAAGAGGAACTATTTATTCAAATGATGGAGAGGTTTTAGCAAAAGATGTAAATAGTTATACTGTTATTGCTTATTTAGAACCATCAAGAACAAAAGATCCAGAAAGACCTTATCATGTTGTTGATAAAGAAAGAACTGCTGAATTATTGAGCCCTTTAATAAATATGACTAAGGAAAAAATTCTTAAACTTTTAAATTCAACTTATGAAAGTTGTAATGAAGATAAAACAGAATGTGTTAAAAAAGTACCTTATCAAGTAGAACTTGGTCCTGGTGGTAGAGGTATTACAGAACTTTTAAAAGATCAAATCGAAGAATTAGATTTACCTGGTATAGATTTTTTATCTAGTACTAAGAGATATTATCCAAATGGTGATTTTTTAAGTTATACTCTTGGATATGCTAAAACAAATAATGAAGGTGCTTATGCTGGCGAAATGGGATTAGAACTATATTATAATGATGAATTAACTGGTACTAATGGCTATATTGAATATCAATCTGACTTACAGGGATATCAAATAACTAGTACACCAGCAGTTGAAAAGAAAAGTATTTCAGGTAATGATATATATCTAACTATTGATACTAATATTCAAATGTTTGCAGAAGAAGCAATGACTAAGATAGAAGAAGGTAATCCGGAATGGGCTACTATTGCTGTTATGAATGCTAAAACCGGTGAAATACTTGGTATAGCTTCAACACCAAGTTTCAATAATAATACTCTTGAAATTAAAATACTATTTTTATTTTTATCTACAAATAAAATAGAATCTCCTTGACCAACATC
>JABLTK010128628.1_pt1 | contig 11931 bp, 12 predicted proteins | sample 7160131 | NCBI WGS metagenome assembly JABLTK01 (sample SAMN14651221, study PRJNA627086) | human gut metagenome | isolation source: feces | host: Homo sapiens
GTAATTCAAAATCGTGCCGCGGCTCAAACACCGCGGCACGCAACGTTTTTTGACAAGCAAGACCGGAAGCAGCCGGAAGCATTGATGAAACACAGCAACTTCATACAGAATCACTCCTTTCTTACATTTCCGCGCTTGACAATTCCCAAACGCTACCTTATAATAAAGCGGTATGAATATATCGGTGCAATCGTCATTTTGATGATTGCCCGATTCTTTATTGCTTTCGCCCATCATGGCAGGAGGTTTTTATCATGGCTGAGAATCGTGAACTGACGCTTACCGACAAGAAAAAGCTGGAAGAGGAGCTTGCCGAGCTGATTGAAGCGAAGAAGCGCGTCGCAGAGGAAATTCAGGTTGCGCGCGGATTCGGCGATCTTTCCGAAAACGCGGAATACGACGCCGCAAAGAAGGAAGAAGCGCGCGTATACGGCCGCATCGGCGAACTGGAACAGCTGTTGCGCACCGCCACTTTTGTGGACGATAGCAAGGTTTCCACCGATACCGTTTCGCTGGGCAACGTGGTACGTGTTCTGGATATGGAATATAACGAAGAGGATGAATACACGCTGGTGGGCTTTACCGAGGCCGACCCGCTGAAGCTGTTCATTTCCAACGAATCCCCCATCGGCGAAGCGCTGATCGGCGCGCATCTGGGCGATATCGTAGAAGCGAACACCCCCGGCGGCAAGATCAAACTGAAGATTCTGGCGATCCGCAAGCGCTGACGCACACACGTGGAAAATGTAACGACCGGCATGATAACCTCACGCCGGTTTTTTGAAGGAGAAAGAAAATGGCAGAAGAAATCAACAACACGCCCGAAATGACCCTGCAGGAGGTTTCCGAGCAGAACCGCATCCGCCTTGAAAAGCTGCAGGCGCTGGTTGCCGAGGGCAAAAATCCCTACGAAATCACCACCTACAACGTCACCGCGCATTCCCGCGAAATCATCGATGGTTATGCAGAGGGCGAGGAAAAAACCGTGTCCATCGCGGGCCGCATGATGTCCCGCCGCGTGATGGGCAAGGCGAGCTTTGCGCATCTTCTGGATCGCGATGGCAAAATTCAGGTGTACGTGCGCCGCGATGATGTGGGCGAAGAAGCCTATAAGGCGTTCAAATCCTTCGATCTGGGCGATATCATCGGCGTAAAGGGCTTCGTTTTCACCACCAGGACCGGCGAAGTGAGCGTGCACGCGCAGGAAATTACGCTGCTGACCAAGTGCCTGCATCCGCTGCCGGAAAAATTCCATGGCCTGCAGGATGTGGATACCCGCTATCGCCAGCGCTATCTGGATCTGATCGTGAACCCCGATGTGAAGGATACCTTCGTGCGCCGCAGCGTGATTCTGCGCGAGCTGCGCGCGTTCCTGGATGGCCGCGGCTTCCTAGAGGTCGATACCCCCATCCTGACCCCGTTTGAAATCGGCGCGTCCGCACGCCCGTTCTACACCCACCACAATACGCTGGATATGGATATGGTGCTGCGCATCGAAACCGAATTGTACCTCAAGCGCCTGATCGTGGGCGGCATGGATCGCGTATACGAGGTCGGACGCATCTTCCGCAATGAAGGCATGGATACCAAGCACAATCCGGAATTCACCACCATCGAGCTCTATCAGGCGTATACCAACTTCGAAGGCATGATGGATCTGGTCGAGGATATGATGAAGACCGTGGCGCAGAAGGTTTGCGGATCGCTGGTGATCCCTTATGCCGGACATCAGATCGATCTGGGCAACTGGGAACGGCTTACGATGATCGAAGCCGTGAAGAAGTACAGCGGCGTGGACTTCAACGATTGGAAGACCGATGAAGATGCGATCGCCTGCGCCAAGGCGCACAATGTGGATCTGCCCGAGGTGCCCACGAAGGGCGCGATTCTGGCGGAATTCTTCGATGCCTACGTCGAAGAAAAGCTGATTCAGCCTACGTTCATCTATGATTATCCCGTGGAAATCAGCCCGCTGGCGAAGCGCAAGCCCGATGATCCCGCGTTCACCGAACGCTTTGAATACTTCATCAACGCTACCGAATTCGGCAACGCGTTTACCGAGCTGAACGATCCCATCGATCAGCGCGGCCGCTTCGAACGTCAGGTCGCCGAACGCAAGGCGCTGGATAAGGATTGCCGCGCGCAGGTGGATTATGATTATGTCACCGCGCTGGAATACGGTCTGCCCCCGACGGGCGGCCTGGGCTTCGGCGTGGATCGTCTGGTGATGCTGCTGACCAATTCCGATTCCATCCGCGATGTGCTGCTGTTCCCCACAATGAAACCGCTGGACGCGCCCAAGGCGGAAAAGAAGTCCGAGGAAGTAACCATCATCGGCGGCGCAGAGGGCGCGGTCGAAATCGAAGTCAAGGAGGAGCCGATCGACTTTTCCAATGTGCAGATCGAGCCGCTGTTTGCCGATCTGGTCGATTTTGAAACCTTCGCAAAGAGCGATTTCCGCGCCGTGAAGGTCAAGGAATGCGAAGCCGTGAAGAAGTCAAAGAAGCTTCTGAAGTTCGTTCTGGACGATGGCACCGGCACGGATCGGGTCATCCTGAGCGGAATTCATGAATATTACGAGCCGGAAGAGCTGATCGGCAAGACCTGCATCGCGATCACCAACCTGCCGCCCAGAGCGATGATGGGCATCGATTCCTGCGGCATGCTGATCTCCGCCGTGCATCACGAAAACGGCGAAGAAAAGTTGCATTTGCTAATGGTTGATCCCCACATTCCGGCGGGCGCAAAGCTGTATTGATCGTTGACCGAAAACTGACGAAGAACCGTACAACGCATGGGCAATTCCAATCTGGATTGACCATGCTCCAAATTACAAACAAAAGGTGATGCGCGCAATGCACATCACCTTTTGTTCGTTTCATATTTCGTTTTTTCGAAGATGCATTTTTGATTCATATTTCATTATTGCGTTTTCATTACGCGGATCAGATGCTCCAGCGCTTCCTTCTGCGCCTTTGTCAGTACGCTCCACGCGTCGAACATCTGCTTCTGTTCTTCACTCAATTCCACCATATTGCCGCTGGCGAAGAACTGCGCCATTGTAATGCCGAAGCCGCTGCAGATCGCCTCCAGCGTGGAAACGGACGGCGTGGTGTTTCGATTGAATATATTCGCCACGGTGGACTGGGATAGATTGCTTTCAATCGCCAGACGGTATTCGCTCCAACCGCGTTCATTCATCAATTCCTTAATGCGCTGCTTGCTGTCCATCGTCAATCCCTCCAATATTGGTATTTTACTATTCAAGTGAATGGTAGTGTAGCGGGATTTTGTATTGACTTCATTGCTCATTTGAGTTATAATATGATATATAAAATGGAAGAAGGGAGTAATTGTAGGTGATCGGCGTACCTATGTTAGCGAAAAAATGGGGTGTTAGTGAAAACACGCTGCGGCGATGGTTGCGCAAAGGCTTGATCCCTGGTGCGGAACAAGACGGAAAAGGACGGCCTTGGCGTATTCCTGAAGATGCTGAATGTCCAGTAAGGATAAAGAGGAGGAAAGAGAAATGAAACGTAGTATTGTTGTATTCATGATTTGCTTGTTCGTGCTTTGTGCAGCAAGCGTTGCATTTGCCGCCGAAGCGCGCACTTCGGGGCTGTTCACCTACGAAATCAAAGGCAACGGAACTGCCGTAATTACCTATTACGATTGGAAAAAACATGAGAATGGGGATTTATATATTCCGAACATGCTGGATGGATACACGATAACTGGTATCGGAGATATGGCATTTCGGAAGGGTGGAAAAGATGTTCCCTTTGATGATGGAACAATCATGGCAAAACTCCCAGAATCTATTGTATCCATTGGAGAAAAGGCTTTCTTTGAGTGCGATTTCATCAAGACAATAAATATTCCTGCGTCAGTTAAGATTATCGGTGCTGGCGCATTTGCAGGAACAAGAATCATCTGTAATGTAGATGCACAAAATGATATGTTTGCAACGATAGATGGTGTTTTATACAATAAGAAGGATAAAGAATTGATATTCGCTCCGGTTCCCTCATATGGTAAGTTAGAAATTCCAAATGGTATTAAAGCAATTGGAGAATATGCGTTCTATGACCAAAATTTGTCTGTAGTATTCCCCAGCACTCTTCAAGATATAAAGGATTATGCTTTCAGTAGGTGCCTTTTGCAGGGTAATGTCGTTTTTCCGGAATCGCTGATGACTATTGGCAATAGTGCATTTGAAAGTACACGTATTGCGAACTCTTCTTTCTCTATGCACTTTCCATCAAACGTCAATAAGATCGGGGAGCGTGCTTTTAAGGGGATTTCGATAGGCGGCTGGGGCGACGACCCTATAATAGAAATCGACTTGCAGAGTACATCAATCACAGCAATCCCAACATCTGCTTTCGAATCAACAAAGGCAAAGAAGGTTTTACTACCCAATACACTCAAAAGTATTGATGATCGTGCGTTCAACAATATGACGAGATGCTATAAACTTGTTATACCAGAAGGTGTTGAGAGTATTGGGAACGGCGCCTTTGAAGAGAGTGCCATTCAGGAAATCTCCCTGCCGAGTACTTTAAAAAACATTGACGATTCAGCATTTGCAAATATTGAAGGACTTGAGCAAGTTGTAATACCGGACAGTGTGACTTCTATCGGTGAAAACATTGTAGACCGAACGAAGGTCACGCTCGTGGTTACGCCCGGCAGCTATGCGGAAACATGGGCGACAGAAAACGGTTATATGATCGCAAAGCAGGGCGGCGATGATACCAGTTGGTTGAACTATGATTAACAGGAGGTATTGCAATGAATCCCAATGCCATTGAATCGTTAAGAGTAATCCTGAAAGAAGCTATTCGAGCAAAAAAGGCAAATGATATAACAGCATGGCTTGTGTCAGTTGAATTGCCTGTTAACAGCAGCGAAGAACGCGATGCTGTCTGTAAAGAACTGGAACAGAATGGCTGCATATCTGATGTGGAGTATCAGGGAAAAAGATATATCGGCTGCACGGTACATCTGGAAATAGCAGAGAAGTGCTTGCAGCAGAAAGGCTGAGTTCTTGTCCAAGCGAAGTCTGCTTTTTGCAAATGTAGTGACGCCCTGACAGGCTTGCTTATTGACATTCCGAAGCCCTTCCGCGCAAAACGCAGAAGGGCTTCTTTCTGTCCCGACATTGCAAAAGCTCCTTGATAATTCCGCATCTTCCGTGCTATAATGAATGTGCAAGGAAGTGGTATCGCAATGATGTATCCATTTTTGACGCTGGATGATCATACTGAAATCGTTCATTCGGAAATGCTTGCAGATGGGCGGGTTAAGGTTTTTATTGAAAAGCCGGACGAGAAGGATGGATTTCATTCGGCGGTCTGCTATCTGCCCGGCTATGATTGGCAGGATATTTCCGGTTTCACGCCGAATGAAATTGCCCGCTATCAGAAAATCATTGAAGCCCACAGTGAAGAAGCCAATAAAAAATGACAGTGCTATTTGAAAAAGCCTGTCATTTTTTATTACTATTCTCACCTGTTCTGCGCTCACTTCCCCGCTTCCTGCTTACACAGCCCCTGCAAGCTGCAAATCTGCGCTTTCTGGCTGTACAGCGCCGCGCCGATCAGATCGAAGAGATCGGCGGCTTCATCTGGGCGGTTTGTGTTCGTTACGGAATAGGCTTCATAGATCACGATCGCGCCCTCCGCAGTCAGCCGCATTTCATTCAGCTGTTTTTCGGCGGCATTCAGAAAATCATTCATGCATTGCGTCCCCCTTCGCCATGGCGTTATTCAAAGTGATAGCGCTGCTTGTATTCCTGCAGCTGCCTGTCCTCCGCGTAGAAGCGCGGTTTCAGGCTGTATTTGAAGAAATAATCGCGGAAATCCAGATGATTGCCGGTTGCGGCATTGAATTCATCGTATTCCAGCTTTTCAATCACGTACCATTCAAACAGATAATGAATGCCGATGGCGCGCTTGTTGTGGCGCAGGTAGGTAAACGCTTCCCGTTCGCCATCCGCGCCCATCTTCCAGCCGTGGTTGACGTACTGCATCACCAGTGCATACATCCTCGGATGCACCTTCGAACTGAGCGTATACTTCCAGCCATCCCGATACGGTTCGCGCCACAGGCCGGTGATCAGCTTCGCCTTGCGTTCGGCGGGTTTGCCGTCCGCGTCCACGGGCTTTCTGCCGAAATCGTAGCGCGCAACCCTGTCCAGAGAATTCGCATCATACGCCGAATCATCATTGAACAGCCAGAGCCGGAGCATGCCCGTGCTTTTGCTGAAATGATAACGGATATCGTCCACCCTTAAGTTCGGCATGTCGCTGCGCATTCTGCGATCGCTCCCTTCCGTCTGCGCGACTGTAATTCAATTATAGCACACGTTCCGCAATTTGGGTATGATAAAGCAACAGTTTCATTTACGAGCTTTCAATATTTGATCCATATATGGTATGCGGTTGTCGGAAGAACGCCGTATATTGTGGGTTCTCAAATGCCTCTAATGTAAAAATATATTAAGATGAAAATTAACAAACTTTACAATATGCGATCCGCGACCTGCCGGCGCGCACTGCCCTGAAGCCGCGGAACGAACCGGCTATATGCGCGCCGCGACCGGGCACAGTAATGTCATGATTTTGTCATGGGACAGTCGGCATTCTGTCCGGTTGGAATGCTATACTGTAATTGTATACCTATATATTGGCGACCGATGGCAACGGAGGTACATATGACGCTACTTACATCGCTTATTCGCAGTATGACGGGCAGCGTGGTGAACATGCTCGTATACGCGCTGATGATCGCTGTTTTTATTCTGGGTCTGATCAAATGCGTTTTTCCCGTGGTCGGCACGCGCGGACTGCTGCATGCCGCCATCACCAATATCCGTGCGGGCGCGGACGCGAAAAAATCCTGGCAGGAGGATGATTTCCTCGGCAAGGGATCGCTCAGCGCGCATTGGAGCGAATACTTAAACAACCTGTTCTTCGCGGACGGCGTTTACCACAACGCATCGAACGTGGAGGATTACATCAACGAAGAAACCGTGATTTACGGCCCCGGCAGATCGATGTTCGCGGATGCGATTCCCGGAATGCTGGTTTCCATCGGCTTTCTGGGCACGCTGATCGGTCTGGCGCAGGGTCTGGCGGGCTTTTCCATCGAGGACAGCGAGGCTGTGCTGGGATCGATCACCACATTGATTCCCGGCATGCAGACGGCGTTCTTTACATCCATCGTGGGCGTGGTCTGTTCGATTTCATTTACGCTGATTATCCGCGCGGTGAACGGCTCCACCGAGCGCGAGCTGCGCACGTTCTACGGCGCGATGAGCCGCCACGCGGGCGTATTATCCGTCGATCCGATGACGCAGGTGGCGATCTATCAGCAGGAACAGACCGCGCTGATTCGCAAGATGGCGAAGGATATCGACGGCAAGCTGGCGGACAACGTTGCCGCCGCTATGGAACCGCTGAACAACACGCTGCGCAATTTCGTATCCGTGACCACCAAGGATCAGATGCGCTTTCTGGACGCGGTGGTTTCCCGGTTCATCGACCGCATGGACGATACGATGAGCGGGCAGATCAAGCGGCTTTCGAAGGCGCTGGCGGAGGCGGCGCAATATCAGGAGGAGGCGCTGCGCAACGTGCGCGCGGGCATCGGCGACAGCGCCGAAATGCTGAAAAGCGTGCGCGAGGTGACGAAGCTGACCGACGATATGATTCGCGGCAACGCCGCCTACATCGAAGCGCTGCGCCAGAATCAGAAGAAGGCCGACGATATGTTTAGCGGCATATCCGGCGCGGTGGAGCAGATGGAGCTGGTTTCCCGCCAGCAGGCGAATTATCTGAATACGGTATCCGCCATGCACGCCGAAATCCTGCGTTCCTCCGATCAGATGGCGCGCGCCGTGCAGGATCTGATGCGCGCGTTCGACGAAAACACCGGCGCGGCGACCGACGAAATGCGCCGCACGGCGCAGGAAATGCGCGACGCGGGACAGGATCTGCAGCAGGTTTACCGCGATTGCGCGGGTTCCATTACGCGCGAATTGCAAACCACGCTGGATGATTTTACCGATTACGTGAATCGATTCTCCGGCTTTGTCAACGATACCGTGAATTCGATCGGCGGATCGCTGAACGGTCTGCCGCGCGCGGTAAACGAGACCGCGGATCAGTTCCTGGATCAGATGGATCGGCTGACCGACGCCATCGCCCGCGCGCAGCAGTCGGTGGACGCGGCGCAGCGCCCCTATCGCTGACGGCGATCCATCGGAAGGGACGGTGATAGCACATGCGCGCAAACCGAAGAATGCGCAGCGGCCGCAGGCGCGGCAGCGGCGACGGAAATTACTGGATCAGCTTTTCGGATTTGATGAGCTCGATGCTGGTGATCATCATACTGGTGATGTTCTACATCATTTACCAGTATTTCAATCTGGCGGAGATCAATCAGGCGGAAATCGCCCGCAGGCAATACGATCTGGATCAGGCGCAGACGCAGCTGGAGGAGCAGAAAACCAAGCTGACCGCCGCCGAAAAGGAAATGATCGCCCAGCAGATTCTGCTGGAGGCGAAGCAGAACGAATTGGACGATGCGCAGTCCATCCTGGAAGCGCAGAAGAGCCAGCTGGCCGACGCGGAAAGCCAGCTTTCCGCCAAGGAAATCGAAATTGCGGAGCAGCAGGCGAAGCTGATCGCGCTCGGCGCACAGCTGGATGATCAGCAGACGAAGCTTACCGCGCAGCAGACCCAGCTGGACAGCCAGCAGCAGCAGATCGAACAGCTGATCGGCCTGAAAACGCGGATCATTACATCGCTCAGCACCGCGCTGCGCGAAAGCAGCATCAGCGCCACCGTGGATCCGGCGACGGGCTCCATCGCGCTGGAATCGGATGTATTATTTGATTCCGGCGAATATAAATTAAGCGAGGCGGGCAAGGCATTCATCGATCGCTTCCTGCCGATCTATCTGAATACGCTGCTGGCGGACGAATACCGGGATTATGTGTCCGAAATCATCATCGAGGGGCACACCGATCCCGCGGGCGGCTATCTGAAGAATCTGGAGCTTTCCCAGCAGCGCGCGCTGGCCGTGGCGAAATATGTGCTGCGGGACGCGAATACCACCATCGGCGCATCGCAGAAGGAAACGCTGCGGGACATGGTTTCCGTCAACGGGCGAAGCTATTCCGATCCGATTTACGTTACCGGCACGAAGACCATCGACTGGAACGCGTCCCGGCGCGTGGTATTTAAATTCCGTCTGACCGATGAACAGATGATCCAGCAGCTGCGGGATATTCTGGAAAACAGCGGGACGGACGCTACAAACGAATAAAGGAGTCGGTTCATTTTGGTTTATCTGCGCAGATTGGTATGGTTTATCGGCAGAAATCTGATCTGGCTATGCGTGATTCTGGGCGTGCTGGTATGCGGCTTTTACATGTGCCTGAATACGGCGAATATTTATGTGATTCTGACGGACGGGCTGGAAAAGCGCGTGGACGCGATTTTGACCCGGCAGGATGCGGAAAAGCTGGGTATGTATTTCCACGCGGATTTCCTCAGCAATGATGATGCGCTCGAAGGCGCGTTTGACGGCACCAGCGTGTATACCGCCTACAACATCACCGGCTATGATTATGATCTGAAGATTGAAAAGCTGTGGGCGTGGCCGTGGGATCAGTATGCCACCTGCACCGTGGTGGAGCGCGTGAGCAATATCAAGGGCACGGTGAAATCCGATGCCCAGGGCGCTTCCGCTACGATTCCCAGCTGGCAGGGCGGCCGATATGATATCACCGTGGTGCGGCAGGACGGACAATGGAAGATCAACGGCATGCAGCAGACCGCCGTGCTGATGGAGGCCGCGACGGGCGAGGGCGCATGAAGATTCTGCATGTGATGTTAAAATATGTAGAAATCGTAATCTTTCGATAATAGATTTACCCATATTTGCCCTGTTCACGGTTCGTAAACTATGTTATAATTAGTGTATGGAAGTGTGCATTATTGAAATGGTTAGGAGGCTATTCCATGGATCGCAAAAACAAGGTTTGGCTGATTGTGCTGATCGTACTGCTGGTGGCGTCCATTGTGTCCACGCTGGTGATCAACAATAAGTGGTCCGTTTCCAAGGATGCGCTGACGGCGGCGAATACGCAGCTGGAAGCGAAGGCGGATATCGAACAGCAGAATACGCAGCTGACCGAAGCCAATGCCGCGATGGAAACGCAGGTAACGGATTTGACGGAGCGGCTGGCGGCAGCAGAGGCGCAGCTGGCAACGGCAAACGAGGAAAAGACCCTGCTGCAGACGCAGCTGACCGAGATGGAAACCCTGCGCACCGAAATTGAAACGCAGCTTGCGGAAGCCAACACCGGCAAGACCCAGCTGGAAACGCAGCTGAGCGAGGCGGCAGCGCTGCAGGCGGAACTTCAAAAGCAGCTGGACGAGAGCAATGCCGGTAACGCTGAACTGACCGCGGAGCTGGAAACGCTGACCGAGAGCAAAAAGGCGCTGGAGGCGCAGCTGAGCGAATCCACCGAGGGCAAGACTGCGCTGGAACAGCAGATGATCGAAGTGACCAGCGTGATTTCCGCCATGGAACAGCAGCTGAATCAGTCTGAAACGGAACGCGCCGCGATCCAGCAGCAGCTGACCGACACCACCGAACAGAAGGCCGAGATCGAAGCGCAGCTTCAGACCGTGGATGCGGCGGTGGACGAGCTGGTTGCGCAGCTGGCGAGCGTTTCCCAGCATTCCACCGAGCTGGAGCAGCAGCTGGCGGATGTTTCCGGAGATGTGGATACCATCGAACAGGCGATGACGGATAATGCCGATGGCCCCACCGCGGAAATCGGCACGAAGCCCGAAACGGAAGAAGTAAGCATTTCCGATGTACAGACCAAGCTGGAGGGCGCAAAGACGAACGCCGCGGAGCTGACCAGTCAGGTAGAGGCGAGCGATACGGCGATCAAGGCGCTGGTGGCGCAGATCGATCTGCTGAAAGCTGAGCACGATTCTGAAAACGCGCAGCTGGAAGCACAGATCGCCGCGCTGTCCTCCGATAACGAAAACAACGCCGCTGAAATCGCCGCGCTGAACGCGCAGATTGAAGAAAACAATGCGGAAGCCGCCGCGCTGCAGCAGCAGTTGGATGATGAAAAGGCGAATTATGAAAAGCTGCTTTCTGAAAACGCGCAGCTGGAAGCGCAGATCGGCGCGCTGTCCTCCGATAATGAAAACAACGCCGCTGAAATTGCCGCCCTGAACGCGCAGATTGAAGAAAACAATGCGGAAGCCGCCGCACTGCAGCAGCAGTTGGACGATGAAAAGGCAAATTATGAAAAGCTGCTTGCCGAGCTTCAGTCGGCAAATGATGATCTGACCGCACAGCTGGCGCAGGCCGAGGCGCTTGCCAGCGCGCTGCGCGATGAACTTTCCGCCTATAAGCTGGAGCACAGCCTGCAGGATGGCGAGGCGCATTCCGCCGCCGATCTGGATGACCAGATTCGCATTGCGGAGGATGGCGTGACCGCGCTCTGGCATTACACCAACAATACCCTCAGCGGCAATGACGCCGTGATTAGCGTGACCTTGGACGGCAGCGAAATTTATCGCTCCGACGTGCTGAAGCCCGGCGATTGCATCGATGGATTCACCCTCGCCGCGCCGCTCGCTTCCGGCACCTATGACGCCGTGGTCTGCACGGAAATCTACGCCGATGGCGAACGCGTATCCGCCACCTGCATTCCGGTAGTGTTGATTGCAGGCTGAGCCACGGCGGGCAGTGCCCGTTGCCAGTAACTGCCGTGTTGTAAAAGACGAATCCATGCCCCCATAAGTTCAAGGGACATGGATTCTGTGTTTCTATCCGATTCTGGCATATCACGAATTACGCGCTCCATCGCCGCGATGGCGCATTCGATCA
>JABLTK010129607.1_pt1 | contig 11931 bp, 10 predicted proteins | sample 7160131 | NCBI WGS metagenome assembly JABLTK01 (sample SAMN14651221, study PRJNA627086) | human gut metagenome | isolation source: feces | host: Homo sapiens
ATCCCAAAACGACGCACCGGACGCCACTGGCGAAGCTACTGCGGATTACAGCTTTGATGGAGCCAAAGCAGTCGTTTTCAAAAACATGACGATTGAGTTTGGGGCAAATACCGACTATCAGGGTTTCGTCCGTGCTGGTGCTATTCGTTTTGAGAACTGCACAATCAAGGGCATGGGAGCAAACTGGGGCGTTGGCGATGTGATGTTTGAAAACTGCGAATTCGTGTTTGCTGACGAATACAATCAGTGGACAAACAGCCTTTGGACCTATGGCGGTTCCAGCTTCACCTTCAATGATTGTGTTTTCACATCTGAAAACGGAAAATTCATCAATGTTTACAGACAGGCTAACCCCGATACTGTTGTTGATGTTACGCTGAACAATTGCAAGTTTGTTAATAAGGCTGCGGAAGCAAACAAAGCAGCGGTAAATATCAAGAGTCAGTGCGCTTGGAATGTGACGATTAATAGTTGCACAACAAAAGGTGCTTTCCCTGTGGCAAATGGTGGTCTGTGGCAGAGCGCTCCGGACTATGGAACTGCTAATGCTGGGAATACCGTTACTGTTAACCCGTAATTACTCTTTATTTTCAGCCCCTCTCCGCCCTCCGGCGGCGGGGTAAGCAAAAACCAAACCCCCGGCGGCAGGAAGCTCCTGCCGCCGGTTTTTGCTGCTTGCAGCAGTGGCGGGGGTTGTCAGGCGCGGCGGAATATGCTATAATAAATTGTTGAAATTACAGATCAGAAGCGCGCTGAAAAGCGGAAAGGGGAGGTATCGGCTATGATGGAAAAGCTGAAACAGATCAATAAAAAAGAGCTGCTGCTGGATATCCTGTATGATATCATCGGCGGCTCGCTCTATGCGGCGGGGGTCTATTCCTTCGCGTCCAAGGCGGATTTCGTCACCGGCGGCATCACCGGCTACGCCATGATCCTGAATTACTTTATCAAGACCATCCCCATCGGTATGTGGATCCTGATCCTGAATATCCCCATCATCCTCTATTGCCTGAAAACGCTGGGCAAGCGGTTTTTGTTCCATTCCCTGCGGACGATGGTCATCAGCACGGTCCTGCTGGACCTTGTGTTTCCCCATCTGCCCTCCTATACCGGCGACAAGCTGATGGCGGCGCTCTTTGCCGGCGCGCTTTCCGGCGCGGGCCTTGCGCTGATCTATTGGCGGGGCTCCTCCACCGGCGGAACGGATTTCCTGATCCTTTCCCTGCGGAAAAAGATGCCCCATCTGAATGTGGGGACCATCTCCATGATCATCGACGGCTCCGCCATTTTGGTGAGCGCCTTTGTCTTCCGCCGCATCGACCCGGTGCTGCAGGGTCTTGTGATGACGGTGGCCAGCGCCACTGTGGTGGATAAGATCACCAACGGCTTTGTTACCGGTCAGCTCTGCCTTGTGATCACCAGCAAGGGCAAGGAGATCGCCGACGAGATCATGGAGGAGGTAGAGCGGGGCGTTACGGCCATCGAGGCCACCGGGATGTTCTCCGGGCAGGGAAAAAAGGTCCTCATGTGCGCCTGTACCCGGGCGGAGGCCTGCCGCATCCGCGCCATCGCCAACCGCCACGACAAGGCGTCCTTCGTGGTGCTCTGTCCTTACGATACCGCCTACGGCCTGGGCTTCCAGCCGGCGGACAACTGAGCTATTTCAGAGAAAAAGAGACCTCCGCGCCGGGCTGGCGCGGAGGTTTTTTGCTGCGTTGCGTTAGAGAGAATATTTCTGCGCGTATTGGTCGTAGATCTCGTTGAAAACGCTGTTGCCGTATTTCACGCCGTTCAGGTAGCGATGGGTGTCGAAGCTGTTGTGCTCCACCTCGATGATGGCCACGGCGATGTTGGAGCAGTGGTCGGAAATGCGCTGGTAATTGTTCAGCAGGTCGGAGAGGATAAAGCCGCCGGCAATGGTGCAGGAGCCCTTCTGCAGACGGCGGATATGGTTGTCCTTGCAGATGGAGGTGAGCCGGTCGATGACCTGCTCCAGCGGCTCCACCCGGCCGGCCATGTCGGCGTCGTTGTTCAGATAGGCCTGAACGGTCACATCCAGGATCTCATCCAGCGCGGCGGTGATGGTGTCCAGCTCCGCCTGGGCGGCGGGGGAGAAGGCGATCTGCTTTTCGTCGATCTCCCGGGCCACCCGAACCAGATTTACCGCGTGGTCGCCCAGACGCTCAAAATCGCCGATGGCGTGGAGGATCTTGGAGCAGACCTGGCTGTCGCTGCTGGAAAGGGCCTGGGCAGAGAGCTTCACCAGATAGGTCCCCAGCTTGTCCTCATACTGATCCAGCTGGTCCTCCATTTCCAGGATCCGCTTGTCGTCCCGGAGGTTGTAATTTTTCGCCAGCGGAAGCCCCAGAAGCAGGATATCCTGCGCCTGCAGCGCCATGTGGGTGGAAACATTAAAGGCCTCTGCCGTGGCGATGGAGGGGGCGCGGAGCAGACGGTCGTCCAGCAGGGGCGCGTCTGCATGGAGGGGGCTGCTGTCGGCGTTCCGCTCCCGGACGACCTTCTCCGTCAGCCGCACCAGCTGCTGGCTGAAGGGCATCAGCAGAATGGTGGTGACGATGTTGAAGATGGTGTGGACCAGGGCAATCTGCCAGGGGTGGACGGAAAGCTCCACAAAGGGGAAGCGGAAAATGGCGTTCAGCAGCTCAAACAGCGAAAGACAGATCACCGTACTGACGGCCTTGATGGACACATGGAGCACGGCCACCCGCTTCGCCCGGATGTTGGTGCCGATGCAGGAGATCAGGGAGGTGGCGCAGGTGCCGATGTTCAGGCCCATGACGATGGGGATGGCCATGCCGTAGGTGATGGCGCCGGTCATGGAAAGGGCCTGCAGAATGGCGATGGAAGCGGCGGAGCTCTGGATCACGGCGGTGAACAGCAGACCCACCAGGACGCCCAGGATGGGGTTGTTCAGCTGGACCAGAAGGCCCTCCAGCTCCGGCATATCCGCCAGCGGGCTCATGGCCGCGGCCATCAGCTCCATGCCATACATCAGGATGGCAAAACCAACGAAGGCCGTCCCCACGCTCTTGCGCTTGTCCCGCTTGGAAAACATGATCATCAGAATGCCGATGAAGGCCAGAATGGGGGAGAAATTCTTGGGCTTCAGCAGCTGCAGGAAAAAGGCGTCGCTGTCGATGCCGGAAAGCGAGGTGAGCCAGGCGGTGAAGGTGGTGCCGATGTTGGCGCCGAAGATCACATTCACCGTCTGGGAAAACTGCATGATGCCGGAGTTGACCAGACCCACCAGCATGACGGTGGTGGAGGAGGAGGACTGCACGGCGATGGTGATCACCGCACCCAGGACCATGCTCAGAAGGGGCTTTGCCGTCAGCTGCCGCAGCATCTCCTCCAGCTTTCCGCCAGACATCTTTTCCAGGCTGGAGGACATGACGCTCATGCCGTAAAGGAAGAAGGTCAAGCCGCCGATCAGAGAGATCAGGGAGAAAAAGTCCATGTCTCTGCCTCCTTGCAGTCGTTTTTACATAAGAACCAGTATATCGGATGAAGGTTAAATCCAAAAGAGCGCTGTGTTAAATCCGCGTAAAATCATGGGCCGGTTCAGCGGGCCTGCTGGGGAAAGCGGACGGTGAAGCAGGAGCCCTCGCCCTCCTGACTGGAGACCTGGACCTCCGCGCCCAGGCAGGCTGCGCCGTGCTTGACGATGGAAAGGCCAAGGCCCGTTCCGCCGACCTCTTTGGAATGGCTCTTGTCCACCTGATAAAACCGCTCAAAGATACGGCCCAGCTCCGCCTCCGGGATGCCGATGCCCGTATCCCGGACGGTGAGCACCGCGAAGCCGTCCCTGGCCTCCGCCGAGACAAACACGCTGCCCTCCGGCTTGTTGTAGCGGATGGCGTTGTCGCAGAGGTTATAGACGATCTCGTCCACGATGTGCCGCACGCCGGGGAAGACCGCGGAAGCGCCGGTAAGGTGCAGGGCGATCTTTCGCTCCTCCGCCGCAGGCTTCAGGGTGGAAAGGGTCTCCTCGCAGACCTGGAACAGATCCACCGGCAGGGTCTCCTCCCGGATGTCCTTGTCGTCCAGCCGGGAGAGCCGGATGATATCGTTCACCAGAACGATCATCCGCTGGGCCTCGTGGTAGATCACGCCGGAAAACCGGGAAATGTCCTCCTGACGGACCATGCCGTTCTGCATCAGCTCCGCATAGCCGGAGATGGAGGTCAGGGGCGTTTTCAGCTCGTGGGAGACATTGGCGGTGAATTCCCGGCGCATATCGTCCTGCCGGGCGTGCTCTGCCTTCAGCTCCTCCACCTTGTGCTGGATCTCCCGGTTCTGCGCGCTGATCCGCTGGACCAGCGGCCGCAGCTCGTCATAGACCTCCCGGTCGTCCGGGTTGCGCAGGTCGATCTTGCCCAGCGGCTGGGTGATCTTGCGGGAGACCCGGGCCGCCAGCAGGAAGGAAAGCACCAGCGCCAGCGCCAGCACCAGCAGGCAGGGGGTGAACAGGCTGATGGCAAGGGCCGTCTGGGCGGAAAAATCTCCCGAGACCCGCAAAACGCTGCCGTTTTCCAGCAGGACGGCGTAGTTGACGGTTTTTTCCGAGAGCGTGCTGGAATAGCGGGTGCTCTCGCCCTGGCCCTGCGCCAGCGCCTGACGGAATTCCTCCCGCTGGGCGTGGTTTTCCATGGCGGCGGGATCTGCCTGCGTGTCCAGCAGGACCTCGCCCGTGTGGGAAAGCAGGGTGACCCGGAGCCGGCTCCCGCCGTAATAGGGAAGCGTCTGGGCCAGAAGCTCCGGGCTGTGGTTGGCCATGGCCGCCAGGACCTGGCCGGTATCCTCCAGACTGCGCTTCTGCTGTCGGGCGGAATAGGGGAAAAGCACCAGACTGACGCACAGCAGGCTCAGAAGAAACACCGCCATGGCGGTGTAGAAAATGCTTTTGAAGATGGCGCGTCTCATGCCCGGCTCCCTCCGATCTTATAGCCCACGCCGCGGACGGTCTCGATGCAGTCGCCGGCGGGGCCCAGCTTCTGCCGCAGGGTGCGGATGTGCACATCCACCGTGCGGCTCTCGCCGTCAAAGGCATAGCCCCAGATCTCCTCCAGCAGCTGGTCCCGGGTGAGGACCCGGCCGCCGGCCCGGAGCAGCATGCAGAGCAGCTCAAATTCCTTCAGCGTCAGCGCAATGTCCTGGCCGTCTGCCTGGACGAGACGGGTCTCCGGACAGACCCGCAGGCCGTCGATCCGATATTCCTCCGGTCTGCCGCGCTGCCCGGCCCGCCGCAGCAGGGCCTTGACCCGGGCCAGCAGCTCCATCATCCCGAAGGGCTTGGGCAGATAATCGTCCGCCCCCAGCTCCAGCCCCAGCACCTTGTCATATTCGCTGCCCCGGGCCGTGAGCATGATCACCGGCGTCAGGGCGGTCTCCCGGGCGGCGCGGAGCTTTTTCAGGACGGAAAGCCCGTCTTCCTCCGGCAGCATGATGTCCAGCAGCACCAGCTCCGGCGTTTGCCGGGAGAGGGCGCTCCAAAAGGCGGAGGGCGTGTCGAAGCCTTCCGCGTGGAAGCCGGCGCTGTTCAGCGCGTAGATCACAAGCTCCCGGATGCTGCTTTCGTCTTCCAGCAGATAGATCATGGCGGGACCTCCTTTAATCTGCAGTGTACTCTTTCCATTTTATACGGAACCGGCGGCAGTTGCAAGAAAGAATCTGCACAGGAAGAAGAAAAATGCGCATAATGGCAAAAATTTAACGAAATTGTGCGGGACAGGTTGACAATCGTCGACTTGCGTTTTAGAATAAAAGCGAACGGAAAAAGACAGGAGGGTCACCTATGAAAATTCTTGTGATCAATCCCGGCTCCACCTCCACGAAGATCGCCATCTTCCGGGACGAGGAGCCGATCTATTCGGAAAGCATCAGCCATGAGCCGGCGGATCTGGCCCCTTACAAAACAGTGCTGGATCAGCTGGATTATCGGAAGCATATGATCCTGGCCGCTCTGGACAAGGCGGGCTATCAGATCGCAGATCTGGATGCCATCAGTGCCCGGGGCGGCTTTACCAAGCCTGTGGAGGCAGGCACCTACCGGGTGGACGAGGATGTGGTGGAGGCCATGCGCCACGCCCGCCACGAACACGCCTCCAATCTGGGCGCGCTGCTGGCCTGGGAGCTGGCCCGGGGGACGGCGCTCCCCTGCTTCTTTGTAGACCCGGTGTCGGTGGACGAGATCACCGATGTGGCCCGGGTGACGGGGCAGAAGGGCATGGTGCGGGAGAGCTATTTCCACGCGCTGAACCATCGGGGCATGGCCCGGAAGGCTGCAGCCCTGCTGGGCAAGCGATATGAGGAATGCGATCTGGTGGTTTCCCATCTGGGCGGCGGCATCACCTCCGCGGCTCATCAGCATGGCCGGGCGGTGGATGTGAGCAACATTTTTGACGAGGGCTGCTTTTCCATGGACCGGCCCGGCGGGTTGCCCATCCATCAGGTGGTAGAGCTTTGCTTTTCCGGCCGCTCCAAGGAGGAGGTCCTCCGGCAGCTGGACACCGGCTCCGGCATCGTCTCCTATCTGAACACGCGGGATTTCCGCACGGTGGAAAAAATGGCCTTTGAGGAGGACAATGCGGAGGCGAAGCTGATCTTTGAGGCGCTGGCCTATCAGCTGTCCAAGGACATCGCCGCGCTGTCTGCCGTGCTGCATTTTCAGGTAGACGCCATCGTCCTTACCGGCGGCATGGCCTATTCCAAGCGGCTGTGCGCCCTGGTGGACAGCTATGTGCATCGGATCGCCCCTGTTTTAGTGCTGCCCGGCGAGGCGGAGATGCTCTCGCTGGCGCAGGGGGCGCTGCGGGTGCTCCTGGGGCAGGAGCAGGCAAAAAAGTTTTAAGGGGGAAGAAACTATGCTGAGATCGCTGGATGCTATCGTAGCCGCCGCCGTGGAGGATGAGGCCGGCGTTCTGGCCGTGGCCGCCGCCCATGACAAGGCGGTTTTGGAGGCCGTAGTCATGGCCAGCCGGTCGGAGATCGTCACGCCGCTGCTGGTGGGCGACGAGGAAAAGATCGACCGGATCCTCCGGGAGCTGGGCGAGGATCCCAAGGCTTATCAGATCGTCCCGGCCCACGGGGATCTGGAGTGTGCCCGGGTGGCCGTTCAGCTGGTGACGGAGGGCAAGGCGGACTTTTTGATGAAGGGCATCATCGGCACGGCAGACCTGATGCGGGCCGTCCTTTCCAAGGAGGCCAACCTGCGCACCAACCGGCTGCTGAGCCACATCATGCTCTTTGAAGCGAAGCTCTATCCCAAGATGCTGCTGATGACCGACGGCGGGATGAATACCTTCCCCGATCTGGTCAAAAAGGTGCAGATATTGGAAAACGCCGCCCATGTGCTCCAGTGTCTGGGCTATGAGCATATCAATTGCTCCTGCGTCTGCGGCGCGGAGACAGTGAATCCCAAGATCCAGGGTACGGTGGACGCTGCTGCCATGGCTGCCATGAAGGGCCATTGGGCGCCCTATCACATGGATGTGATCGGACCGCTTTCTGTGGATCTGGCTCTGAGCCGGGAGGCCTGCCGGCACAAGCATTATGACGCCCCCGGCGCCGGAGACGCCGACATTCTGCTGGTGACCAATTATGAGATGGGCAACGCCATCTATAAGACCGCCCTCTGCCTGGGCGGCGCACGGGCCGCCGGCATGATCGTGGGGGCGCGGGTCCCCATCATTCTGGTATCCCGCTCCGACAGCGCGGAAAGCAAGCTGGCCTCCATCGCACTGGGAACGGTGGTCAGCCGCAAGGAAAAGCATCTGGACAACTGAAGCATCTGAAATGGCGGCTCTGCAGCAGAAAAACGCTTTGTCCGCAGAAAAACAGAAGCAAAAGGCGCGGGCAGCCGCGCCTTTTTTCTTGCTTTTGGGTTTGGTCTGTTTTTATAGCAGAAGTATCGTCATTTTTTACAAAAAGGAAAGACTTGCGATTTCATGCAATTTACAGTAAAATAATTTCAGATAAAACCTGCCTGCATATAGGTTTTGATACGAAAAAAGGAAAGGGGGAAAGGGTTATGGCCGGACGATGGACGGCCTGGCTGCTGGCGGGGCTACTGCTTTTGCTGTGCTGCGGCTGCACCGGTAAGACTTCGGCGGAGCCGGAGGGACAAACAAAAGCGCAGCCGCCCTTTGATGCGGCGGAATTCCCTGCGGAATGGGGGACGCTTTATGTGCAGACGGGCCTGCTCTCCGAAGCAGACCGCGCGGCGCTGGAGCTGCAGATCCGAAGGGATGTGGAGCAGGCTGACCGGACCGTGGGCGGCACGGGCGGTGCCATTGTCGTCTGCCTTGCCGATGCGCCCACGGCAGAGCGATATGGAATGGATGCGGCGGTCTTCTGCTGTACGCCGGGGCAGATCCGTTCGGGAGAATACCGCCTGCGGCTGCTGGAGGAACGCTATGCCCTGCAGGATTTTGGGATCCTGACGGGGCTGATGCTGTGCGCCTTTCCAGAGGAAATGCCATCGGCGGAGGAGCTGGCGGAATATTACAGATCGGCGGAGCATCTCCCGGTGCTTTCGCTGATGGCGGCTTATCTGACCGAGGATTTCGCCGGCGCGGAGACGCTGCGGATGGCCAGAAGCACCGCGGCGCAGCTGGTGCGCTATCTGCTGGAAAACGGCGGATTGGAGCGGGCGCGGGCTTCGGCCTTTTCGGAGGAGGACCGCAATGACTGGCTGCGCTCCATTGGCGTTTCTGCAGAATATCAAAACCCCTACGGTGTCGCTTTTTTTGAAAATGCGATCTATCGCAGAGCCTATCCTTATCCACTGGTGATCTGCGTCGGGATGCATGGATACCGGTTTTTGCCGATCCGGGATTTTTCCGCGCCGGAGGAGGTCTGGCGGGCGCTGGATCAATATGCAGAGGGGATGCAGGCGCTTTCCTGTTATCTGAAGGATCATGCACCGGACGCCTTTGAACGGCTTTCGGCGCAATGGCATCAGCCCATGACCGTCTCCTTTTCCGCCGGGGGCGAAAGCATGGCAAGCCGGCCGGGCCGACTTACCGTGGGCCGGCTGACGGACTGGATTCATGAGACTATTCATTTCCTGCTGGAGCGGGAGCCGGGGCGGGACCCTATCTGGACGCAGGAGGGCATGGCCACTTATCTTTCCTGCTTTGCGGGTAGCCCCTTTGCGGGAGACCCCTATCAGGCGCTGCTGACGCTGGATTACAGCGCCATTGCCGACAGCCCCAGCAAGACCGTCGGCCTGCTGCTGACGGACTATTGCCGGACGCATGGCGGAAAAACGGATCCTGCGCAGCTGATCTGTTTCCGGGGGATGGGCCTGCTGCGGACCCGGGCGGAGCAGCTGGGGGCAGACGACTTCCGCCCTGTGGTCACCTCCTGCGCAGACCGCCGAAACGAGCAGGTCGGCGGGAACTATCAGAATACGGACGGAAATGAGCTGTCTTATTTTCAGGCGATGCTCATTATGGATCTGCTTGCGGAGCAAAACGGGCTGGATCCGGTGCTGAAAGCGTTTTTTGAAGATGAACGCTTTCCGGAGCGCTTTGGTATGGATTATCTTCAGGCGCTGCAGGCGGCGGAAGCGCGGTTTGCATAAATCAAAAATTACATGAAAAAGCCGGTCCGCAGCGCGTTTGCGGGCCGGCTTTTATGAAATTCAAACCTTTTTCCCGGTCTTGCAGCCGCCAAGGCTGGCGGTCTGCAGCAGATTGGTCTCGAAGGAGGTGTGCAGCAGGCTCTGCTCCCGGCGGCGCTTCAGCGCCAGCGAGACAAGCTCCTCCATCAGCTGGGGGAAGGGCAGGCCGGAGGCCTCCCAGAGATAAAAGGCCAGCGAGCCGGGGATGGTGTTGATCTCGTTGATCCAGACCTCCTGGGTCTCTCCGTCCATCAAAAAGTCGATGCGGGCGCAGCCCGCGGCGCCAATGGCGTGGAAGGCGTCGATGGCCAGCTGCCGGATCTTTGCCGTCAGCTCCGGAGAGATCGGCGCGGGCACCTGACGGGAAAGGGACTGCATCCCCTTGCTGCCGCCGGTCTTGCCGCCCAGCTTGCCGCTCTTGCCGCCGGACTGGTATTTATCGGCGTAGGTGAGGATATCCGTGGCGTTCAGCGGCTCCTCGCAGACGCTGGCCCGGGCGCTCTCATCGTCGCCCAAAACGGCGCAGTTGATCTCCCGCAGATGCTGCACCGCAGGCTCCGCCAGGACGAAGGCGCTGTAAAGAAAGGCGTCCTCCAGACCTTCCTGCAGGGAGGCGGCATCCCGGCATTTGTGGATGCCGACGCTGCTGCCCTGATTGTAGGGCTTGATGACCATGGGATAGCCGATCTCCTGCTCCAGCCAGGAGACGGCCTGCTGAGGATCGGCGTAGTAGACGCTTTTGTGCAGCCGCGCCCCGGGCAGACAGGGCAGCCCGCTCATGCGGAACAGGGCCTTGGAGGCCCATTTGTCCATGCCGATGGCGCTGGCGGTCACATTCGGCCCGGCGTAGGGCAGGCCCAGCCGCTCAAACTGCGCCTGCATGACGCCGTCCTCGCCGCCGGTGCCGTGGAAGATGGGCAGCGCCACATCCAGCACCTGCACGGGATTTTTGCCGAAGCGCCTGGGCCGGGCGGGGATCAGCGCCGCGTCCTTGCCCTCCCGGACCAGCAGCACCGGCGTCGCCTTTGCAATGGCGGCAGGGATATCCCGGAAGCTTTCCAGCCGGGAAAGATGCTCCCCGGCGTAAAAATCCCCGGCTTTGGACACATAAACGGGGATCACCTGGTATTTTTGCGGGTCCAGTGCCCCGATGGCCTGCATGGCCGTAATGACAGAGACCTCATGCTCAACGCTGGGGCCGCCGAAAAAAACGCCTGCGCGGATCCTTGCGATCATAAATCAAACCTCCCGGAGCCGGCTGCTCACGCAGCAAGCTGCGATATCAGCATAAACAGATTGCCGAGGAACAGAATGGTGCCGAAGGCCATCAGGAAAAAGCCCGCCCAGCGGGACTTGCGGTAGCCTGCCAAGCCGTTGAGGGTCATGGAAAAGCCCAGCAGCATGATGATGGCGTAGCGGCAGATCAGGCCGAAGACCGCCGGCTTTGCGATCCACAGCACGGCCAGCACCAGCAGCAGCACCAGCAGGATCCGGTTGATCTTCTGGTCTACCCGGGCCACGGCTGCAGAGATGGTGTCGGCCTTGGCGCGGATCTGATCGCGCATGGGCGTGGTGCGGGGGCTGGGTCGGGCGGCACGGGGCGCCGGCCCTTTTTTGCCGGAGCGTTTGGACTTTGCCATAAGCTTGCCTCTTTTCTTTTGATAGGATCAGTAATTGTCTGTAAGATCGTTGAGCAGCAGGACGAACCTGCCCTCCTCTGCGGGGAGGCCCCGGGCCAGCTCCATAGCCTGCTGGACGGTCTTTGCCTCCAGGATCCGGTCCCGATGCAGACCGCCCTCGCGGGCGCCCTGACGGATGGCCTCGGTGCGAGGCTGGTCGCCCACGGTGATGAGCCAGTGGCAGCAGGCGGCGGCCTGCCGGCCAAGCGCCTCGTTATATTCCTGCTCCTGCTCGCCCAGCTCGACCAGCCCCGGCGTCACGGCGATGCGAAGCCCGCGGCACAGGGCCAGGGTCTCCAGCGCGTTTTCGTTGAAATAGTCATCCGCCCGCAGCTCGATGGCGTCGGCGGAGGACTGGAAGCCGTGGTAAATGGCAATGCTCACCGCCGCGATAACGGCCACCGCCACAAAGGAGACGCCGCTCTTTACCATGCTTCGGAACAGATGCTTCCATTTTGCCATCTTCATCACCACACCAACTCCTTCGCGCTGGCGGGATGGCGGTTCACTATGACCTCGGCCACTACGCCGCCCTTCATGCGGATCACACGGTTCGCCATCTTGGCAATCTCCTCATTGTGGGTGACCATGAGCATGGTGGTGCCG
>JABLTK010027609.1_pt1 | contig 11929 bp, 22 predicted proteins | sample 7160131 | NCBI WGS metagenome assembly JABLTK01 (sample SAMN14651221, study PRJNA627086) | human gut metagenome | isolation source: feces | host: Homo sapiens
AAGATCAATCCTCCTGTAGGTATGAGGGAGAGAGGTAATAAGTAGCCTGAACAAGATCCTGGAAATAGTACACCGAGAATCATGTAGTGAATGATGGGGTAAATTGTTTCCTCTTTGTTATCAGAATGGATGATCATGAATCCAAAACCAAAGTTTCAAGGAAACGAATGATGCCAAATGCAACAGTTCATCACATTCCTTGTGAAATCGAGTACACTGGAAATGCTCCGGTAAATGATTATTTCGTTATAAAAACTGGTGAACAAGTGAATGAAGCAATGTTTCGAGGAAGACTCTTACAGGGAAAGGAATTCTCTCTACCGAAGGAGCTTGAAGGTAATTCTAACGGTATTCATTTTATACCTAGGTGTAGTATTAGTAAAGGGAAAGGGAACTGATCGAAAAGATACATATGATATAACTGCTTCTTTTGGTTCTGTAACGCAATGGTATACAGATTCAATCCCAAAAGATCACGAAGAAGGGATAATGGATCATTGTGTAGAATGGTGGAGGATCACCCGTGCTATCAATGAGGACTTGTATGTTTGTTTCAAACAGAGGAAATTGAAACTAAATTGACATGAAGACCATGATTAGAAATTGGAATGCAATCTCTCACAGTAGAACGAAAGGCTGAAGGGAGATGGTGATCATAAATGAATGATGGAATCAGAATGCTTGCTGCAGTAAGCCGATTCTGCGATTGAAGAGACCTAATCCACTCGATCAAATCATGATACAATGATACAAGTGAAGCATTCGAACTCTTGGATTTGTATCCGTAGGGTGGCTCAATGATGATGAAAGAGAGATAAGTACATTTGACAGAAGTACAATTCGTTTGGTTTGACTGTAGGTTACGTACTCAATTGTCTTTTTCAATTCCATCTGCTTGAAGTGAATTGATTCCTCAGCGCCAGAATCGAGGATGTGAGTATTCTTTTTGGCACACTCAATTACAGAAAGATCAATATCAAATCCTTGGAACTGACAGTTATGAAGATGGTTCCATCTATCTGTAGTAGCGGATATCCTGCATGAAGCAAACTCAGGAATCTGTTCATATCTACATCTTAATAGAGTAATTCCTTCTACAATTCCTTATAATCCGAAATGAGTCGCTTTCGTTGAAGAGTCGGAGAGTCATTCCTCACAAAGCTGTAGAACTCTTGAAGAATCGTTCCTGAACCACAAAATGGATCGATTATAACACAGTCACTCTCCTTCATCCTCCAAAGAACGCTGTATCCTACTATCTCTCATCAATCTCCAATCCACTCACAGGCAGCTGCTAACGTTTCACGAAGAGGTGTCTTTGAAACAAAACGACGATAACCACGTTTGTAGAATCCACCAATTTCCATACTCACTGTACAATAATCGTGATGAAAGAGGAAATAGAATGGAATCGATACAGAAGATGGATCAACCCTTGACTTAAATAGTCGCGTCTTCAAAATACGTTCTTTGATTGCTTCTGTATGATATAAGTGTGATTGATGTGATGTCTACCAATTACAAGTCATTACAACATGACTACGATGTGTACTTGCGGGCAAAATGTTCTAGATGTCGGTAGAGAGAGATGATTCACTCCATTTTCCAACTGATACCATTGAGAAGCATAAAAGGACCCAACCCGAATCCGTATACTTTCTACAAATAAAATAGAAGAGTTATAGTAACCCAATAGTCGAGACTGAGAAGCAATACACAAAGCATCTTCTAGTGGTACTATCTTATAATCCATCAATCATCTATCATGAATACAATCCAATTCTGCTCCTCCTTTGATGAGAACAATGTGATTCACCTTTTCGTTAATTCGTGCCACTAGACTCTTGATCTCGGATATTAACAATCTTTCAAGACCTGGATTCACAACGAGAAGGTATCGATTCATGTTGTTTGTTTGACCTGCCAAGATCTCACTATCCCCGCATTTTCGTCTATAGTCTTTTCCTCATTGAAGATAGCGTTCCAAGAGTAGATCATGGAAATAGAACCTATAGAGAGTCTTCTTTTATGGAGTATGATATTTTCTAGAGCCACCAACAAAGGAGGACTCTATGCGTATAGAGGAGGAACGTGAAGAGAATAACTACTTGCAAGTTCGGCATAAGAAAATAAAGAAATGGTACAACGATCATGAGGACTTGAAAGAAAAGTAGATGATGATATTGGTATAATACTCTAGATATGGAAGATTTCCAATGTTCTGGCAAGAATTGAAAGATTGGGAGTATTGGCGAGAAGTGGAATCAGAATATAATAAATCAATATATGAAAGTGTTGAATCCTTTCCAAAACAAGAAAAGAGGAATCGGTGGACGGATGCATCGGCTCTTCTCAAACGTTCCAAATGGGAGAATGACCGACGATATATCCAGCCAGGTATCTGTATTAGATTCTGCTTTAGGACTAGGATTGAGTGTTGCTGTTGCTTCTGGGGTAATTGGAATTGAACAAGTTCAAGAAATCCAGCTACGTGTCCGAATCCGAGATTTGACCTCTCGTCTTGATCGTGTGGAGGCGGAAGCGATCATGATTTCTGCAGATCCGAATCGGTCTCCTTCTCCTCCTCCTGTTTATGACTCTACTGGCAACCGTATCAATACGAGAGCAATGCGAATGCGACGTGTGATCGAGAAGGAGCGTAATGAACTAGTAGAAGAGATATTAACGTTGAATCCATTGTTGCGGGTACTGAAAAGTACTATTGGTTTTATTCGTAGAAGAGTCTTCACAATTGCAAGTATCAACGCAAGATCTATATTCCGCAGGATAAGTATCCCAATTATAATTTTGTTGGTCAAATTTTGGGTCCTCGTGGGAAGTCTCATCGTAAACTGGAAAATGACACACATACAAAGATCATCATTCGTGGTAAGGGTTCTTCTCGGGACGGAAAGGGTTCAATTGATGGCATTGGACAAGATGAACCTTTGCATGTGATTATTACTGGAGATCGAGAAGAGGATGTTCATGAAGCCGAAAAATCGATTCGTGAGATTCTCAAAGTTAAAGATGATGACAAAAACCCATTTAAGCAGGCGCAGATGCGAGAATTGGCTATCATCAATGGCCAAGTGGCTGTGGGTGTATATTGCAGTATCTGCGGAGAGCGAGGTCATAATCAATACAATTGTCCAAATAAACCACGTATGTCAATATACAAATCATTGATTAATAGGGAGTTTCACTCCAGCTGAAGTTGTGTGCTCTATTTGTGGCGAAACATCGCATTTGACTCGTGATTGTCCCGAGCGCCATAACAAGAAGAAGGTGGAGGAGAGTCGAAAACGAGATCAGGCCTATTTGGAGTTCATGAATGAATTGGATGGAGGAGGCATTCCCACTGAGAAGGAGGAGCCCAAAGACTTACCCTCTCCTCCAGTAATGCCTTCTGTGATGTCGCCAATGGCATCCAGTCCCATTCCTATTCCTGAGAGTGACGATATGCAGTTGGATGACCCCACCAGCGACTATACAGCTCCAGGGACAATGATTCCACCAGCACCAGTGATGGTTCCAACACCCAGTCCAGTCCCTCCTCTTCCTACAGGATCGCTTCAATCGATGGCTATGCTTAGTACACCTACTCCACTCCCTATACAGACAAACACACCCTCGCAAGTACCTCCAGTTCCAATTATCAGACCAGGTTCGATTTCCTATGCTTCGCCACCGTCTCTAACCTGGCAGCAACAACAGGCACTCTTATCAAATATGCGTATGTATGCGGAATGATTTTAAGTGTAGAGGCTATGTTTGCAGCAATGTTTCAAGCCCAACAGAAGTAATCTGTTGTTTAGTCTTATGTTTGTTTGGTGCCAATTTCGTTCTCAATGGAGAAAAAGAAGACTGGCAAAACAAATAAGAAAGTAAAAAACCTGTTTGCAAAACTTGACAGTCAATTCAAGAATGCAGGTGAGATTCGCGGAAACCTAATAATGTAGTGAAACAACAACATAAGAAGAAAGAGAACCAACCAAATCAGTCCCATGGTTCTGAAATCGATGCAAAGAAACCAGAACCTACACCAGCAAAATCGGACCTTGTACCAAATAAAGTAGAAGTAACTGAAGAAACGGTGAAACAAGTGGAACAAGTTCAGGTGGAGGTAGAGACAAAACCTATAAAACCAAAAGAGCATCAACCTCGAGTTAATTTTAAAGGAAGAACTGGCGAGTTTAGGAAAGATGCTTTGTTTCGATCCATTCCTATATCTTTACAACGGAATGTATACCGAGAAACTGTAGCATAGTGGTTGTTATTGTGACATCTAGAGCAAGCATTCAGCAACCGACCTTATAACCGATATTGTGAGGTCAGGACCCCTTCATGATGATGTGAGTAACGTATTTGGAACCAAATTTGATGGTAAAACCCTTGGCATTCATCTCCGCAAAACAACAAAGAAGGTTCCTGTTCGTGTGGTTCATCCGAGATACATTACTGCCCGTCGAGAATGGCTCAATGCCAAAGAACGAAAGAGTCTTCGTATTGATGGTTCGGAGTCGGATCTCCAGTACAGATGCGTTGACTGGTTTACTGTAGATATGACAGCTATTTGTTTTTGAATGAGTGTTGGATAGAGTATTTCAATTCTTTGGAAGGAACAACCGAAGAGTAGGAATGCTTTTGGGGTATCAAATAGAATTCAATCCCAGATCAAAGGGATGGGAAAGGAAGGTTGTCTAGTTCGTATCACGCGTTCTTCCCTTCCTGAGGATATAGGATTGGAGGGAATCGTTCTTCTAGAAACAAAGAATCAGTTTACTATCATAACAAAAAAGAATTGTATTCGTAAAGTTAACAAGAAGGATCATGTTTTTCAAATATTGGGTATTTCAAGTAGGATTTTTGGTGATTCAACTGATAGATAGAACCAGTTTCCTTATTGGGCTCCTTCTTGTGTTCACATTCAGACTATGAGTTTAAAAGACATCCAAATCAACAGCTATTCACTTTGAAGAGCGTTTACTCCTATGTTTGTTCAGATACAAATCACATTTTCTTTCAGATAACTATGTTCTATTGTTTCTGTTGGAATGTGGTCCCATCATCAATATTATGAGCAGAAAAACAGACGTATTGTTGAACAGATTACAAAACAAGGAGAGTAGGATCCAAAGAGGTGTTCGAACTGTTTATGTAGATCAAAGTCATCTATTTTTAAAGGTGTATCGGTTTATATCGATGGTCATACACAAGTTCCATATCTAGTACTTCGTCAAATGATTTGTGATCACGGGGGACGGTTTGATCCATTTTTTACAGGATCAGGAACAACACACTTTGTGGCAGAGAATTTGTCTTATGCCAAACTTAAACAACTGTCTTACTCTCTGATCTCAATTATGTTTAGTAAATCCAAACAATCGATGTACGTGGTCTCGCCCGATTGGATTACGGAGAGTGTGAAAGCTGGAAAACGTCAGAATGAAAGTGCATTTAGTATTCTTAAGGTACAGTATGGGATTCAACGTAAGTATGCATTTCTGTGATCATCGTAGAGTCATTTTTGCAAAAATCCAATAAACCATCTATTTCGGTATCAGAGGGATTTGATGTGAACCCAGAAGATGAAGTAGATCCAGAAGATCTGTTGCAAGAGAAGACAGCTGTAGATCAGGAATACCTTCCTGAAAAGGTGTTTTCGAAAAGTCGATTTCATGTAATGGGAGAGATTAAGGGCAGTCTTCAAGACCAAGTCACTCGAGAGTATGTGAAGAGTCAGTCTCTTCCTCCTAGTGATCGATGACATAGTACATGACTCGTAGCTCCCCCAGGACCGAATTGTATTTATGCTCATATCGATATGGATTGCTACTTCGTTCAAGTGGCTCTCTTGAAGCATCCTGAATTGATTAATCATCCTGTGGGTGTTGCAAGTAGTGACTCGTATTCATTAGTCTCTTCTATGAGTGTAGACAACACAGTGAAATTAGTTCTTGTAATTACATCGCTCGTTCTTTTGGTGTTACGAAAGGATTATGGATGGGACGAGCAAAAGAATTATGTCCCGATCTAATCATCCTACCTTATGATTATGACATGATTCGCAAAGTACGAGTTGAATGATTGATGAGAACTAGATTAGTCATATTGTTTATGAAATTGTACAGAAATATACTGTTGTGATTCAAGTTGGGAGTTGTGATGAGTTATTCTGTGATCTATCCCATTATCGGGATAACCACGGTTTTATGGAGATTTGCCAACAAATCAAGTACGCTTTATGGAGTGGAACAATTGATAGAAACGAAATATTTGAACGTACAAAATGCCATTGCAGTATTGGCATCAGTCACAGTTTGTCAATGTGTCGTATTGCTACGAAGAAGTATTTATTCTCTCTTTTCTCTTATCTAAGAGCCAAGCCCAATGGATTGGTGTATATTTCTTACGATGAAATTCCAGTAATCTTACATTCTTCTCCCATCACTATTATTCCTGGCGTTGGTCGCTCATTAGAACAGCAGCTCGCTTCAATGGACGTGAGTACTTGTGGCGAGTTGGTCAGTCTGGAGGAAGTGAGTGTATAGTGAGTGAATCATCCATAGAATCGATTGGAGAGTGTAGTAGGGAGAAAGACGGCAGAAATGCTTCGGGCATATGCTATGGGGCAAGATACCCGTGTATTGACAGTGATTCCTGAGGTCCGAAGTGTTGGAGTTCAAGTTTCATACGGCGTCCGATGTGTTTCTCGCAAGGATGTAGAGGTATACGTTTCATCATTATGCAGAGTATCATAATATCAGAAGAATGAATGATAGATGCTAGAATCGAAGATGAAAGAACAGAATGTAAGTGGATTCAAACTCACTTGCAAGCTGTATAAGAAACGTCCGAATGAACCAACAGTAATTATTTGGAATTCCTGTTATCTAGCCAAAATTCATGGGTCATGGACCTGTTGATATTGTGAAGTGAATCTCTTTCTCTATTGAGTGATCAATAGTGCTACAATCACAAATCCTGCTCCTATTCATGATGCAACTGTTCTATTCCATCTAGCTATGACTCTCTGTGATTCTCTCTCCATTCAACCAGAGGATGTACGTGGGATTGGTCTTTCTCTCCATAATCTCACTACTCACGTTCCTCTTTTATTTATCCTTCATACATAGCAAGAACTTCCTTCCATCCATCAATTCTTCAAAGTCTCCAAGTCTGACTCTTCACTAAAGCGTTCTCAATCCACTCCAATAGCTTCTCTTCCTGAACCCAATGAGAAACAGTCCTTCTCATCACCTTCATCTCCTACACGAATTACTGTGAAGCGTGCTAAATCTCAGAAACTTCCCATCATTGAATCGCTTCTGCGAAAAGGAATTCTACCATCTAGTGAGCAACATCCTCGTCCAATGATCATGCTCCCTCAAGTTGCTGATTTAGATCTGGATGTATTCGGAACACTTCCAATTGAGCTTCAGAGAGAGATGGCTCACGCATATTTGCGGGAGAATACCGATCTACCTAAGAGACATGAATATGTGTTTCGAGACGTGATTCATAAAGAGGAACGGTCATGGATTGAAGCGAATACTGAAGAAAGAAAGGATTTGAAGCGATTCTTGGATTCGGTAAATGTAGATGTTATGAATGAATTTGACGTTATGCAAATTCGGCAGTATATTTGGTCTCATGATCCTACGGAAGAATTGGAGGATGTATTAAAACAGATGTTGGAAACACGTTGTCGATTTGATCTACCTGGATCATGGAATGTTGTAAAGGCAATGAAAGATGTAGTTCTTGAGGATTCCTGGAAGGAACTCGTTGATTCGTTGTCATCTGTTGTTGAACATTCTATGAATCATTTATAACTCAGTTTTCGATTGTTTGTTGGAGTTCGACAAATCATTTTTATCTGATTTCGTTTGCCCCTTTCAATGTCATTTCTGTGATAGGGAGTGAAGTATAGGGAGTTCCAAGATATCAAGACACAACAGCTCTTAACACCTTTGAGTGTTACTGTGTGTACTGAACATCCATTGGAAGATTTGTGCAATGATGAAGTGTTTGTCGTTTGCAATTCTCCTGATAAAGGATATAGCGCTTCATCTGGACGGAGTAGTCGAAGAGTCGTTGTCCTTTCGAGTTCTTGATTTTTAGCTCTCTGTACCACTATCAAGGGTAACAGAAATGGCAGAACAACAGTTAGAAGAGTTATGGTCCAGCTTTCTGATTGAGTGCAGCGTAGTATCATCTCAATTGGAATTTACATACAGGCACTATCAAATCAAGACTTTTTCATACCTCTATTCATTCCTACAAGAACAAGTGACTCTATTGACTATATTTCATACTATAGATGGAGATACAGTTCGCCTCTTCTCCCATGATAACGAGATCATGAGGTCATTTGATGTGGTCAATTCTCAAGATATCTATCTGGTACGATATCCAGGACCTTCAGATGTATCTGTTATTAGTAAATCGAATATCCGTTCTTTCATTCATGAACAGTTGCTGGTTGGAGTTCTATTCATTTATAAGTATAGCAATCTCGTGATCAGTTGAAACAGAAACATTTTTCCAAATCTCTCTTCTCCATCTATCAGATCTGTCTTCTTTTGCAATATCGTCCCTCTAATCCTTCTCTTTATGGTTCTATCTTCAAAGTAGTCTTGAAAATGAGTCTTGAAATCTAGTATATTGTAGAGGCCTTGGATACATTTCGAGAATGGATTTATACAATGTTCACTCCAACATCAGCAGTTTCAGAATCTCTCGAAGAAGATTCTCTACATCGCCATCTTCTAGCTGAATCACATTCTGCTCCCACTCTCCAGACCGTGACTCAACAACTATGGCATGCAACACGCAATTTTCATTATTTAGTATCGCGTCGACTTGTTGAATTCTCTCTTCTCCCACTATTATCTCAATTCTCTCGATCTGTCTTTGGAGACTATCTCACTACCTTACAACAATCATTACTATCAATAGCGCCTTCTCATCTTCTTCTTCTCTCCTTAGCTTATCTTCATCACTCTCTTGCTCAATGTATCCCTGCTTCAACACCTGAAACCGAAAAGAATACTTCCAAGCCAGTTTTTCATGGTTTGAAACTGATGGGACTTGAAACAACACTTAGTAGCATTGTTGCTGGAAAGTGTCAAATAACCGTGGGATTCGTCTCTAATCAAATCTGTGAAATGCTTGCTACATGGCTCCAATTACCTCAAATTTCATCTTCAATCACTCTTTCCTGTCTCAGCTATCTATTTCCAGCTTCACTTCCTTATGCATCCTCATCTGTCATCTCTCAATTATTACAACAAGTATCGCTGAGTGGTTGTAATTTTACCGTATTCCACAGATGTATTCAATCTATCCCACCAACCTACTTCTCTCAGAACTATCGTAGTATCATTCGATATGTGAACAAGAGTGTATCAGCAGCTGCAATGACTGAGAGGACAGATGTATCGTGAGCGTTTTGAAGTCATGTGATGTATAGACCCACTACTGGTGGTCATTCTCGTTCATCGTCACATATGAGTGGTGAATTTGGGGAGATAGGGAGTGGGTCCTCTCTTTGGAGACCTCCATTCAGTATCTCTCGTCCATCATCTGATCCGTCACGATTGGATGGAGATTCAACTTCAGGTCAGAGTGATGGATCTGAAAAGACTTCTGTTGTTTCATCACAAGAATACGAGGAGAAGAAACAACTTCTGTTGCTCTTGTTACAGCGAATGAATGAGTGTACATCTGTTGAAGTACGAATAGAAGGAGGTAATCAAGGATAGAGAGGAGATATTCCGTTATTGAATTCTTTATGGAAATTACTCAATGCTTGCTATAACCGTGATTATTTTCAGTTTATTAGTCAACTTCTTCCTTTTGTGATTCGCAATTATACAGTATTCATTAACTTCATTTCTTAGTATAGAAACGTGAAGTTCTGATTGTTCTATCGGATGTCATTCAACATACCAAGTATTTCCAGTGTACCCAACAGAAACAAGAACAACTCGAACAAATCTTAGGTATCCTTCTCGAGAATGTTTCTGATATCACTGAGTACCTTCAAAATGGTATGAATGATTCTATGTTTCATATTCAGACATATTTTTGGAATTCCTAGATTGTAATATAGGTGAGAGTCATTTGCGAGTAATATGAATATATTTTGTTTCATGATCAGATCTGTGTAAGATTGGTCCTTCAAGTGTTAGATCCTGATCATCAAGTAGAGAACCCATCCTTGATTGATGATTTGTTTCATGTCTGTGAGAGTGCTATGCAAGCATATAATCGATTAATGCCTTCTGATTGTTATGAATCTCTTCGTTCTTGTTTACTTCAACTCTTGCAATGTGTGTCTTTCGGAGATAATTATGACCTTGCCTTTGATTTGTGAGGGATACTGTGAATAGGATCACATATAGTCTTAATCATTCTCTCTTGTCTTTTGGTTATGAGTCTGTAATTACGTTCCAAATTCTGAAGCAGATGATCTTAGTTCTGGCAAAAATACTTCAGACTTATAAACAGTCTGAAGGTGATCCTGGAGAGGATGGTCGAATATCCTTTGGTGAACAGGAACAGTCTTATCAAGCATTGAGTGTACGTGATTACCAGCTTGTTGTGAAGATTCTCTCTGTTGTCATAATTTACTCATCCACTTTACGTCCAGTGGTTCTTGCTTTGTATAGGTATCGATGATTGATGAGTCTAGAGAGTTGTGTCGTCATAGCATTGAATTGGCTTTTCAGGCTGGTTGTCTTTCACAAACAGGACAACTCCTGGAATTATACTTAAAACTATGTACAGAATCTCCACTGGAGCATGTTGAAGATCATCTCCTTCTCTTACTTACGATTGTTGTAAGAGTTGATTTGTCGAATAACTACTAGTCTACACATACGTGTATCCCATTTCATGTGGAAGAACTAGGAAATGATGAGAGTGCTAGTAATCCTTTTCTCTCCATTAAAGATATCCAAGAAGTTGCTATTAAAATGATTCGATTATCCAATCCTGAAAATGCGGTGGTTCCTCTTTCATTTTATGTACTGATCTTCGATTACACTCATTTCTAGGATATATTACTGAAATGTATTGTAGCAACCTATATAACTACAACCAAAACAAAGCGAATCCAGTCAGTTGTAGGAAAAGATGAATATACTAACTGAAAGGGGTTACAATCGAATTATCACTATTACGATTTCGATGGAGATATGGCAACAGATATCATCTATGATATTATTAGTATATTAGATTGATAGTAACTGATTTGTAGTGGCATCTGTTGAAACTATTTATGGAGATATCCGTCATCACCTTGAAATTGGTATTGATATGGATCAATGCAAACAAACAGAATCCTTCTTGTTATTTATGTTGAATGTACTGTCAAAACTGGTAATCCTCTTTGGACTTGGAATGAACTCTAGTTCAAACCTAGTGAAGCATTACTGAGAGTTATCACTGGACACATACAACTTATCTCGGAATTACATAAGAAGTGTCCATTGTCAACAGATGATCAGTCGTATCTCCTTTCGATTAAACGAATGTACTCTACCAAGTTTCCTTCTATTTGAGTTGTCTGTTTCAAAACAAGTCGTGTTTTTGAAGGATTAGAGAAGTGCTTAGAAATAGCATATCACAACCACGTATTCCTGAATTCATCAGAAACACATATTGAGGGATGAATTGTGTTTCGATGTACTATTATTGACTATTTTATGAATTCCAAAATCTAGAGAGTAATACTATTTGTTCATTGGATGAACCAATAATTCACGACTAGTAATTAGCTGTTATCATAATAATCAGTACTAGATCTCCTCACCTTACTATTTCTTTCGTTGGTATGAGAGTAGCTGTACTTTTCGCTGTCTTTGCTGTGGCCTTTGCCCTGGATAATGGTCTTGCTTTAACTCCTCCGATGGTGAGT
>JABLTK010148970.1_pt1 | contig 11929 bp, 11 predicted proteins | sample 7160131 | NCBI WGS metagenome assembly JABLTK01 (sample SAMN14651221, study PRJNA627086) | human gut metagenome | isolation source: feces | host: Homo sapiens
AGGCACAAACAGCATGGGCAGATAGAACAGATACCACAGGTAACGGACGGCATCCGGCTGCCAGAATATAAAATACTTTGCCGAACGGATGACCATCCAGATGATGAGCAGCACTGCAGTGACCGTCATAAACCTGCATACCTGCTTTTGCACGATCCGCTGACGGACGGAGAGCCCCCAGGCGGCGAACAGGCCGATATAAATAAAGCTGCGCAGATAGGAAAACAGCATCGGGTAGAAACTGCCCCTGCCTACAATTCGGAAGCAATATGCCAGTATCACGGCAAGCACAGCGATGCCGCTTGTTATGATCGTATTCTTTTTCTGTTCGGTCATATACAGACCCCATTTCGCCTTCATTCGTTTTTGTTTTTCCTTGGGTATACCTTTTCAAATTAATCTATAGCATAAATCCGTCTGTTTCTCAACTGCTTCTTACGAGGCTTTGCATAAAAGCCATACTTTTTGTCCCACAACAAAGAAATAAAGGACAGCATATCTGATTTCTCCTTTTTAGGGTAATAAAAAAGGCAGATAGATTTTTGCTTTCTATCTGCCTGTGTATCTGATATTTACTTTTCGGGAATTCAAGTCTATCCACAAAGGGAAAACGGCGATTTTACATCTGTGTTTTGGTACAGAGAAAAATCGCCGTTTGGGCAGCAAAAAAGCCCGATATATTCGGGCTTTTCGCAGGAGACATCTTTTTTGCCTCCACATTATGTCTAAGGACTATAAAAAAGATATTTTTTCGATTTTGGCTGATGGAGTTGAACTCTTGCATAAGCGGTTACGCCTGCTCTACATCACATTCAACTTCAAGGCCGCCGATAAAAACTACCTTTATTTTCTGTTTTGATTCGACGACCACACATTGAAGGATTTGCCTGACTATCTGATCGTCATAGGTAAGCGGATGGTTTTTCATGCCTTCAAGGACGGTGAATATCTCGTCCAGCCGAGAGGTGATATTTTTGCGATGTTCCTTTTCCGCACTGTACTGTGCCAGCTTGTTTTCAAGCATTCTTTTTTCTGTGATCAATGATTCGATACGGGGATCGGAAAGTAAGCTCCCCTGATTCTGCACAGTTACGCTGTTCAGCATTTCTTTAAATTCTCTGTCAATCTGTGCAATGCGGATTTGAATTTCAATGCTGTCATCCGCTTGCGTTTCACAACCTAATCCCATTTGAATGTGCATTTTGAGTGTTTGCAGTATTTCGGGATTCACTTTTGCCGTTTTCAGAATGGTTTCCATGATCGCATCCTGTAAGGATGCTTCTTCCATTGTAGGTGATTGGTGGCAGTATTTCTTGCCGTAATCGAGGCGGCTGATGCAGCGCCATACGATCTTCTTCTGACCGCCTACTGTCCATGTGCATCTGCGGTACGGTGTTCCGCATTCTCCGCAGATCAGTAATTCGGTGAGAGCATATTTACCGCAGTATTTTCCTTGCTCCGTCTTTGTGCCAACCTGTTTTACCTTTCTCTTTCCGGCGCGGCGGGCAAGTTCTTCCTGCACTCTGCCGAAGGTGGCGGAGTCGATAATCGCCGGATGATTGTTCTCGATATAATACTGGGGGCGTTCTCCTGTATTTACTCGAACCTTTTTGCTTATGCAGTCTTCTATATAGGTTTTGCCCCGTAAGGCATCACCCTTGTATTTCTCATTGGACAGGATGGAGCGAATCACCGTTGCTTGCCATTTGCTTTTTCCGGAAGGTGTCGGGACGCCTTGTCCGGTCAGCTCGTTGGCAATGTCCTGCATACTTTTTCCGGCAAGGAACTGCTCGTAAATAGAGCGTACAATGGCCGCTTGTTCTGGATCGATTTCCGGTTTGCCGTCTGCGCCTTTTCGGTATCCAAGGAAGGATTTGTAGGCGAAGAAGACATTGCCTTCTTTTGCACTCTGCGCTTTTCCCCAAGCTACATTGTGGCTGATGTTTTCAGATTCGCTCTGTGCGATGGAGCCATATATAGTGATATAAAATTCCGCGCCGGGATCGGTGCTGTGGATGCCCTGTTCCTCAAAATACACATCTACACCCAGTTCTTTAAGCAGCCTGACATATTTCAGACAGTCCACAGTGTTTCTTGCGAACCGTGATATGGATTTGGTGATGATCATATCGACCTTGTGCCGTCTGCAGGCTTTGATCATTTTGTTGAATTCATCGCGCTTTCGGGTGCTTGTGCCTGTGATTCCCTTGTCCGCATAGATTCCGGCAAGCTGCCAGCCATTTTCGCGGTTGATGCGTTCCGTATAATATTTTACCTGCACTTCATAGCTGTTAAGCTGTTCTTCCTGTTTAGTGGATACGCGGCAGTAGGCCGCCACCCGCTTGCAGGTATACTGTGCGCTATGCACATTGACCGGCTGAATTGTCGGCGGAATTGTGCGTACTCTCTTTTGAGGCATTATGGCAGTCTGTTCCATATCTGTTCTCCTTTCTGATCTGGCGACCGTTTTTCAATGTGAGGCAGATGCTTCCGTCGCGGTTTAAGCTAATGGAGGAGACGGTGCGTTCTGTAAGTTCTTGGTTGTATTGAGAAAGCGGCCCTGATTTTTCAAAGGCCGCTTTCAGCATTTCTGTCACGCTCTCGGTGGTATCCATCTCAGAATACCGGAGCGAGGCACATTCAAATATTTTGTTTTTCAGTGTTTCCTTTTCCATTTCGGAACTGTCCAGCAGCCGCCCGATTTCATTTTCCAATCGGCGAAGACAGGAGGACGGCTCCTTTTGTTTGAGCGGTACATTGATCAGTCTTGTATCAGCAATAACCATGTTCAGACATTCATTAACATCAGCAAGCAGTTTGTCATCGACGATTTTTATGGTGGTTCCGCAATCCTGACAAACCCACTTTTCACCGAATGATGTTCGGCTGTCATGCATACGGCGCATGGGATGACCGCATTCTCCGCATACCACAAGTGCAGATATTTGAAATATTACCGCACCTCGGTCAACGGCCTTCTGTGTGTTTCGCTCGGCTTTTACCTTCTGAGCCTTGTCGAAGGCGTCTGTATCTATAATTGGTGGATATGTTTCATCACCGAGGTATCGGACATCTTCCACAATCCGTTTCAGTCGTGCTTTGTTCCAGCCGGTAACGCCGGGCATATATTCGGTACCGCAGGCATTCAGTTTTTTGGCTATTTGCAGCAGTGAGCTGCCCTGCAGATAATTCTCATATATATTGCAGACGATCTGGCTTTCCGCAGGATGCCTGATGATTTTGCCGTTGTCAAATTGATATCCAAAGGGGATGTTGCGTATTTTCATGCAGTATACTCCTTTCCGTTAGATTTTTTCTGTGAGAACAAGTCCTCCCGCAAGCCGAAAGCTCAGTTTCTGTCCACTGATGACCGTGATGCTCTCGACGATCTGCTCGAACAGATCTTCATCGAATGTATTTGCAGGAATATATTCGGCAAGCGTTTCATCGAGAGTGCGAAGGGTGTCTATTAGTTCGTCGTCCTCATCTTCCATGATGATGCGGCGGCGTTCTGAACGAAGCTCGCTGACCTTTCGGCTCAGTTCGCCGGATTGTGCTGTGAATTCGGCGTTGTTCAGAATCCCTTTGTTATGAAGCTGTGTTACTACAAGGTTCTGTGCATTGATATCAGCGATCAAGCAGTCTATCTGATATACCTTTTCATGATTTCCGCTGACGCGGTTCTGCATTTTTTCAAGCTGTCGGATTAGGTCACCGAGCAAGTCTTCACGGTTTCTTATGAGCTTGTCTGTCATCCGTACAAAGGCTTCTTTTGCTGATTCTTCCGATATGCGTTCGCTGGTACATTCCAAGCGTCCCGATGCTTTGTAGGAGCATACCCAATAGGCTTTTCCATTGACGATCTGTCTGCGGTAGTTGTGTCCGCAGACGGGACACTTCAGCATTGTGCTTAAGGGGTATCGGTCTTTTTTCACAAAACAGCCCTTGGACTTGCTCTTTTGCAGTTCCTGCACAGCCTGATAGGTTTCTCTGCTCACGATAGCGGGATTACTGTTTTCAACATAAAACTGCGCCTTTTCGCCTCGGTTCCGCCTTTTGCGGTATGGCAGAGCATCGGTAGTGTAACTCTTTTGCAGCAGCGCATCTCCCATATATCGCTCATTGTTGAGAATATAATCAATGGTGAACGAATGCCATGTTGTGTATCCGTACCGTTTAGGAACCTTCTCTGCATTCAGCTGATTGGCAATGGCCTGTTTGCCGCAGCCTTGCAGGTAGAGATGAAAAATCCGACGTACAACCGCCGCCTCCGTATCATTAACACGAAGCTCTCCATTTACGAGTTCATACCCGTAAGCAGCTCGGCAGCAGTTGAATTCGCCGGATTCCATTCGTTTCTGATAACTCCACCGCATATTTTCGGAAATCGTTTCTGATTCTTTCTGTGCAGCCATGCCGGGGAAAGTCAGGATCATTTCAAGATCAAGGGTTTCCGTGTCGATGCCTTGCTCTTCGAAGTAAACGCTGACACCTATTTCCCTTAACATTCGTACTACAGTCAGCAGCTCTGTGGTATTCCGTGCGAAGCGTGAGATGGACTTGGTAATGATACGATCAATTTTTCGTTTTTTACAGTCATAGATTAGCCGGTTGAAATCGTCGCGCTTTTTCATCTCCGTTCCGGTGATGCCTTCATCAGCATAAATGTCTACCAGCTCATATTCGGAATGCGCTGCCGTGTAGTCGGTGTAATACCTGACCTGTGCGGCGAAGGAAAGGAGCTGATCATCGGAATTGCTGGATACGCGGATATACGGAGCCAACCTGATGAGCTTTTCTTCCTTTTTAGGGATAGTTAGTTCAGTAATGGTTTTCATTATGGTTCTTCCTTTCCGCAGACGGTTTGTCCGCTTATATTACCGCTTATCCTTGCGGCAACACGAAGGATACCACAAGAGTTCGCATACATCCAGCGACTATGGCGAAAATTAAGAGACAAGACATATCTTTTTCTGCGGATCGTAATGCTCCGCTGTGTGGCGGAGGATACGGTTATATTCTTCCTCGGTAATCAGCTGCATGGACAGCAGAAGGCGAAGCATATTGATGCTGTAACAAAGAGAAGATTTCTGAACAGCGGTGTTTTCTTTTTCAGTCATTTGCTGCACCTCCGAATCCAAGGCTGACCGCCATTGCGGTTTCGACACGTTCCATATCCTCTTTGGAAATCTGTCCGAGATAATCAGACAGGCGTGTTTTATCAATCGTGCGAACCTGTTCCAAAAGCAGCGTAGATTCGCTCTCTAAAAAATCACAGTCAACGATGACGTGGGTAGGCTGTGATTTTTTCTTCTGTATCGAAGTAAGCGGTATCACAATCGTTGTGGGGCTGAACCGGTTTCCTATGTCGTTTTGCAGAATCAGAACAGGGCGCATACCGTCCTGTTCGCTCCCGATGACGGGAGATAAATCAGCGTAGTAGATTTCGCCGCGCTTTACATTTTTCATTCCTGAGTACCTCCGAGTAGTTTAAGTAAATGCACAAGGGACAAAGGTCAGACCTTGCCCCTTGTGCTGTAAAATCGTTTTGCGTTTGCATGATCATATTTGTTCTCAACTTCCGTGATCAACGGCGCTCATGCAAACAGCCGATAGCTGCTCGGCTCCCCAGGAATTTCACCTCCGCGTGGTTCTCACCCGGCCGCCCTCTTTGGTTGCGACGGATCGCGGCTCTTTCATGCCGTTTCACGCTCGACTTTTGACTGGACGGGGTGTTGGCTTTCCGCAGCCTGTCATGGCGATTCATGCGGTGCTGCCGCATTATCTGTTTTCAAAGAGAAACAGACCGCTTGTCCCTTTCGGAACAGCAGACGGAAAGTATTTGCTGACGGACTTATTCTTTTGTCAAGGAACGATCCGTCTTCCTGAAAGAACAGAAGACGGAGAGAATAATTTTCTTTTTTCTCGCTTGTATAGGGTAAGAAGTCCGTCCTTTTACAACCCCTCCGACAAAAGTTTTTTCAAAAAATTCAAAATGCGCTGTTTCTTTCGGTTGATCATCTGCTGTGAAATCCCGACCTGTGCTGCATATTCCTGCTCTGTCAGTCCGTCATAGAACAGAGCTTGTACTAACTCATTATCTGCATCTGATAAAACAGAAAGAGCTTTCTGCAGTGCTTCAATTTCCATTATCTTGAGGACTGTATTATCAGGAATATTTTCTGTGTCAATAAATTCCTTGAAATTCTCATATGCACCGTCCTCGCCGCCGATGAGCCCACTCATCTGAATTTCGTGGGCAAAAAAACTGGTGTCATTGTTTTCAATGCCCCATCCGGTCCTGCGGTAGGCGTGATATACCTCCCGCGTGACCTCGACTTCTTCATTCCTGTGGGTGACAGTGTTATAAACCGTAAGGGTATATTTTTTGTTTTCATGGATTGCCATTTGCCTTTCCTCCGTAATTTCGAGATTTTGATGGGTGAATCAAAATCCCGGATCACGGATATCTGGCTATGGCGCTCTGCCAATAGACTGTATACATAAAAAATCCTTTCCGCAGCGGTTCAGCCGAGGAAAGGACTTGTTATCATCGTACAAAGCGTATGCGAAGGCACAAAAAAAGCACCGTAAAAGCAGAATCACAGACAGGGGTTATCCTGTCGGATTCCGGCTTTGTACGGTGCTAAGGCAGTCACGATCTTGAGATCGGCTCCGCATACGCGATTAAAAGTCGTTATTTACTATTCATTTTTCAGAGTAATCCTCGCCATAGTATTTTACCTTGAGGCGTCTGACTCCTTTCTGTCTTCGGAAATAGGCGAAGTTCATAACATATTGTGCTTTACACTTTGGACATTTGGAAAGGAAATGTCCTTTTGCATCGGAAAACACTTTGTCGATTACGAAATTGCATCGCGGACATCTGATCTCACGCAGCGTTAATTCAGCCGCTTCTTCTTCGCATAAATCGAGCTTCTTCTGTGTTTCAGGCGGGGGCGGGGGACGGTCGTATCGTTGTTTGCTTTGACAGCTATCCATTTCTATCACCGCCTTTTATCTTATCAAAGTATTCTGCCATATCTCGTTCTTCCAGAAGACCGTATTTTCTCAACTGAATCAGCATAGTTGTGAAAGAAACGCCAAGTTCATCCGCCATTACCTGCATGACCGGTTTCATTTCAGGCAGAAACACACAGTCACCATATACGGGAATCTTGTTTTTCCGAAAATGCCTGCGGACAGATGCGGTAAGAAGATCTTTCGGCATAAGGATGATGGCTGCCATTGTGTTTGCCTGACACTCACCGAGATTCATTCTGTCACGCAATTCATTGAGGTCATATCGTCTTTCTGTATCATAGACACGGTTAAAACAGGGAGCTGTATGAGTCGGATCAGCCCTGTTGATCAGGATGTGGCTGATTTCATGCGCCAGTGTAAATCGCCGCCGGCTGCTTTCGCATGGGTACTGGAGAAAGCTGTCAAGGACGATGGTCTCTTTCGGAAATATGATTCTCTGTTTTTGCCCGTTGCGAAAAACAGTCAATGCACTCTTTCCGTCCGAAGTGAAGCCGATCTTGTCCGGATCGCTTTCCGCAAATTTTTTATACCGGACTGTCAGCCCAAGATACACCGCAACAGCGTCAATATCTATGCATTTCGGAGGAGGCTTTCCGCAGGCCACATGAACCAGTCCTTCCGCTATTTGTTCAATTTCTCTGTTGGATACATATACCTGCATCTTAATCCCTCCTTCATTCAATGTGCTTACAGTGTTTTAATGACATTTTGAGCAACGCCCTGTATAGTGCAGTCCTGAACATAGATATCTTTCATCTTGCTGTTTTCAGGATGCAGCCGGATACACCGGTGTTTTTTATCGCTGTAAAACCTCTTTAGTGTGGTTTCGTTGTCTACCAGCGCAACGACAATATCTCCTTCTTCTGCGGTATTTTGCTTGCGAACTACCACAAGGTCGCCGGGTTCAATACCTGCCTCAATCATAGAGTATCCGCTTGCCCGCAGAAGGAAAAAATCTCCCTGTCCGAACAGCGCCACAGGCAAAGGCACATATTCCTCAAAGTTTTCCTCTGCATATTCCGGCAGACCGCAGGACACATTGCCGAGTATCGGAACACGGTTGAGTTCAGGGCTTGCTTGGATTGTATCGTTGATTTCAATTTCCCGTTTACTGCGTGTTAAGATTCCCCGGTCTTCCATTTCAGAAAGGTATTTATACACATTGCTTTTTACCGTGCCGACGGCTTCTGCAATCTGTGCCATTGTAGGTGTCCTGTGATATGTAAACTGAAATTCTAAAATGTATTCTTTGATATTCTGAATGCGTTCCTCACTTTTTATCATGATTCTGTCATCCTTTCATGCAGAGAACTTTTTGTTCTCTGTGCCTCGATTATATCAGAACAGATGTTCTAATACAATAGCAAAAAAATGAGGTGGGTTCGTTTCAACCCACCTCAAGCAAATTTTATCTATTGAAACTTCTGCAGAAGGTTTTGAAAGCCGTCCACAGTCTCCTGCGGCGCCTGTATCTTCATTCTTCCTCCAAAGGAGAACACCCATCCGTAAAAGGTTTGGCTGAGGGAAACTTTGACGGTTGCTGAAAAATGATCCTCATCTGCCGGGGTAACCGGCACGCTTTCTCCGAACCGGTCAATCACATAGGTCATCAGCTCATTTTCGCACAGAAGAGTGATTTCGCTTTCTGTTCCTTCATACATGGAGAATACCTGTGAAAAGTAGTCGGATACCTTAAAGCCTTCCGGTTTCCTTACTGCAAACTTTTCGGTGATCTTCATTCCATATATCCGGTCTATACGGAATTTCACAATTTTTTGATGGCTGTCACTGTAGCCGATAACATAATAGCTGTCATCGTTCCAGATCAATGCAAAAGGAGAGAATACATAGATTTTTCCGTTATGCTTCAGATCTTTCTTCTTATCGGGTGTGTAATAGTAATATTGGAAAGTCACACGCTTTTTTAACCGTATAGCCTGATGGATCAGATCAACGGTGAAATAGATGCCTTCATTTCCTGCCTTTAACCGATGGTCGACATAGAGCTGCCGTTTAAGAATATCTGCCTGCGGTTCTCCCACAAATAAGGATAGTTTCTTAATCAGAGTTTTACTCTTTTTAGCGGTTATGAAACGGGCTGACTGCACAGCATCTACCAATAACTTTATTTCCGGCACTTCAAAGACACGCTCACCGATATGATATTGATTCTGTGTACTGTGATTGCATATGATATCTATGCCGAATCCCGTGAGAAGATTGATGTCTGCCTGCAGAGTCTTTCGTGTTGTTTCAATACCGTTGTGCTGGAGGTATTCACCGATTTCCTTTAAGGTGGCAGGGTGTTCTTCATCAGTCTTCTCCCATAAGTATTTCAAGGTGAGGAGCAGGCGTTTTTGGCTGTTCATTTTTTCACCCCCGTTTCTTTATAAAAAGGCGGCAACAGGCTAAATCAGTCCGTTGCCGACCCCTTTAATTATTAGATGTTTAGTTCGTTTGTTTCTTCTTCCTGTATGTCACTGCGCTGAGCACGCCGCCGGATACGAACAGTAGCGCAATCCACAGCATCATATTGCTGTTGTCTCCTGTTTGCGGAGTATTTGTGTCATCCTTATCTGCGTCCGGTGTCTGAGTGGGTTCTTCTTCTGTCGCCGCAGCCTTAATGGTAAATTCTGTCGTTGCCGTTCCAGTTTCGGAAACGATTGCCAGCGTATGTTTACCTACCGACAGGGTTTCCAGATATTCCGCCTTTAAGGTGACAATCGTACTGCCTTCCTTGACCGTGTAGTTGGAAGCGTCCAGGTCTTTGCCGTCAACCTGAACTTTAAGGAAATGTGCAAAAGCGGCGTTGGAAGTAAACGAAAGCCCGTCTTTACTATCCTTCTGCCATTCGCCGTTTGCTCCCTCAATGATAACCGCCTTGAAATCGGGGTCGATCTCGCCGCAGACGGTACATTTGCCGTTATCATAGCTGTGGCCGGTGGCTTTGAGTATGGTGCTTTCAGAGGTGATTTCGTTTGAACCGTTTTCATCGCTGAAATATTTTTGGCAGTCGTTACAGTACCAGTACTCAATATTGCCTGCCTCAGTACAGGTGGGGTCTTTGACCTCTGTTTTTATCAGGCTGTGACCGGTGGCAGGGATTTCAGTAATGTTTCCTTTTGCCCCGCAGCGCTCACAAGGCTGGTATTTGCTTCCGTTTGTCGTACAGGTGGCTTCGGTATCCACAGTCCACTCACTGCTGTACTGATGGCTGCCGAAATAATCTTCACAAATACTTGACAATACTACGGCACTTTCTTCGCCTGTAACAGCATCCGAAGCAATCGTTCCTTCTCCAGCGACATTCAAGTCAGGATTCTTTTCGCTGTCGAAAGAACAGCCCGTAAAAATACCTCCGGAATAAGCGCCAATGAATCCACCAGCTTGATAATCTGAAGATACACCGGTCACAACACCAGCTGCATGACATGCGGTTATATTTACATTACTGCTGTCTTCACCTACAAAACCGCCTACTTTTGGCTCCCATCCGGTAACGATACTGGTTACATCTCCGTAAGCAACACAATTATTAAACTGACCGTATTCTGCAAATCCCACAAATCCGCCGACTCTCCAATCGTTTCCGCTGACATCTACATCAGCGGAACATTTTGTGTAGGTGGATGCGCCGGCAGAATCCTGCCATGTGGCACTGGCTGAATATCCCACAAATCCGCCAACTGCCCAAGCACCGTCTATCGTACCGGACGCTGTACAGTTTTCATAAATAGATCCGCTGTCGTTTCCTACAAAACCGCCGCAGTTGCTGGCGCCGGAGATAGAGACTCCATCTGCATGACAGTTTGTCGCCTTTACCCAGCTTGCATATCCGAGCATTCCGCCGATATTGTTGTAACCATTTGTACGGGTTACATAAACGGAACCGGATACCGTGATATTTTCAAACACGACAGACTGGGTATCGCTTCCCATAACATTGCCTGCCATAATGGCGCCGGAGCACTCACTCAAGCCTGTTTCATCCACATAGACCGTTGCTCCGGTGATGGTCAGATCCTTTGCCCCAACGGGAGATCCATTTTTTTGAATGTTGATTTTACCAAACAGTCCACCGCAATAGTGATCGATTCTTTCATCTACAAACATTCCGCTGATCGTTTTATCATTTCCGTCTAAAAAGCCCTGAAAACTATTGTTGATTGTAGTACCAGTTTCTTCCCACTTATAAATTCCGATTGGAGTCCAGCGGTGAGCGCTTAAATCAATGTTTTCTGTCAGAACAAAAAAGGTTCCCTGATACGAAGTCCCTCCGCTGACATCATTGGAAAGCTTTGCAAGCTGTTCGGCAGTGGCGATCTGGTAAGGATCAGCCTCGGTACCAGTGCCTCCGGCAAAACCACTTGCGGCATAGTCTGTCCAGACTCCTTCCGGACTTGCAGCGAATACTGTAGCAGGCAGCAGAGCAACACTCAGCACCAGTGATAACAGCACTGCAAATATTTGACTGTGTAATTTGTGTTTCATCGTATTTATCCTTCCTTCGCTATATAGCAGCGGAAATGCCCCGTTCAAATGATTTGACCGGAGTATTTCCGCAAATCTTTACTCCGCATGTTTTTTCTTTCTGTATGTCACGACACTGAGCGCCCCGCCGGATACGAACAGCAGCGCAATCCACAGCATCATATTGCTACTATCGCCAGTCTGAGGAGACTGGGTATCGTCAGTAACTGCCGCCTTGATGGTAAACTCTGTTGTTGCCGTACCGGTATCGGAAACGATTGCCAGTGTATGTTTTCCAACAGACAGAGTTTCCAGATATTCAGCCTTTAAGGTGACAATCGTACTGCCTTCCTTGACCGTGTAGTGGGAAGCGTCCAGGTCTTTGCCGGCAACCTGAACTTTAAGGAAGTGCGCA
>JABLTK010099321.1_pt1 | contig 11919 bp, 8 predicted proteins | sample 7160131 | NCBI WGS metagenome assembly JABLTK01 (sample SAMN14651221, study PRJNA627086) | human gut metagenome | isolation source: feces | host: Homo sapiens
AGCGTTCGATGAGCTTCTGAACGCCGCCGCAGAGTGATCTGGATATCGCCAAGTATCGCGAGTCAAAGTAGTGCTCCTTCGTGCTCCGCAATTCATCTAAAATATTCAGCGTCGGGAAAGTCCATTTCCTGGGCACTCAACATTTTTACAAACCGGATTCCTGCGCGTAATGGTAGGTAATCCCCAGCGGCCCGGTGCTTGTGACGAGCTTCACCTCGTCGCCGACCTGAAGGGTATTGTAGAACTCCCTTCCCACCTTGACGCGCTTTTCGCCGCTCTCCGTGTTCAAAGTCAGTATGTACCGCGTTGGGGACTTGCCGCCCCGGCTCACATACATATTCACAATCGGAACCACGGTCTCCACGCGGTTCTGGCCGCTGTCCAGCATCCAGTTGAGATGAACGGACGCGGCATACGCATAGAAGAGCGCAATGCACGCCAACGCGCCTGCTATCCAGCGCCTCGGAGCGCCGCTGCCGCGCGTAATCAGCAGCGCAAACAGCGCAAACAGCGCGGTAATCGCACCCGTCGGCGCAAGCGCCTGAAGCCGATTGTCCAGATCGTAATCCAGAAGCATTCGCATAACCAGCGCTATATTCGGAAGAAACACCGCATCCATAAAAAGCGTCTGGTCTGCATTTTTGTTGCCGGTAATCCCCGCACGCATCCGATAGAAATACAGCAGAAAGGAAACCGGCGGCAAGATCAGGTTTGCCGCGCAAAGCACCCGGTAATCGATTCCCACAAACAGCCACAAAAGCTGGCAGGCAATGCTGACAGCCAACACTCTCTTGCGCAGCCGGTCATACTTCCGGAGAATCTTCTTTCCCTTCTCCGTATACGTCCGCCATTGCTTCGCGCTGACGCCCGGCGAGAAAAACTTATTAGAAGCCGAAGCTCTTTTCAGGGTTTTCCCCGCCTTCCACTCCACAGGAATTCCCGCGAACACCTTCGCGAGCTGCGCGTCTGCCTGGGCCCCGTCTCCGGAGACCAGCTCGCACCACGGCATGGGACGACCGTTGCGTCGACGAATGCGAACATACTCCCCGTCCGTGCCCATGCGCCGCTGAACGTCGGCAATGTCGCCCACGTTCAGGATGAAGCTCCCCTTCGCGGGCGCATAATCGGCGGCCGACTTCAGAAGCGGCTTTGAGCTGCTTTCGTCCGTAATGGCGACGACGCGTGCGACATAAATCTGGTCTCCCTCGCGCAGGTACTGGCTGATCCACAGCCCGCTGCGCACCAAAAGCTCGCCAACCTCTTTCTTCGACTTCGCCGCGTGTAGCTTTACGCGCCTGCGCCAGCGTGCAGGCGCGCCCTTTTTTCGTTTCGCGAAAAACGCCCGAATTCCTCCCGGCGTGGAAATCGCCGCCGATGCGCCGATGGCGAAGAGCAGTCCCGCAATGGTAATCAGCCCACCAACCGGCTGCTTCAGCACCTGATTTGCGGACATCATGGCCAGCCCCACGCCGCTGCACGCGCCGCAGGCAAAGCCGCGACAGCCGGAAAAGATCGCCGCCAGCCCGCCGAAGGCGCAGGCCGCAAACACGCCCGCAAGCACCATCCGCACGCCCGGCAGCATTTCCGGCTTGTATACAAACACCGAAAGCAGCACGCCCGCCGCCATCAGTCCCAACCCTGCAAGCAGTCTGCGAATGAATCCACGCGTCATGAATCTCCCTCCCATCCTTCCACTTCCATTCTACACGCAAGCTGCATTCTTCGCAAGGCATACACGCGCAATTCTGCGCAAATCGCCCCAAATCGTCGCATTTAGGGTAACGCCATAATCAACAAAACCGTATTATATCTCAGCAGCTCCGGCGGCAGGGCAGGTGCCAACGCCATTGCCAGCTGGTTGTTCTATCCGGAATCGTGCGCCGTGCAGGATATATCAATATAAAAAGGACGTGGTTTTCGCCACGTCCTTTCAGACTGTCAAAGAAGCCAGATTGCGAGCATGCAATCTGGCTTCTTATACGATAAAAAGGCAGGAAAAAGCAAGCGCGACCACTTATGGATCGCGAATTTCTTCAAATTCATCGCAGCAAATTTGAGCTTGACCCAGGCGGTAACCGCGGGCAGCCCTCGATATGGGGTATAACGCATGGCGTGTTTTTCTTTCGCGTCGGCAAAGACGCGCTCAATGGTCTGCGAACGCAGCGCGTAGGTTTCCTTGCCAATGTCCGAATGCCTCACGTCCTCCGCGCGTTCTATGTAGTCGTGCCAGACATGGCGCGTCACAGTCTTTGTGCATTGCTGATTTTGGGTGCAGCGTTCGCGGACGGGGCAGTTTTTGCAGATATAACTCCTGCTTTTGTACTCCCTGTAGCCCTCGCGATTGGTGGTGGAATAGCTCAGAACCTGGTTTTGCGGGCAGAGAATGCAGTCGTAATATTCATCGTAGACATATTCATACCAGGGCAGGTTGTCCTTCTTCGTCATCGGGCGTTTATAGGGCAGCGACGGAATTCTTCCGCTGTCAAAGACCTGCTTGCATATCCACGGTGTTTTGTAGCCCGCGTCGGCGGTGACGATCTGTACTTCGGGGTAATGCTCAATCAGGCGTTCAAATACCGTGTCAAAGGCTACGCTGTCGTGGACATTGCCGGGCGTGACCTCTGTTTCCAGTACATAGCCGCGCTTGTCGCAGACGGTGTGCGCCTCGTAGGCGAAGCATTTCCTGTGCTCGCCCTTCCGGAACACACCACTGTCCGGATCCGTCGTCGATTCCGTTATCATTTTCTGCTTTGCCGGTGCAGACTGCGTACCGTCGTCGTCATTCTTCTTTTTCAGAGGCTTTTTCCCGTGCGCCGCTCGATCCGCTTCGATCTCCGCGTCTAGCTGCTCCTGATATCGCTTCGCCGCCACAGGGATTTCCTTCTTTACGCGCTTTTTCAGGTTTGCGTTCGCCTTGATATGCGTTCCGTCCACGAACACAACCTCCGCCGACAGATACCCCGCCCCTGCGACCTCTTCCAGTATCCAACGGAATACGCCTTCGATGACCTCCGCGGTAAATCGATGGCAAAACGCATAGCTGATCGTCGCAAAATGCGGCAGCTGCTGCGACATTGTATACCCCAGAAACCAGCGATACGCCACGTTTACTTCCGCATCCCGCATCGTCTGCCGCAGCGAGCAAATCCCGAACAGATGCTGGATCAGCACCAGCTTGAACAACACCACGGGATCGCAGCTCGGCCGTCCGTTGTCCTCACTGTACAGATCCTCCACTAGTTCATATATGTGCCTAAAATCCACCGCCGCGTCGATTTTTCGCAATAGATGTCCCTTTGGCACCAGCATATCCGTGCACAACATTTCGATTGCTTGCCGCTGTTCCGTTTCTTTTTTCAGCATTTTCATCACCAGTTCTATTATATCAAAAAAGGTCGCATTGCGCGACCTTTTTTGACAGGCTGAAAGGACGTGGTTTTCGCCACGTCCTTTTGAATTTTATCGATCAGATGCCCGACAGAATGTACATAACCACGAACAGTGCGGACAGGATGTACATCAGAATCGGAACTTCCTTGGCCTTGCCGCGGAAGATCTTGATGATGCAGTAGGAGATGAAGCCGAAGCCGATGCCATCGGAGATGGAATAGGCGAAGGGCATCATGACGATCGTCAGGAAGCAGGGCAGCGCAACCTCGACATCGCTCCAGTCGATCTTGGAAACGTTGTTGATCATCAGCATACCGACGATGATGAGCGCCGGAGCCGTCGCCTGCGTCGGGATGATTCCCGCGATGGGCGCAAACACGATGGACAGCAGGAACAGAATGCCGACCACGACGGAGGTCAGACCCGTGCGGCCGCCTTCGGAGATGCCGGTGGAGGATTCGACGAAGGTGGTCACGGTGGAGGTGCCCAGGCAGGCGCCCACGCAGGTCGCGCACGCGTCGGCGATCAGTGCCTTATCGCCGTGTGGCAGATTGCCGTTCTCATCCAGCATACCGGCGTTGCTGGCGGTGCCGATGAGCGTACCGACGGTATCGAAGCAATCGCAGATGCTGAAGGTAACGATGGCCGTCAGCACGGGCAGAACGCCGTGGGAAAACAGGCCGCCGAAATCAAACTTGAACAGCGTTGGCGCAATGGTGATGCTCTTTTCGGCGATATCCGTGGGCATGGTGGTCAGACCCATGGGGATGCCGATGATCGTGGTGGTCACGATGCCGAGGAACAGCGCGCCCTTGACCTTCCACGCCATCAGAATGCCGGTGATGACGAGGCCGATGAGCGCAAGCAGCGGGCCGTTGGTCGTGATCGCGCCCATATCGGAATAGTCCGTCGCGACGACCAGGCCGTCCACCACCGTATCGCCGATGAGCTTGACGACGTCGGCGTTCAGCAGACCGATAAAGCAGATAAACAGGCCGATACCGGCGCTGATGGCCGCCTTCAGCGGGGCGGGAATCGAGGAAATGATCTTGCCGCGGATCGGAGAGATCGCAATAATCAGGAACAGAATGCCCGAAAGGAGCACGATGGTCAGCGCCTGCTGCCATGTATAGCCCATGCCCATGCAGACCGAATAGGTAAAGAAGGCGTTCAGACCCATGCCCGGCGCCTGCGCAAAGGGAACGTTGGCCAGGAATGCGGTCAGGAAGCAGCCGATGGCCGCGGACAGACAGGTTGCCACCAGCAGAGAGGTGTAATCCATGCCCGTCGCCGAAAGGTAGCTGGGATTGACGAAAATGATGTACGCCATCGCGAAGAAGGTCGTCAGACCCGCGATGATTTCCGTCTTGACATTTGTGCCATGCTCTTTAAGTTTGAAGAACCGATTCAACGAAATCTCCCCCATCAGAACGTTTTTATTAGGTGCTCTATTATCATACGTATTTTTCCGCGCTTGTCAACGTAATTTTGCCGTATTTAATGCACTCCTACGTTAAATATCGCGTTTTACGAATGCGAAGGACGAATATTGCGCATTCGCACAGCCGAATATGTGCCCGCACCCGTTGAACGACCCGCCAGCGCGCTACAGAATAAGTTAGCGTAAGTTAACCATCATTTTCCATCACACAGCGCGCGTTTTTCCGAGGCGCGCACGATTTTGTTAAATATCCCTGTTCTTTCGCATTCCGGCGCAAAAAAGGCGGTTATGCGCGCGCGGCGCACTTGACAGACGCGGTTTTCGCCCTTATAATATGACTGAAAGAATGAAATCGGTCATAAATTTTTATTGTGGCCGAGATTCCGGAATGAATCGATGTAGGATGCGCCGCGTCTTTTTTAATCCGCATCAGTTACCCTGTGTTAACCACAAGTGCAATAAAGCGCGGACGCAATCCGCACGCCGATTGAATGGAGGCAATTTTCATGACGGAAAAGATACATCTGACCGGTGTTCCGGAAACCATGCTGCAAACCCTGTACGCGCGGGCGAAGGAAAGCGCGGGGCGCGGCGCGATCCGCGATCCGAAGGCGGAGGAAATCATCGGCAGGCTGGACTACGATTTTTCGCTGGCGGATCGGGACGCGCCCATGCGCAGCGGCGTGATCGCGCGCACGATCGTACTGGATCGGCTGGTAAAATCATGGCTGGCGGCGCATTCCGGCGCGATTGTGATCAACATCGCCTGCGGACTGGACACGCGCTGCTACCGGATACAGGGCTACGCGCACTGGTACAATCTGGATCTTCCGGAAACCATCGCCGTGCGCGAAAGGATACTTCCGGAGAGCAGCGCGATTTCACAGATTGCGATGTCCGCCATGGAGGATTGGGGCGGCGAAATTGCGGAGCGGGAAGCGCCCGTACTGGTCATCATCGAGGGGCTGACCATGTATCTGCGCGAATCGGACGTACAGCGCATCTTTTCGGTGATCGCGCATCGATTTGCGCGGGCGACCGTGCTGGTGGAAACGATGAATCCCATGATCGTAAAGCGCTTCCGTGAAAAATCGATCGACGCAAGCCACGCCAAATTCAGCTGGGGCGTAAAAAACGGAGCGGCGCTCGCCGCGCTGCTGCCGGACTTCCGATTGGCGGAGGAGCACAGCCTGACCGAAGGCATGGCGGCATTCGTTTCAATCTATCATCTGCTGGACAAATTGCCGATGATTCGCAATATTTCCAACAAAATCATCGTTCTGGAACGATTATAAGGGGGGCGAGGAAATGTCCTTTTTTGAAAACACGCGCAAACCCGTGGGACTCGGCGGAAGGATCATGGTTTCCATGATGAACCTTGGGCATCGATCGCTGGCGAAGTGGGGCTTGCAGTATCTTCCGCTCGATCCGGACGCGAGGGTGCTGGACTGCGGATGCGGCGGCGGTGCGAACATCAAAAAGCTTCTGAAAATGTGCCCACAGGGCATCGTGAAGGGCGTTGACTATTCCGCCGTGAGCGCGGAAAAGGCGCGGAAGCACAACGCGGCGGCAATTCGCGAAGGTCGCTGCGTCATATGGCAGGGCAGCGTAGAACGAACGATCTTCGCCGCCGAATGGTTCGACGCGGTCACTGCCTTTGAAACCATCTATTTCTGGCCCGATCTGCCGCGCTGCTTTCGCGAGATGTATCGGCTGCTGAAGCCTGGCGGAGCGTTTCTGATCTGCAACGAATGCGGCGGCGATACCGAAAAGGGCGAAAAATGGGCGAAAAAGATCGAAGGCATGACCGTCTATCGGGGCATTCAGCTGCATGCCCTGTTGGCAAAGGCGGGATTTCAGCATATTCAGGTGCACAGGAATAAAAAGGGCTGGCTTTGCATCACCGCCCGGAAATGAGGAAGCGCAATGTCCAGAAAGGCGACGGAATTTCAGAAAAAAGAAATGAGCAAAATGTACCGCGGCAAGGAAATCTTCAAGCCGCTGAACACCGGCTGGATCGATGATCACGTCGCCTGCGTTCGCGAATGGGTGGCGAATATCTTCTTCTATCGAAAGGGCGATACCACCATCATGATCGACGCGGGCTACAATTACGATCGTCTGGCGGAAAAGATGGGCTGGCTGGGGATCGATCCCGATTCCATTCGGCACATTCTGATCACCCATCAGGATACGGATCACGTGGGCGCGGTGGAGGCAGATAGTCCAGGCCTGTTCCGGAACGCCCGTCTGTACGTGGGCGAAATTGAAAATCGCTATCTGACCGGCGAAGCGCGACGCCGGGTGATCTACCACATGTACAAGCTGCCGCAGGTGACCATCAACAATAAAAAGGTATTGCTGAAGGACGGCGAAGTGATCGATATCGACGGCATCAAAATCGAATGCTTCCTGGTGCCCGGCCATACGTGGGGACATATGGCGTATCTGATCGACGATCGATATCTGTTCACCGGCGATATCATCTGGTTTGGCGCGGACGGCGGATACAGCTTCATATCCGCGCTGGCGGAGGATAACCGTCTGGCGGTAAAATCGCTGGCAGCGCTGGAGGCAAAGCTGCGCGCGCGCAATTTGCAGCCGATGTTCATCACCGGTCACACCGGCTGGACGGACAATTTCCAATTTGCCTTTGCGCACAAGGAACTGCTCTGTTCGCCGTTCAAAAAGCGGGTGCACGATCCATCCGCGCCCTACGATGCTTACGATGAATCTGATGATACGGCGGAGGGCGCAAAGCGCGGCTATCTGAAGGGAGTAGGAAGATGAAGGTCTATTCCTTCGGCGCGGAAAATGCGCCGGTCATTTTGCTGCTGCCCGGCACCTGCTGCCATTGGAAAGGCAATTTCGGACACGTCGTGCCGCTGCTTCAGGATACCTTCCGCGTGCTCTGCGTATCTGGAAAACAGCCGCGTTGCGGGCGATTGGATGCGGGATCAGTTCTGCGCGCTGACTGCCGAGGCGCGCCGGTCAATGGGTCTGCGTGCCGTTCAGCTGCGCGCGGACATACCGCTTTGTACGCCGAGGGCGCGCGGCGCGCCCATACTGGCGCTTGAAGGCGTATCGCTCTTTCATCGGAAGCGGACGGTTTTGCAAAATCTGTCCCTGCAGGCGGCGCGCGGCGATGTGATCGCGGTGATTGGCCGCAGCGGCGCGGGCAAAACCACGTTTGCGCGCGCGCTGTGCGGGCTGCATCGGGAAACGGCGGGCAAATACCGATGGATGGGCGATCCGCAAAAGCCCGCGCAGCGGATGAAGCGCGCCTGCATGGTGATGCAGGATGTGAATTATCAGCTTTTTGCCGAAAGTGTGGAAGCCGAATGCGGATTTGGAATCCGGCATCCGGACGCGGCGCTGATCAATCGAACGCTTGCCGATCTTGCGCTATCTCCGCTTCGAAAGCGCCATCCCAATACGCTTTCCGGCGGTCAGAAGCAGCGGCTCGCCGTCGCCGTTTCGATGGTCTGTGGAAAGGAACTGCTGGTGTTCGATGAACCCACCAGCGGCCTTGATTTCGACAGCATGGAACGTCTATCGGCGTTCATCCGCGCGCTTTCCGAAAGCGGCAGGATCATTTTCGTCGTGACGCACGATTATGAATTCGTTCTGCGCACCTGTACGCGCGTTCTGTATCTGAACGATGGCGCCGTACAGCAGGATACATTCGTATCCAGTGAAACCATTCCAATCATCGAGGAGGTCTTATTGTGAAAAAGCAATCCAATCTGTCCCGACTGATGGGGTACGCCGGTGGGCATCGGATATTTACCTATGCCTCCTGGGCGCTGTCCGCTCTGAGCGCGCTGGTGGCGCTATTGCCGTTTTTGTACATCTGGATGATCATTCGGGATGTGCTGAACGTCGCGCCCAATTACGCGCAGGCGGTGAATATCCCCCACTACGGCTGGATGGCGGTATTGTTCGCCGTGCTTTCCTATCTGATTTACGTATGTTCGCTGCTTTGTTCGCACCTTTCCGCCTTCCGCGTGGCGACGAATCTGCGGCTCACGGTTTCCGAACATCTGGCGAAGCTGCCGCTTGGCTTTACGGAGCGCTACGGCAGCGGCAAGCTGCGCAAGGTGATCCAGGAAAGCACCGGCGCGGCGGAAACCTACCTCGCCCATCAATTGCCCGATCAGTACAACGCCAGGGCGACGCCGGTGGGGCTGCTGGTGCTGCTGTTCGTATTTGACTGGCGGCTGGGGCTTTTGAGCCTCGTGCCGGTACTGCTGGGATTTTTAATCATGTCGGCGATGACCGGCAAGCGCATGGCGGAAAAAATGCGCCAGTACGGCAACGCGCTGTCCGCCATGTCCAACGAAGCGGTGGAATACGTTCGCGGCATTCCGGTGGTAAAAACCTTCGGACAATCGGTGTTTTCCTTCAAGAGATTCAAGGCCACGATCGATGAATACGAAAAATGGGTCGTTTCCTACACGAAGGATCTGCGAGACCCCATGATGTTCTATACCGCCGCCATCAACGGCGTATTCGCCTTCCTAATCGCGGGCGGGCTGCTGCTGACTCGCGGCGGCGCAACGAAGGAATTTCTACTGAACCTTCTGTTCTACATCATCATCACGCCGGTCATTTCGCTTACGCTGACGAAGATCATGTACATGAGCGAAAGCAAGCTGATCGTCGCCGACGCGCTGGAGCGCATCGATTCCGTGCTGGATGCAGAACCCGTTTCGGAAAGCGATCGCCCGCAGCACCCGGCGGACGGTTCCGTAACGCTGAAGGATGTGCATTTCAGCTACGATGGCAAGACGGATGTAATCCGCGGCGTTTCGATGCACATTCAACCCGGTCAGACCGTTGCGCTGGTAGGACCATCCGGCGGCGGTAAATCCACGCTCGCCAGCCTGATCTGCCGCTTCTTCGATGTGCAGGGCGGCAGCATCTGCATCGGCGGTGCGGATGTGCGCGATATTTCCAAGACGGAATTGATGGATACCGTTTCCTTCGTATTCCAGAACAGCCGCCTGCTGAAGGGCAGCATTCTGGAAAACGTGAAGCTCGGAAAGTCTGATGCGACCGAGGATGAAGTGATGTCCGCGCTGCGCGCCGCGCAATGCATGGATATCATCGAAAAATTCCCGAACGGCATTCACACCGTGATCGGCACGAAGGGCGTATATCTCTCCGGCGGCGAACAGCAGCGCATCGCCATTGCGCGCGCGATGCTGAAAAACGCGCCCGTGCTGATTCTGGACGAAGCCACGGCGTTTGCCGATCCCGATAACGAAGCCCGCGTGCAGGCGGCGTTCGCGGAGCTGGCAAAGGGCAAGACCGTGATCATGATCGCCCATCGCCTGTCCACCGTAGCCAACGCCGATTGCATCTACGTGGTGCAGGATGGCAGAATCTGCGAATCGGGCACGCGCGATGATCTGTGCGCGAAAAACGGCCTGTTCGCCAAAATGTGGCGGGATTATCAATCGTCGGTCGAATGGAAAGTTGCAAAGGAGGGATAACCGTGATCGAAAGAATCCAGAAGGCAACCGCAAGTTCCAAAGAGGGCGCGCGCGGTCTGGTGAAGGGCGTGCTGGCGTGCGCATTCCAGAACATCGCGTTTATGCTGCCCACAAGCCTGCTCTACTGCCTGATTCGGGAACTGCTGACGGGCGTATCGCCCATCCGGACGGCGTTTTATGTAGTCGGCTGCGCGGTTTGCTTCGCGCTGATCTTCCTAACCACCTGGTTTCAGTATAACGATACCTATTTTACCACCTACCGCGAGAGCGGCAAGCGCAGGCTTGCGCTCGCGGAACGGCTGCGGAAATTGCCGCTGTCCTTCTTTGGAAAGCGCGATCTGGCCGATCTGACCAGCACGATCATGGCGGATTGCGAAGTGCTGGAAAAGACCTGTTCGCACTTTATCCCCGGCCTGTTCGGTTCGCTGATTTCCACGATCCTGATTTCGCTGGGACTGTTCGCCTTCGATTGGCGCATGGCACTGGCGGCGCTGTGGGTGATCCCCGTATCCATCGCCATTCTGCTGGGCAGCTATCGGGTGCAGGATCGTGTGCAGGCAAAGACCATGGCGGTGAAAATGACCTGTGCCGACGGCATTCAGGAATACATCGAAACGATTCGCGATCTGAAGGCCAGCAATGCGGAGGATACCTATCTGGGCGGACTTTCAAAGAAAATCCGCGCCGTGGAAAAGCAGACCATCGCCGCGGAACTGACCAACGCCGTATTCGTCACCTCCGCGGGCATGGTGCTGAAGCTGGGCATCGCATCCGTGGCGCTGACGGGCTCCGTGCTGCTGATCAACGGCAGCATCGATGTGCTGACGCTGTTTATGTTCCTGCTGGTCGCTTCTCGATTGTATGATCCCATGCAGGGCGCGCTGCAAAATCTGGCGGCGGTCATCGCGATGCGCACCAACGTAGGCCGCATGAACGAAATTCTGGAATACCCCGTGCAGACCGGCAGCGAACAATTGACCAATCAGGGCTGCGATATCGTATTTGATCACGTGGGCTTCGCCTACAATTCCGGCGAAACGGTGCTGAAGGACGTATCCTTTACCGCAAAGCAGGGACAGGTCACGGCGCTGGTCGGCCCCTCCGGCGGCGGCAAGACCACCGTATCCCGCCTGGCGGCGCGCTTCTGGGATCACCAGAAGGGCCGCATCACCGTGGGCGGCATGGATATATCAAAGATCGATCCCGAAAAGCTGATGAGCCTCTATTCCATCGTATTTCAGGATGTAACGCTGTTTGATAATACGATTCTGGAAAACATCCGTCTGGGCCGCAAGGACGCGACCGACGCGGAGGTACTCGCCGCCGCGAAGCTCGCCAACTGCGATGAATTTGCGGAAAAGCTTCCGGATAAGTGGAACACCGATATCGGCGAAAACGGCTGCGCCCTTTCCGGCGGCGAACGCCAGCGCATTTCCATCGCACGGGCGATTATGAAGGACGCTCCTATCATTATTCTTGACGAAGCCACGGCCAACGTAGACCCGGAGAACGAGACGGAGCTGATGGAGGCTGTCTCGGAACTAACCCATGACAAGACGGTCATTATGATCGCCCACAGACTGAAAACTG
>JABLTK010046393.1_pt1 | contig 11915 bp, 7 predicted proteins | sample 7160131 | NCBI WGS metagenome assembly JABLTK01 (sample SAMN14651221, study PRJNA627086) | human gut metagenome | isolation source: feces | host: Homo sapiens
ATCAATCATGTAAATGGTTGATCCTTTTTGCTTTGCTTTCATTTGGTTCAGGGTTCAAGGTTGAGGGTTCATGGCTCTCGTGGCGGCTTCGCCGCCTTTTTAGAAGATGGTATTCTCGTATCGCAGCCTTCCCCTCTAGGGGAAGGTGCCCCGAAGGGGCGGATAGAGTGACTATGGTATGAAAGACAGATGGGTAGTGCAGGAGAAAGAGAGGCGCATTTGTGCTGCTAACGAAAGAACCCTATCCACCGCTGATGCGGTCCCCCTTCCCCATGCGGGGAAGGCTTGTATGGTGGCGGCTTCGCCGCTTTTTTTATTGGAGCAATGCCCGAAAGTGCTTTTTAGTTACCGGTTACCCCTATGATAAGAAGGTGCGTAAGACGCAAGAGGGGTTCTTGCGAAAAATAAGCGATCGGGCTCTCTTAGGGCGTTTTTTGTCATCATACCTGTGCTATACTAAAGAAAAGCAGTCTTGCAGGAAGAGAAGCTGATCCGCAGAGGGCGCACATGGGATGCGATCTATTCTTAGTTATAGAATAACTTTATATCCTTTTTGCTCATGTAGTTATATTTTGTTCTTGTTGTCTGATAAAATAAAAGAAAATGATCAGCATTTCCCTAGGGTTCATTAGCAGACGTACAGGGGGGCCTATGAAAAACACGATGGAAAAGTCTGAATACAAGGCCATTCTTCATTCGAAGCGGGCCAATATTTATTATCTTTCGAAATGCCGTGTGATGCAGAAGGATGGACGGGTCCTCTATTTGACGGAGACAGAGAAAGGAAATGCGTATTGGAATATCCCGATCGCGAATACGACCGTGATCCTTTTAGGAAATGGCACCTCCATTACGCAGGCGGCGATGCGCCTGCTCTCCGGGGCGGGGGTACTTGTTGGATTTTGCGGTGGCGGTGCGACGCCGCTCTTGGCCGGGACAGAGATCGAGTGGCTGAATCCACAAAATGAATATCGCCCGACGGAATATGTGCAAGGATGGCTGTCTTTCTGGTTTGATGAGAAGAAACGGCTGTCTGCTGCCAAAGAATTTCAAAGAAAGCGCTGCGCTTTTATCGAAAGAGTTTGGGAAAAGGATGAGGATCTGCAGGATGCGGGTTTCTATGTGGATGATATGGAAATCGAAATGGCGATCCAGGAATATCGACGCATGATCGAGCAGGCGCAAAGCGTGACGGAGCTTTTAAGCAGCGAGGCGCGTTTCACGAAAGAGCTTTACAAGTATGCGGCACATGCCGTGGGTCTTTCCGGATTTACAAGAGATCACTCGGGAGAAGATCAGGCGAATGCTTTCCTGAATCATGGAAACTATCTGGCGTATGGTCTCTCTGCTGTGACATTGTGGGTGCTTGGCATTCCACATGGCTTTGCTGTGATGCACGGAAAGACGAGGCGGGGAGCGCTGGTCTTTGATGTGGCAGATCTGATCAAGGATGCTGTGGTTCTCCCATGGTCATTTATCTGCTCTTCGCAAAATGATACGGAGCAGCAGTTTCGTCAGCAGCTGCTGCAAAAATTCACGGAGCATCAAGTGCTTGATTTCATGTTTGGTGAAGTCAAAAGCGTCAGCCAGCATTTCGGAGAGAGAAGGTGATGCCGCATGATGGTCATCTTTATCAGTCAAAGCGAGAAGAAGGCGGTCCTTACTGTACGGAAAATCCTGGACTCGTTTGCCGATCGCATTGGGGATGATGCCTGGCAGACGGTGATCACGGAGGCCGGACTTCTCGCTGTCAAAACGGCACTGCGAAGGAATGCGACGAAGAGCATGGCTGTATCCTGCCGATGGATCCGATCGCGCTCGCGGAGCGACCTTCTGTGGATCGTGGGAAATCGGAATAAGTTCAATACAGAGGGATTGGTGCCTGTCAATTGGACGCAGAAAAATGTATCTCACTTTGAATGGGAGAATCAGTGGCAGTACCTGCCTCTCATTAAGGCTTTGGCAGCTGTGGCTGCGCTTTTCCATGACTGGGGAAAGACAAATGACTATTTTCAGGATAAGTTAAGAAGGCATGGCGGGAAAAATCGGATGGATCCATTTCGGCACGAGTGGATCTCCTGCAAGCTGCTGGAGGCGCTGGTCGTAGTCACTGGCGCAGAAGAGACGGATGAAAAATGGATGCAGGCCCTCATCTCCGGAACGCTTGATGAAGCGGAGCTTCTGAAAAAGGTCGGAGAGAATCTGACGGAAGAAAGACAGTGTCATCTGGGAAGGCTGCCGCCGCTGGCCTCTGTCATTGCATGGCTCATCCTGTCACATCACAGGATGGCAGATAAAAAAGGCGATGCCAGAGCAGGATATGAAAATGTGTGCAGAGCGTCTTTCCAAAGTATATGGTCGCATCTGACAGCGGACTGGGGGTATCAAAATCAAAGGACGGAGGAGATATCTGCCGCTCTCCGGGCGAAATGTTTCTGCTTTTCGGAAGGACTTCTCTGGGAGAAATCTCCTGCGTGGAAGAAAGCGGTGCGCAAATGGGTGAGCCGTCTGCAGGAGGCCTATGGGTCATTGCCGTCCGTGGCGATGGCTGGGCAGGCGCTTTGTGAAAGGCCGGCCTTTCGGCTGATCCTTGCGTACGCCAGACTCTGCCTGATGATCGGAGATCATTATGCGTCTTCGCTGGAAAAGGAGCCGTCTGCGAGATCGGTCTGGAAAGTGACTCGCCTGTGGGCGAATATCGATGGAAGCGGGGCATGCAGACAGTATCTGGAAGAGCACCTGCTGAAGGTGTGCGATCAGTCGCTCAGGGCGGCACACAGGCTTCCTTTTTTCGCAGAGAAGATGGAAAGAGCCTATGATGTACGCGGACTCAAGAAGCAGGGAACGGGCGCGTATGCATGGCAGGAAAAAGCGGCAGCTAAGATCCATGCATTCAGAAAGGAACAGGCCGAAGATGCATCCTGGTTCATTGTCAATATGGCAAGTACCGGGTGCGGGAAAACGATAGCGAATGCGAAAATCATGAATGCCATTTCTCCGGATCGGAAATCTCTTCGCTATATCTTGGCACTGGGGCTGCGCTCCCTGACACTGCAAACGGGAGACTCTTACCGTAGGCAGCTGGGCATGGATGGGAGCGAGCTGGCTGTGCTCATTGGATCAGATGCCGTTCGGGCGCTCCATGAAAAATCGCAGGAAGAAAGCGATTGCGGCGCAGAGTCGGCGGAGCCATGGATGGAGGAAAATGTAGAATATCTGGATACCTTCGATGGCGGAGAGATGCAGTTCATGGATCTCTTTCTGGGGGATACGAACCGGCGCGCAGATAAAAACAAGGCATTGCTGCTGAAGCCTATCCTGGCAGCGACCATCGATCACATGATGGGAGCCGTCCAGACCATCAAAGGCGGGCGGTACATGCTCCCCTTTTTGCGGCTCATGTCATCTGACCTGGTCATCGATGAGATCGATGACTTTACGACAAAGGATCTCTATGCGATCGCCAGACTGGTACACCTTGCCGGCATGCTGGGACGGAATGTAGGGCTTTCTTCTGCGACGATTCCGCCTGACCTGGCGGAGGGCATGTATCGCGCCTATCAGGCAGGGCTTTCCGTGTACAATGATTTCTTTGCAGCAAAGAAGCATTGTGCCGTACTCTGGTGTGACGAATATAAAGCTGTCGTACAGGACATGCAGGCGGGAAAGGAAGGAGACTTTGCTCTTTTGCATCAGAAATTCGTCGCCAGCCGCTGCCGGAAGCTGAAAACACAGATCGTCCGAAGGAAGGGTGAACTGATCGAGTGCAGCTCCCGGGACGGGGATGCCCCTCTGGAACTCCATTACTTTGAGGAGATACGGAAGGCTGCAGAAAAAATGCACGAGCAAAATCATATCATCGACCGAAAGACAGGAAAGCGTGTATCCTTTGGCGTGGTACGCATGGCGAATATCAATCCCTGCGTGGAGCTTTCAGAGTACCTGCTCCGATGTACATGGAGCCAGGACGTAGCGGTGCGGCTGATGACCTACCACAGCCGGCAGATCCTTCTCCTGCGTCATGAACAGGAAAAATATCTGGACAGCGTATTGTCCCGCAAGGGGGAAGAAGGTCAGAGTGCGGAGCTGACAGACCCGGTCATTCGCCGTCATATCGATGAGAGCCGGGAGGGAAATATCCTTTTCCTCGTCGTGGCTACGCCGGTCGAAGAAACCGGCCGAGACCATGACTTTGACTGGGCGGTGATCGAGCCCTCCTCCTATCGCTCGATCATCCAGCTTTCCGGACGCGTGATGCGTCATCGCACTCTTGCAAAAGATCAGGGAGCGTCGAATGTGGCTGTCATGGAGTACAATCTTCGCGGGTTGAAGGGAGAACCGAAAGCCTTCAAATGGCCCGGCTATGAAGTCGGGAAGTACCAGCTGAAAAGCCATGACATGAGACAGCTGATCGATGTCAATGATCTGGCAAGCCGCATCGATGCCGCGCCGAGGATCCGGAAGCCGGAGAAACTCCATCCGGAAAGCCGGCTCATCGATCTCGAACACCAGACGATGATGGATTTCAACAGCCGCTCAGACGTAGGCCCACAATCTATGCATGGCTGGCTCGATGAATACTGGTGGCTAACTGGACTTCCCATGGAATTCAGGCGTTTCCGTGAAAATGCGATAGAAGACGTAAAGCTCACTGTGAGATATACTGATGGAGAAGAAACATTCTGTGAACTTGATGACCACGGCAGCCTTGTCGATCGAAAGGCTATCCTGCATATCGATGACTATGAAGGCATGACAGAAGAAATGGAACGCCGCCTGTGGATCCGGCGAAGCTATGCAAAGTCTGTGAGACAGATGATCGATATGGAAGATCCCCGGTTAGAAGAGGAACAGATCGAGCAGGCTGAAAGAAAGTATGGAGAAATCACCATGCCGAAAACGTCTGGGGATACCCATTGGCTGTATTCGGATCAGCTGGGATTATTTAAGGAAAGGAAGGGATAAGCGTGGCAAAAGAAAAGAAAGAAGTGACATCGCTGCACGAATACATCATAGAAAGTGCGGCAAAAAAGGGGAAAACACTAGCCGACTGGTTTGACGCGATGGTCATGCATATGAATGAATGTCATCTGGCCAGTCATGTCGGAAAATTTACGAATCCGGACATCAAGATCACCGTATGCAGCCATTCGAAAAAAGTGGCAGACTATGTGACGACCGGAGGGAGCACCTGCAGTCTGGATATTCTGACACCGGCGCAGTATCTTGGAAGTGCCAGTCTGCTGCTCAGTCCGGTGACTCCCGATAAAAATGTGCTGGAGGCAGTCATTACACGAGACAAGGAACTTGAGAAAGAACTGGAACTGCTGTCACTCCCCATAGAAAAGCTGCAAAAGAAAGTCCAAGAGATGCTGGAAGACAGTCAAAAGGAACCGGAAGCGACAGATACGCATCTTAGACAGGTCTACTTCCCGATCGCGGAGGGAGAATATCATCTGCTGTCGGTCATGCCATCCTCCTGCCTCGCGCTGGAAATGTATCAGAGGATCCGAGCGATCAATGGCCATAAAATAGACTGTTGCAATAAGAAATCAGAGAACTACGGAAAGCCCTGCGAAGAAGTCACGGGACTCACCATGATAGGCTTTGGAGGGACCAAGCCGCAGAATATCAGCGCATTGAATTCCCGGTGCGGAGGGAAGGCCTATCTTCTCTTTTCCCTGCCGCCATCTCTGCGTGAGGTGAAGGTCAGGGTGCCGAGATCGGATTTCTTCAAAGAGTCCATCTGGTATAAATCACAAAGCAGCGCCCTGTATCGGCTGCACGCCTATATGAAACAAGAGCGGAATACCATGGAAATACGAAAGGCCATCCACGATCTGGTGGATGAAATGATCGACGCCGTCCTTTTGGTCGCCTATCAGATCCGAGCAGGCACTGCCGGATGGAGTGAAGAGGAGACGTATACAGCACTTCCGAGATCACAGAAGATCTGGCTGGACGATGCTTGCATGGAAGAGCGGAAAGAGTCCTCCTGGACAGGTGAGATCGCAGCTGCTTTTGCCAGATGGGTAGTTTTCTCCTATGAAAAACTCTTGGGAGAAGAAGCCGTCTCCTTGGGAGACGCGGAATGGCGCAACTTTAAGGACCAAATGGAGATCGTACTGAAAGATGAGGTGAGATACGAATCATGACATACCTTTTGCTGCCGGAGATACAGATACAAAATGCCAATGCACTAAGCAGCCTCTGTACCATCGGATTTCCTGCCATGACAGCGTGGATGGGAGCCGTGCATGCATTGGAGCGAAAAGTGCGGCTGACAGAATCCTTGCGTGAAGTCCGTTTCATCAGCCTTGGCGTGATCAGCCATGAAAGCCGCCTGCAGGTCTATAAGAACCCTGGGGATTACCATTACTCTATAGCCATCTCATCCAATCCGCTTAGAAAAAAGGGAGGAAATACATTTGAACGTCCACCCTTTATCGAAGACCCTCGGATCCATCTCAAAGTATCCCTGCTGGTCAAATGCAGCGGCCTTTCTGCCGATAACAAAGAGGAACTGCTGCAGGCAGTCGGAGAGACACTTCCCTCTCTCAAAATAGCAGGAGGCGATATACTTTCCTTCAAAACGCCCGTTGTATACTTTATCAGCGAGGAACACCCGGAGGAAGAAAAGAAGATCCTCCATCGACTGATGCCCGGCTTCGCGGTGGTCGAGAGAGGCAGACTGCTGAAAGAAGCAGGAAATGAAGAGGGAGATACATTGGACACACTCCTCTCTTTTCTGACGATCCACCATGAAGCAGAGATCAATGAAGAAAATGAAGTACGCGCCTGGACCTCGAAGCGAAGAGAAGCTGGCTGGCTCATCCCCCTTGTTGTCGGCTTCCAAGGCTTGACCCGCTTGGGAAAGGTGAAAGCGCAGAGAGATCCGAATGTCTTGCATCGATTTGCAGAACCTGTGATCACATTGGGCGAATTCAAAATGCCCTTTCGATTCTCTTCCGTCGAAGACCTGATGTGGCACTACGAATATGATGAAGGCAATGATCTGTATATTTGTAAAAACGAAAAATAAAAAGGAGAACAATCATGGCAAACAAGAAAATTGCATTAGCAAGCGTACTGGCATTTGAGAAGAAACTGGTCCCATCCGATGGTTTCCTCTATGGTACAAGCTGGGAAAAAAGACAGATAGAAGAAAAAGAAGAGCCAATCGTGCTGATTGAGAAGTCGGTGCGCGGAACCATCTCCAATCGCTTAAAAGCAGCTGTCAAGAATGATCCGATGAAGCTCAATGCAGAAGTAGAAAAGGCCAATCTGCAGACCGTAGACAGCGCCTCTTTGAAGCTGGATCAGGATACATTAAAACTTCGCTTTACACTGAAAGTCCTGTCCGGGGTACAGCATCCATCCGTATGCAATGAAGAGGAACACGGCCAAGGCATTTCAAAAATGGTCGAAGACTACATCGAGGAAAGCGGGTTCTCGGAATTGGCACATCGCTATGCCACCAATATCGCCAGTGGACGATTCTTCTGGAGAAATCGCGTGGGCGCAGAAAAAGTCGAAGTCATTGTACGTGTCAAGCCATCCGGCGAGACCATGACATTTAATGGATATGACTACAGCCTGAAGAACTTCGATAAGCATAGCCCTGATCTGGATCAGCTCTCTGCCAGAATCGCTGATGCACTGTGCGGCAGAATCAGCTATCTGCTGCTTGAGATCGAAGCCTGCGCTTTGATGGGACATGGACAGGAAGTATACCCAAGTGAAGAATTGATTCTTGACAAAGGAAACGGGAAAAAGAGCAAGGTGCTGTATCAGGTCAATGGTATGGCAGCCATGCACTCTCAGAAGATCGGAAATGCACTGCGTACCATCGATACATGGTATCCGGAGTATGGCGAGTCTGGCCTTGGCCCGATCGCAGCAGAACCATACGGCGCTGTGACTACACTCGGAAAAGCCTTCCGCTCTCCGAAAGAGAAAGTAGATTTCTATACACTCTTTGATGACTGGTCAACCGGAACGGCACCTGAAAACGAAACGGACAAAGACTATGTCATGGCAGTCCTTGTTCGTGGCGGTGTGTTTGGAGCAAGCGGAAAGGAATAATATGAACTACTATCAGGATATCACCCTCATTCCAGATGGTGAAGTCTCGCTATCCTTTCTTTGGACGAAGGTATTCACCCAGCTGCATCTGGCACTGGCTGAAGAACAACGAAGAGAAGGGATGGTGAAGACTGCGCTGGCCTTCCCGGCGTATCAGGACAAAGGGCTGGGAAATAAGATCCGTATCCTCGCCCCCTCGGCAGAACAATTGGAAAAATTGCACCTCGACCAAGGGCTGGAACGACTTTCTGACTATGTACACCTGACAAAGATCCGAAAAATAGTGGAACGCCGCATCACCGGCTATAGCATTTACAGCCGATATCAGCCGGATGAATCCGTGGAGAGAAAAGCGCGCCGCTACGTCCGGCGGCACGAAGGCGTCTCTTATGAGGACGCGCTCGGTCTGCTTGGCCGGAGAAAAGAGACATACGATCTGCCATTCATCCAGATGAAAAGCTTATCTACCGCGCAGACCTTTTCCCTCTTCATCAAGAAGACACCCTGTCAGATAGAGCAGTCCGGAACACTGAGCACCTATGGCCTGAGCGATAGTGCCTCTGTCCCTGAATTTTGACCAAAATTTTTGACCAATGCAAGAAAAGCCGATTCTATCGGCTTTTCTTGCGCCCTGCTGAAACTTTGGGTAAAATAGATGGAGTTAGGTTTTCCCTCGATGGCGCCGAAGCTCTTTCACTTTCTTTTGCAGTTGACTGCCGCATAGGCAGCTTAGAAAGCTAGTAAAATGTCAATTGTTTACTTTTTGACGTTGACTGCCGCATAGGCAGCTTAGAAAGTCGCCGCGCGTAATTATGCTGAAGCTGATCGGTTGACTGCCGCATAGGCAGCTTAGAAACATTTCGGCGTGATTTCCCCTGATTCGCGCTTGTTGACTGCCGCATAGGCAGCTTAGAAAAGAATCGAAAGTAGATTTCCAACCATGCGAGCGTTGACTGCCGCATAGGCAGCTTAGAAACTAGGCGGTTATGAGCCGCCTGTTCTGCCAGCGTTGACTGCCGCATAGGCAGCTTAGAAAGCGGGGAGTTCCATTTACCATTGTATAAGCCCGTTGACTGCCGCATAGGCAGCTTAGAAATGCCGCACGGCATGAATATTTAAAACACAGGAAGTTGACTGCCGCATAGGCAGCTTAGAAATCACAGGCTAATAATGGGGGGAACCTGCCGAAGTTGACTGCCGCATAGGCAGCTTAGAAATGCTGGAGATCCTGCCAAAGTACCTGAGCCAGGTTGACTGCCGCATAGGCAGCTTAGAAAGCTTTCGACGCCGATCGTGCCTACAATGGATAGTTGACTGCCGCATAGGCAGCTTAGAAATGTTGGAGATCCTGCCAAAGTACCTGAGCCAGGTTGACTGCCGCATAGGCAGCTTAGAAATGAACGAGAACGTTCTGGGCTTCCTGATAAGAGTTGACTGCCGCATAGGCAGCTTAGAAAACATAATCATCACCTTCTTCCTTCAGGTTCTGGTTGACTGCCGCATAGGCAGCTTAGAAATCCTTCCTTCAGGTTCTGCACGAAGTCAAAATGTTGACTGCCGCATAGGCAGCTTAGAAACGCTCGAAGGAGACTAGGATGAAATCTATTTATGTTGACTGCCGCATAGGCAGCTTAGAAAGTATCAGATTGATCAGATTTCTTCTGAGACCGCGTTGACTGCCGCATAGGCAGCTTAGAAACATGCGCGGCGGTTTCCGTATCTGATGGCTTGTGTTGACTGCCGCATAGGCAGCTTAGAAAATTCTCCTTGAATACGGGAGCGGAAACAGTAGGTTGACTGCCGCATAGGCAGCTTAGAAAAATATCAATCCTGCTTCTCTCTACGGGGGTACGTTGACTGCCGCATAGGCAGCTTAGAAAATTTGGATGATAGATCCAGCCTTGATTAAGTCGTTGACTGCCGCATAGGCAGCTTAGAAAACCATTTGTACATTTGTACGAACAACTCTCTAGTTGACTGCCGCATAGGCAGCTTAGAAAATTCTTTATACTTCGCCCGCGGCATCCTGCTCGTTGACTGCCGCATAGGCAGCTTAGAAAACAGTCTACAGACGTTCAGAAATCGACGGAGAGTTGACTGCCGCATAGGCAGCTTAGAAATCATTAGCATCGGCACGAGTTTCCAACTCATGGTTGACTGCCGCATAGGCAGCTTAGAAAACGCTGTTTCTCCCTCCTCTCGATACTGGTCCGTTGACTGCCGCATAGGCAGCTTAGAAATCCAGCCGGACACTTTCGTGCAGGGCAAGGGTGTTGACTGCCGCATAGGCAGCTTAGAAAGGTGTTCTTGTTGATCCTAGTGTCCCGGTTTCGTTGACTGCCGCATAGGCAGCTTAGAAACATGTAAAAAATACCCAGCTTATAGCGGGGCATGTTGACTGCCGCATAGGCAGCTTAGAAATGATAGGAAGGCATGTCAGAATAATCACCAAAGTTGACTGCCGCATAGGCAGCTTAGAAAGCTCGGCACCATCATTGCTTGGGCGAGTGCAAGTTGACTGCCGCATAGGCAGCTTAGAAAATCCATGACTTCTATCGAAAACAGAACGCGAAGTTGACTGCCGCATAGGCAGCTTAGAAAAGTCTCAGAGTCAAAGAGTGCAAGAGTGTAAAGTTGACTGCCGCATAGGCAGCTTAGAAATCTTGGAGATCCTGCCAAAGTACCTGAGCCAGGTTGACTGCCGCATAGGCAGCTTAGAAATAGATTTATCGTCCACCACAAGACGCACTTGTCGTTGACTGCCGCATAGGCAGTTTAGAAACAATGCTTCCACAGAAGGCGATAGGGGACAAAGTTGACTGCCGCATAGGCAGCTTAGAAATGAACATGCGGGAGCACTCCGCGGCGGCAAAAGTTGACTGCCGTATAGGCAGCTTAGAAACGGTTTTTCACCGGTCACACCATAACGAGATTGTTGACTGCCGCATAGGCAGCTTAGAAATTGCTTTGGGAAGTTCTGAAAGAAGGAATAAAGTTGACTGCCGCATAGGCAGCTTAGAAAGACTTCACAGCAGCTTGGAGCAGTGACTACTTGTTGACTGCCGTATAGGCAGCTTAGAAATTCTTCGCGCCATTCGACACTTCGCCGAAGGGGTTGATTGCCGTATAGGCAGCTTAGAAAGATATAGGTTTTATCTTCGCGGTCTTTCTGGCGGTTGACTGCCGCATAGGCAGCTTAGAAATCTTTGGAAAGTCCCGATTGCGAACGCTCCACGTTGACTGCCGAATAGGCAGCTTAGAAAAGTAGAGATGGTGCTGCGGGTGGTCTTTCCTTTGTTGACTGCCGAATAGGCAGCTTAGAAAGCTGTCGATGGCCAGCACAGTGCAGCCAATTCGTTGACTGCCGCATAGGCAGCTTAGAAAATGTCCTGGTTCATCTGTGCCATCTTACGGGTGTTGACTGCCGCATAGGCAGTTTAGAAAAAGAGCCGCCCCCAAGAGCCGCTTTACAAGTAGTTGACTGCCGCATAGGCAGCTTAGAAATACTTGATATAATTGGCCGGAGTGACACCGTTGTTGACTGCTGCATGACTGCCGCATAGGAGGGAGGATCGGGACACCGGCTGGCATGCAGGAGGGTAAGATGAAAAAAAGCCCCTGTGGCAGGGGCTTTTTTTTGATGGCTTGTTTTCTCCTTTTGTGTGTTCCCTTTTGTCGGGGCTTTGCGGGCGGTGTGGTTTATCGGCGGTGGGGACTCACAGGGCGAGGCAGTAGATTTCTTCGAGGTCTTTGGCGGAGAGGTCGACGAAGCCGTGGAGGAGGTGGTCTTTTCCGCCTTTCCAGGCGATGGTTTTCTCTGCCATTTCGGC
>JABLTK010128153.1_pt1 | contig 11902 bp, 12 predicted proteins | sample 7160131 | NCBI WGS metagenome assembly JABLTK01 (sample SAMN14651221, study PRJNA627086) | human gut metagenome | isolation source: feces | host: Homo sapiens
AACTGCAGGATCTGGATGATGATTTGGAAAACTACCATCAGAAATATCATTTATATAAATTGGATTACAAAATACATTATCAAATACTTTTCTTATTATATGAGTTGTAGCACCATTTCCTGGATCTATTACAACTTTTCTTTTATTTTTTCCAAACTTTAAAGAATACTTTAAATATTCAAGATATTTATCAGTTATATTTGTATTAGTAATTCTACCTTGTCCATTTTTAAAATTACCTGCTAAAGTATAATTTTTAAAATCCTCAATCATTTCTCCACGAGCATTAATCATTCCATCAAAAGACATTTTAAAACCATTATCATCTTTAGGATTATGAGAAGCAGTAACCATAATACCTGGCATTTGGTTTAAATATCTAGCATAATAGTTCATTGGTGTTGTTGTATAACCCAAAGAAACAATATTTATTCCACTAGAAACTAATCCCTTTATAAGATTTTGAGTAAGAGTTTCACTAGACAATCTATTATCATGAGAAACAATACAAGAAGTTTTATTATATTTTTCTTGAAGATAAGAACCATAACTTTTTCCCACAGTAAAAGCGGTTTGTTCATTTATAGTTGTAGGATAAGTTCCCCTTATATCATAAGCTCTAAATATTTCTGTATTTATATTATTCATCTAATCATCCCTTTTATATCTATTTTATTATGGCTTCTAATGCTAATTTTATCATATTATTAAGTGAAGTTTGTCTTTCTTCAATAGATAAAACAACATTACTATATTTTGAATCAACTACTGTTGCAATGGCTGTTGCACATCTTCCCATACTATTTGCAACATGAATAAGTCCAAAAGCTTCCATTTCTTCTCCTAAAACTTCATATTCTTTTGGGATTCTTGAAAGAACTCTTTCAAAATCAATATATGGACCAAAAACATCCATTGTGGTAAGCATTCCTTTATGTAAATTATTACTTAAACCAAGTACATCTGCTGCTTTAACAACGTTATCATTAAGATTTTTATCAGCAACAACAACTCTTTCTCTATAATTATTATATGTATAAGCAAAGTTAGATTCACTATATACGCTTTCACTTAAAAGCATATCATTAATATTTGCTTTTGGGCTAACTGCACCACAAGTTCCAATTCTAATAATTTTTTGAACATCAAAGAAATGAAATAACTCAAAAGAATAAATACCCATACTAGGCATACCCATTCCACTACCCATAACTGTTATAGGAACACCTTTATAAGTACCAGTAAAACCTAGCATATTACGTACATTTGTAACACACTTAGCATTTTCCAAGAAGTTTTCTGCAATATACTTTGCTCTTAAAGGGTCTCCTGGCATTAAAACTAATTTTGCTATATCAGATTTATTTTCTACTTCAATATGTATTGGATTTTCACCTAAAAACATTTTTATCCACCACTACTTTCTAGTATAATTCTACCAAAAAAATATACTTTTTACTAGTATAATTTTAAAACTTGACAAAATTTTAAAAAAGCTACATTTCCAAGCAGTTAACAAAAATAATAATATATGGTAATATGTATATAGCAAAGAAAATTTGCATAAATTAAAAATGGAACATCCAGTTTTTTCCGAGATTGGATGCTACCAATAAATTTGGCGCATCTAAATCAACCCCGTTGATTTAGAGCTATTTTATTTAATTAATAGAATTAAGATGATTATCATTACCAAAAGATTAATCCATCTTAAAGACAAAACTCTATTTCTAAAAAGAAATAGAGTTTTTGTTATTCAGAAAGAAAATCAAGAATATCTTTATAAACTTTTTTATTATCAGTTTCGTTTAACACTTCATGATACATATTATCATAAACTATAAATTTAGGTTCTTTATAACCTATTTTTTCTAGTGTTTTTTTACTATCATTTAAACCTTTCTCAAAACCAGTCACAGGGTCTAAAGCTCCACTAACACTTAATATTTCAAGATTTTTATTTTGAAATTTATAATTTTTAATATTATGCATATCATGATTAATTTTAAAAATTTCTATCATTGATGCAATCGGATATTTATAAGTACAATATTTATCCAGACGATATTTTTCTAATGCATCTTTATTCCCCACTACCCATGAGTCATCTAAGAAGTTAGCAAATCTCTCTAAGAGTTTACTATAACCATGAGAACCTTTAAAAACTTTAAGTATATTACCAGTAAAAATACCAATAACACCTGCTTGGATATAGTTAGCAGTTCCACTTAAAACTAATTTTTCAAAATCACTATCACACTCTGCAATAAGCATGCGAGCAAACATTGAACCCAAAGAATGACCAAACAAATAAAATGGCACATTATATTTGCTTTTCAAAAAATTTTTAAACTCAATCAAATCACTAACAATAAGCTTATAATCAGGCATAAAACCTAAAGGATATTCATCATCAACAGACTCACCATGTCCACGATTATCACTTATAGCAACAATAAACCCATTATCATTTAAATATTTTGCAAAATCATAATATCTTTTACGATGCTCTTTAGCACCATGAACGAGTAAAACCAATCCTTCGGGATTACTAGAGTCAAATATAGTATAATAAAGTTCAAAATTATCTTTTAATTTTAGCGTACTTTCTATCATTTACATTTTCCTTCCATAACAAGTGGTATATTTATTAAATCTATTTTATTATCAAAAGTTACTACTTTTACTTCTAAATATAAATTATCCTTTTTATACTTTTCACAAATACCTTTAGAATAATCGCCTTTAAATGTTTTACCACTTAAGAATTTATCTAATAAAATAGAAGATTCTTCTTTATATTCATAAGATGTAATTTCATTTATTGTGTTTTCATTTTTTTCAAATAATGTAGCATTTATCTCTCTATATTTAGATATATCATAATTTTTACAATAAGTTATATTTTCTATAATATAACTACTTTTATCTTTATTATATAAAACATTTCCATATATAGAATATTCATTACAATAAGATTTATTATTTATTATATCACCATTATTATTTTTAATAAAAAGACATATTAATAAAACAATTATAAATATAATAATTGGCAAAATAAATACGATTTTCTTTACTTTTCTTTTTTTCATTTTATCACTATCCTCGGATATAAATTAATTATAACACACGAAAAGAAAAACTACCACATAGGTAGTTAAATTTCTTATTTTTCTTTACTTTTTCTAATTAAGAGAGTTGAACCAATAATACCTATTACTGCAACTATACCAATTGCAATATATTTTTCAATATTGTCTATTGTTTCTGGATTTTTTATTATTTCATTTTTTTCTTCTTTAATAATTTCAAAATTAGTTAAAGCTTCATTATTATCACTAAATACTACTTTTAGTGTATGTTTTCCAACATTAAGGGTACTTACATAATCTTTGTTAAATACAATTATTGTACTTCCTTCTTTTGATGTATAATTATTTACATCTACTAGTTCATTATCAATGTAGACTTTTTTATCAAATAAACTATAATCTGCATCTATTCTAAATGTCATGTCACTATCTTTATCAATAGTATATTTTTGATTTGCGCCTTCAATAACTTGATACTCTTTTGGTAATTGAATATCTTCAACATATTTAAATGTAAATTCATAAGTACACCTAGTATAATAATCAAATCTTGTTTCATATATAATACCATCACTAGTACTATTATAATCAAGTGCTGCACCAGTATATTGCATATGAAATCCTTTAAAAACATCACTTTTTTTATTTCCAACATTTATTGCAGTTAATATTGCGTTATTCTTTGTCTTATTTCCAACTATCTTAATAACAGCTTCATTTTCATTGTCTGTTAATAACAAACCATTGTTGCTTCTTTTATAATATAAAGTTTTTTCTAAATCTGCAAATGATTTTAATCCTTCTGTTAATTCATCATTCTTAGAAAAATCTATTACATATTCCTTACCATTAGTTAAGTCAACAACACCTTTTGATGATATGTCATTATATATATTTTCAACTTTGGTATTAATAGCAATATTTGCTTTTTCAAATTTAATATTTAATTTACCGTTAAATTTACTTGATTCTAATTTAAATGAAGGTTTTGTGCCCTCTACTATTGATGTAGAAATAGGATAGTACCAATTATTAATTTTCAATCGTACTGCTCCCGGTTTTGTAACACCTACAGTTTCATTTTCAATTTCTTCAATAACAAACTTATACTCCGATTCGTTTAAATCAATTACCATATTATTTGAAATATCCACAACTAAATTATCATCTTTAAAAACTTGAACATTTGCTACCTTACTATATTCAACATAATCATTATGAATAATTCCACCTTCAAAATTTAATGTAACCTCATTCTTTTCAGTTGCATTAACTCCGAGTATCATTGCAAAAGCAACTATAATACTAAATATAATTTTTTTCATATTTTTCTCTCCCTATTCTGTAAAATCTTTTATTTCTTCTTCAAAACAATCTTTATAATTATATTCTACATATTTTTTATTTCTATTTGTGAATGTATCACTTATAGGTATTAATGTATAATCTTTTAAAACTACATATTTATACGTAAACGTTAAAACATCATCATAATACTTAGATAACATATTCATTTTTAATGTTGAAGTTGTCCTTTCACCATTTTTATAATAATCTACGACTTCATAAAAAGCTTTATCTGTTCTTATAATTCTATCATTATAAACATTAAGTATCTTCTCACCTTCATAATTACCTTCAACTTTAGTCTTAGTAAATGGATAGAACTTTTTATCATAAAAACTTTCAAATGGAATAGTTAATTTATAAATTATATTATCTTTAACCATGTGTAAATTAAATATTAAATCATAATCTAATTTTTCTTCATAAGTCTTTTCAGTATATGAGTCATAAAATTTTTGTAATTCATATTTAGCATTTGCAAACATATTATATCCAGCTTCAACTTTATTATCTAAGTTAGTATCTTCAATTGAATAATATTTATCATCACTTGTTATAAAATGAATATCTGCTCCATAAGGAATACCTATATTAACTATTTTTATATCATCTGGAATATCCAATACTTTCCTATAACTAAATTCACCACTTTCTAACTTACTTGGATCAAATATATAAGCTTTATTATTACTTATAAATGTGTATTCATTAAAGTAAGTGTTTTGATTTAGTACTTCCCCACCCAAAAACTTTTTATAATCTTCTTTTTTCTTTCCACTATTACTTGCAGCTTCTTCTACTAAAGAGCTTCCTTTATTTCCATCTTCATTACTATTTTTTTTATCCTTTTTATTAATTAAGATTATACTTACTACTAAAAGAATGATTAAAATAACACACCCACCTATAAACCACATTTTTTTATTTTTCATCATTCACCTATTTTTCAATATAACCACTTGTTTTTTTAGTATACATATCATCACTTATAGATTTATATCTTTCACCACTATAATCATCAGTAAATCCATTATAAGCCTTATAAATTTCACTAGTTTCAGTATCATATACTCTTTCATAACCAAGTATTGCATCACTTTGTTTTTGACTCATAATATCGTATGTTGTACTTCTTTTTTCCCAAGCACTCATATAAGAATCAAAAGCAGCTTGAACACTTGCACTAAGTTTTAAAGCATTAGCTGTTTCGGTATTGTTATTTTCAATAGTTTTATTTACATAAGAACTCTTAAACTCTATAGAATTAATAGATTTAGTTAACACATCTTCATAATCTATAAAATTATCTTTTTCACAAGTAATAGCATAAATATCATAAATCATATAATAAGTTGTATCCATTCCCAAATTATAACCATTACCAAAGTTTACAACACTTGCCATAAACATACCTTCACCATCATTATTTTTTTCATCTTTAAATGTTGCCCTTAAAACTTTACTATCCATGGCATGACTTTTCATTGATGCGCTAGAATCAAATTCTTCAACTACATCAAAGTTATTTAAAACAGGAAATTTAACAGTATTATATGTTGAATCTATTCCTTTCAAAAAGTCAGTTACATCATTAAACTTACTATAAAATTCTTTAACTGTTGGATTATTTAACACAATAGCAGTTGTATAAATTTTATATGTGCTCGAATTTCCACTTAAAGAAGCATAATTTTGCCATGCCTTTTTAGCACTATCACTTTTAAGAAGTGGTTGTATTTTTAACATCAAATAAATTTTATTAATGGGATTTTCCTTATCATAAACACTTATTGTATAAAACATTCCATCTCCACCAAAGGTAACTTCCCACCCTTTTGGCTTTTTCATTGAAAGTGCATCATTTTCGTAATCTTCAAATTCTATTTTACTTACTTTACTTGCAACAATCTTTACATTACCTTTATTTGTTTTAACTAAATTACCACTACCTGCATTTGTTAATTTAATTGCTGCAAAAACAAGTCCAAACAAAACAATAATTGAACAAATGATTATAATAATCTTCTTATTTTTCATAACATACCTCTTTTCTACTAATATTATAATTTAATTAATTCAATATAACAATTAAGTTGTCATGTAATACATTGTTTTTAGTGACAACTTACATTAGTTATAGTATAATACTTCTAGGTGAATTGTAATATGAAATTTAATGAATTATTAAACAAATATCTAGAAGAATTTAATTGTAGTTCCAAAACTTTATCAGAACTTACAAATATTTCTCCGGCGGTAATAAGTAGATATCGAAGTGGTGAACGTACACCAGCTATAGACAGCAAACAATTAGAAAGTATAATTAAAGCTATTAAACAAATTAGTAATAAGAAATACAAAGAAGAAGATATTGAAAAAGAATTTAAAAGTATTTTTCAAAAAACAGACTTTGACTATGATAATTTTAGTAAAAATTTAAATGAACTTATAAATACTTTAAAAATAAACATCAAAGATATGTCAAAATATACACTATGTGATGCATCAAGTATTTCTAGAATTCGTTATGGAAAAACCAAGCCCAGCGAACCAATAGAATTTGCAAGTAAAATAGCAAGTTATGTTACAAATAAATATGCAAATGAAACGGATATAACTAAAATAGAAAAATTAACTAATAATGATGGAGAAAATTTATATAATAAAGTATTTAAATATTTAACAAATAAAGAAGAAAATAAAAATAATGACATGATAAAAAGTTTTTTAAACAACTTAGATAAATTTAATTTAAACGACTATATCAAAGCCATAAAATTTGATGAATTAAAAGTACCAACTGTGCCATTTTATATAACTAAAACCAAGAATTATTTTGGTCTTGAAGAAATGAAAAAAGCTGAACTTGACTTTTTAAAAGGTACAGTTCTAAGTAAAAACAATGAAGATGTATTTATGTGCAGTGATATGCCAATGGAAGATTTAGCTAAAGATATAGATTTCAGTAAAAAATGGATGTTTGGTATAGCATGTCTTTTAAAAAAAGGAATACATTTAAACATTATTCATAATTTAGATAGACCATTTAATGAAATGATGCTTGGATTAGAAAGTTGGATACCTCTTTATATGACTGGTCAAATAAATCCATTTTATTTTAAAGATATAAGTACCAATATTTATCATAACTTAACTTATGTATCGGGTACTTTAGCACTAGCTGGTGAATGTATAGAAAACTATCATAAAGATGGAAAATACTTTTTAACTAGCAATAAAAAAGAAGTAGATTATTATAAAACTAAATCTAACAATTTACTTAAAAAAGCGAATAATTTAATGAATATATATAAAGAAGAAAACAGTAAATCTTATAATCTATTTTTAGATGATTACTTAAATAAAGATGGAGATAGAAAAAGAATATTATCAAGTCTTCCCCTATTTACAATGAGTGATGACTTACTTAATGAAATATTAAAAAATAACAAAGTACCTAAAAAAGATATTAATAAAATAATAAACTATAAAAATGAAGAATTTAATAAATATAATAATTTATTAAAAAATAATAATATTAATGATATAATTTATATTTTATCTAAAGAAGAATTTAATAAAAATGTTCCTTCCTTATCTTTATCAAATATCTTTTATGATAAGAAAATAAAATATTCTTATGAAACATATCTAAAACATTTAAAAGAAACTAAAAGGTTTGCAAATAAAAATAATAATTATATTTTAAATATTTCTGATTATTTAACATTTAATAATATATCAATTACTATCTTTGATAAAAAACAAGTAATTATCTCTAAAGAGGAAAATCCTACAATTCACTTTGTAATTAAACATCCTAAATTAGTAAATGCTATAAATAATTTTAATCCACTAGTAAAAGAATAAAGGCTTCAAAAAAAGTCTTTTTCTAATTAAAAAAGCTCATACAGAGCCTTTATTTTTATATTCTACAATTACTTAATTATTATTCAAATAATTTTCATCAACATTTTCTACTATTTCATCTACTTCTTCGTCATCAACTATTTCATCATAATCGTCATAATCATCTTCAACACTTATTTTTACCTTTGCATCTCCAACAATTTCAGCGCCCATTTCTTTTTCGATATCAAGTAAAACATTACCATCTTCAATTTTAACATTTGATACAGTTGGTTGTTTTAAACATCTAACAATTATTTCACTAGCACCATCCATATTAGCATCATTTCGAAGTGGTACATTCATTGTATCAGTATAGCTAAATCTTTTTGTTGTAACAGCAGTTTTTTTATCAGTATCATAAGAATACCAAACATTAACATCAAAACTTCCATTAATATTAACTAAACCATTTTTTCCTTTGATACCATTAAATGAATGATTTATAACCCAACAGCCTAGAACAGTGTTAGGAACTTCTTCAGGTGTTAAAGTAAATGAACTAGTATTTGTTTTCTTTGCTTTGCCAATAACAGCTTTGGTAACTATTTCTTTAAAACTAGACAAATTAATCACGCTCCTAATTAAGTATATGCATCTACTTTACAAAAGTACACAAGATTTGATATACTTATTCTGGTGATATTATGAATGATAATTGTTTATTTTGCAAAATTACAAGAAAGGAAGTACCTGCTAAAATATTATATGAAGATGATGATATATTAGTAATGCTTGATGCTTATCCAGATACTGATGGACATACTTTGATTATTCCCAAGAAGCATTATGAAGATATTTATGAAGTTCCAAATGATATTTTAATAAAAATGTTTGATGCCGCAAGAAAAGAAACAAAAAATTTAATGTTTAAATTAGATAAAAGTGCACTAACTATGCTATTTAATTATGGTGATGCTCAAGCGATTAAACATATTCATTTACATTTACTTCCTGATTTTATGCACAAAACGCATAATCTAGACAAAGAAGAAGTATATAATTTACTAAAGGATTAAATATGGCAAGACGTAAAAAAAGATTTAAAAAAAGTATTGTAAAATTTTTCTTAAGTATTGTCCTAGTTGCTTTAGTTGGTTATCTAAGCTATACTGGATATAATCATTTCTTTGGAAATAATAATAGTTCTAATGATGGAAATGTTATAAAAAATAATAACAATAAAAATAAACCAGAAGCAAAAGATGAAGTTTACAAACTAAAATTACTTGCAACTGGTGATGGACTTATTCATAGTGTAATTTACAGAAGTTACTACAAAAATGGGGTTTATGATTTTACTGATGCAGTTAAGTATGTTAAAGATATTGTTAAAGATTATGACATAGCTTATTATAATCAAGAAACTCCGACGGGTGATGATTCTATTGCTTATTCGGGTTATCCAATGTTTTATACACCAAGCGCATATGTTGATGCAATGCGTGCCGTAGGTTTTAACGCTGTCTCACTTGCGTCTAACCACTCACTAGATAAAGGTGAAAAAGGAATACTTAACACAGTAAAATATTTTAAAACAACAGACATGCTTTATAATGGAATGAATGATTCTGAAGAAATGAGAAATAATTTTACAATTAAAGAAAAAAACAACATTACTTATACAATGTTATCTTACACAACTAAAACTAATGGTTTAAGTACTCCGAAAGGAAAAAGCTATTTACTTAATACTTATGATAAAGAACAAGTTAAGAAAGATATTGAAGCTGTTAGAGATAAAGTTGATGTCTTAATAGTTGCTATGCACTGGGGTATTGAATACATAGATATGCCAAATGATGAAGAAAAAGAAATAGCAGAATACTTATCTAGCCTTGGAGTTGATATTATAATTGGTAACCATCCACATATACTTCAGCCAATAACTAAAATTGGTGACACAATAGTAATGTACTCTCTAGGTAACTTTATATCAAATCAATATGGTGGAACAAATGGTGATTGGAATAAACTTATTGGATTTATGGCAACACTAGATATAACTAAAACCGTTACAAAAGATAAGACCGTAAAAATGACTTTTGATAATCTTGGCGGTGAATTAATATTTACTAAATATAATGGTAATCCAGTAACTACAGCGGTTCATGATGGACATACAGTTATACCATTTAGCATGATGAAAGATGATAGATACCTAAAAGATTATGAAAGACTTTATAAAAAATATACTGATGTACTTACTGCTATGGGAGAAAATTTAAACATTGCACCACTTGGCTCTAGAGCAAACTAAAAAATTTGTTATGTATATCATAACATTTTTTTATGCCAAAAAATATTCTCTTACCTTTATCCTTTCATCACTACAATATTCCATGATGAATTTATTATCTTTTCTACAAAGAATAATACCAATTGTTTTATCTTGCATTGGTTTTCTTAAATTCTTATCTATATAATTCATATAGACTTCTATTTGACCTATATGTTCTTTTTTTAGTTTAGTAACTTTTAATTCTACCACTACAAAACAGTTAAATTCATAATTATACAAAAGTAAATCAATATAGTTATAGTTACAACCAATTTTAATTGGGTATTCATTTGATATAAAACAAAATGAATTACCTAGTTCTTTTAAAAATGCTGGTATGTCTTCAAGAATCATTTTTTGTAACACTTTTTCCGATATTACTTCATAATTAGCATTACTTTTTATTATAATTGGATTTTTGATTGTATCTTGAACTTCTAATTTTTCATCATTAATTAGCTTTAGTTTTGTTTGTTCATCTAACCTTTCATATTCTTTATTTTTAATACGTTTGCGAAGTTCACGTACTGATAAATTATTTCTCCACTATTTGTAAGTGGTAATAATTCTATATAATGACTCCACGTTAATTCACCAGACACTGTCTGGTGAATTCCGCTTTCATAAAATTGACGCATATACCTTAGTGTTGAAACTGAATAATTTTTATTTAATTCCTTACTCAACTTTTTTGAATATTCCTTAATAATACCTTCACCATAATGTTTACCTGCTTCACTTAATAATTTTCCAACATTATAATAAGTTGTTAAGTCACTTTTGTTTTTTGAATAATCCTTTATTTTTTTAGTAATTTCATTATTTAGTATTTCATTTTTTATCTCATTATAATAGTTCATATTCTCTTACCTTTATCCTTTCATCACTACAATATTCCATAATAAATTTATTATCTTTTCTACAAAGAATAATACCTATTGTTTTGTCTTGAGCCTGCTTTCTTAAGTTTTTATTAATGTAGTTCATGTATACTTCTATTTGACCTATATGTTCTTTTTTAAGTTCTGTTACTTTTAACTCTACAACTACATAACAATTGAACTCAATGTTATATAATAGTAAATCAATATAATTATAGTTGCAACCTATTTTAATTGGATATTCACTACCTATAAAAGAAAAAGAATTACCTAACTCTTTCATAAATTCTTCAATATCTTCAAGAATAATTTTCTGCAATATTTTCTCAGATACTATTTCATAATTAAATTTATTACTAATTATTATTGGATTTTTGATTGTATCTTCC
>JABLTK010071410.1_pt1 | contig 11901 bp, 9 predicted proteins | sample 7160131 | NCBI WGS metagenome assembly JABLTK01 (sample SAMN14651221, study PRJNA627086) | human gut metagenome | isolation source: feces | host: Homo sapiens
ATGAATGATCATTTTATATGAACTAAGTTCATCTGGAAATTAGAAATCGCAGAAATGCTATGTAAATCTTTTTTTGAATCTCAACACCGGACTATTCTTCACACTTTCTCTTCGGGTTGCCTGTTGCTGGCGAATCAGGCTGTCCAGTTTACGGAAATGTTCTTCTTCCTGCCGTTCTTTCGCCTGGAAAAGAAAATCCATCTCACGTATGACATCTGCGGTGACCTGAGTGCTGATTTCTTTTTCTAATGCTTTGTTATTTTCAGTAACGACTTCAGTCAGCACTTCTCCGATGAGTGAACGTACATGTTCCAGCTGGGTCTTTGTGATAACTTCGACCGGAGTAGTGGTAGTGGCTGGTTTGCACTCAGATGTCAGGTCAGGTGCGGGTGTTTTGGTAAGGGCATTCTTTTCCTTGTTTTCAGTGTGTCTCATTATCTGACGTGTAGATTTCAACTCTGGGATCAATGGCTTCAGATCGCGAAGCAGAACCCCTTCATTCTTAAGTTTTTTAATACAGCAAAAGAGCTGGATATCATCCTGGGTATAATATCGATGTCCCATCTCTGTGCGGCCGATCGGAATATGAAGTTCCTCTTCCCAGTACCTTAAGACATGGGATTCTACCTGAACTTTCTTGGCGGCTTCAGAGATCATAAATCTGACTTCACCCATTGATTTTCTATCCTCCTGTTAGAATCATTGCGATTACTGTTCTGATTTCGCTACATTTATTATAGCATAGAGAAATTATGAAAGAAGTGCTAATCGTTCGTCAAATTATGGCAAAAAATGGTAATTGAAGAAAGGTATGGAATACAAGGAAAAAGTTGTAAAAAAAGAAATCCTGCCGCATCTGAATTAATCAGACGGGCAGGACTTCTGCGTTTTGTGATCACTTAGCGCTTATAAATTATGCTTCAGAGATAGCGCCTGTAGGACAAGCAGCCTCACAAGCTCCGCAATCTACACAAGCATCAGCATCGATCTCATATTTGCCATCTCCTTCAGAAATAGCGCCTACTGGACATTCGCCTTCGCAAGTACCACAGCTTACACATTCATCACTAATTACGTGTGCCATTGTATGTACCCTCCTTTTTTGGATTACGATAGGTTTTTCCCTTTTCGTTATCCTCATTTTAATACAAGACGGGGAAATATACAAGAGTTCCTGATGTATTTATTTGAGTAATTCATAAGTTAGTTTTATAGAACTTGTGAACGTGGAGAATAGAAGATTTCTATACTAAATTAGTAAAAAAACGAAAATTCACGAGATTTTAAGAAATTATCTCTTCCATTTTTCAAGGATTCGTGTATCATAATGGATTGAGAGTTAAAAAGTAGAAAACATAGAGATAAAATTGTGTAAATGAAAAGAAGGAGAAAGTTATGCGGAAACGAAATGTAAGAGCAGCGATTGCGGCAGCACTTTGTATGACGGTACTTGCAGCCGGCTGCGGAAAGAAGGCAGATGATCCGGTTTTTACAGGGGATAAGACAGAAGCACCGGTATATCAGGCGAATCTGGATGCAATTAAATCTTCTGCATATGCATCGGCAGACAATCTGGATCTGGAACCTGGAACTTATATTTCTGTAATCGGAAGGGGATCTTCAACACCATATTGGAATCAGGTAAAGGCAGGGGTAGAGCAGGCAGCAACTGACTTGAATACAGCACTTGGCTATTCCGGAAATGATAAGGTGAAAGTATTATACAGTGCACCGGATGAGAATGATAATATCGATCAGCAGGTGAATATTCTGGATGAAGAGCTTGCACGTTATCCGGATGTGATCGCAATTTCCAGTGTAGATGCAAGCGCATGCTCCGTTCAGTTTGATCTTGCGATTGAGAATGGAATTCCGATCGTAGCATTTGATTCGGGAAACAGCTATCAGAATATCCAAAGTACTTGCAAAACGAATAATATAGAAGCGGCAACAACAGGAACAAAGAATTTCTGTGAGAAGATCGGTGACAGTGGGGAGATTCTGTTGCTTGTGCATGATACAGTATCAGATACGGCGAAAGAGCGTGAGGCAGGAATCAAAAATGAACTTGCAGCAAATCATCCGAATGTGACTGTTACAGAGACAATTTATCTGGATCAGCTGGAAATGTTAAAGAAACAGATTGTAGCTGAACAGGTCGGGGTAACACCAGAAGAACTGGCAGCCGCAGAAGCAGGAGAAAAGAAGGAAGAGACAACAGGAACAGGTGATGCTTCCGAGACAATTGCAGATGCAGCATCGAATGCGGATTCTTCATCAGCAGACGAAAGTGCGAATGAGACAGCACAGGAAGTGGACAATGAATTGTCCGAGAAGATGCAGCAGGTCAACGATGGCGCGGCAAAGATGAGTGATGAAGATGCAATTCAATATTATATGGAGAAACATCCTGATTTAAAAGGATGTATTGCTACGAACGAGACAGTAACCCAGCTTGCAATTAAGACGATGGATCAGCTTGATGCAGAAAAACATATTACATTAGTGGGGTTTGATGCAGGAAAAGAGCAGGTCAATGCATTGAAAGATGGAAAGGTGGATGGACTTATTGTGCAGAATCCTTTTGGAATGGGATATGCGACAGTAGTTGCAGCGGCACGTACAGTTCTTGAGATTGGAAATGAAGCTGAGGTCAACACAGGATATGTGTGGGTGACAGCAGACAATATGAATGACGATACGATAACACCGTTCCTTTACAAATAAGTTGAAAGTAAGTCGAACAATTTCATAAAAGAAAAGAGCTTGTCAGGTAAAATAAAAACATCAGGTTTTATACTTCATTCTGAAATTCAGAAATATAGAAGTAATAAAATCCTGATGTTTTTTATTTTATATTAGGAAAGTCCTTTCCTAATATAAAATAAACGCTCCGCTCAGGATGCGCACTGCGGCGTACAAGGTAGGTGTCGCAAGCGACCGCCGCAGGCGCAAGAATGTGCCAAGGCACATTCTTTGTTCTGTTCACGTTGTCCTTTAAGCTTTGCTTAAAGAAAAAATAAATTCGGTGCCAACCCCTTCTGTACTGATCACATTGATATGTTCATCGTGAGCCTGTATGATTTCTTTTACGATCGAAAGTCCAAGTCCGGTTCCTTTCTTATCCTTTCCACGGGAAAGATCTGATTTGTAGAAACGCTCCCAAATCTTATTGATTTCCTTTCTTGAGATTCCGATTCCATGATCTTTTACGGAAACAAAGATTTTATCATTTTTCGTTGTTACTTCTACTGTAATAGAAGAGTCATTCTCACTGAATTTAATCGCATTATCCAGAAGATTATAAAGAACCTGTTGGATTTTGCGTCGGTCCGCCATTACATTGATCTGTTCAGACAGTAGAAAGAGCTTAATGGATATATGCTTCTGAGTACAGACACCCTCGAAAGACTGGGCAGTATGTTTGATCATCTCCTGAATATCAAAGGAAGTCTTATTGAGCAGGAGCTCTTTTGTATCAAATTCGTTCAAAGTAAGAAGATCCGTTGTCAGGTCAGTCAGTCGTTCCGTTTCGAAGAGAATGATATTTAAGTATTTCTCATGAAGCTCTGGTGGGATTGTTCCGTCTGTCATTGCTTCTACATACCCCCTGATTGAAGTCAACGGGGAACGGAAATCGTGGGATACATTTGCTACGATCTTTTTCTGATAATCATCAGAGTCCTTCAGTTGTGTAGCCATATAATTCAGTGATGCGGATAAATATCCGATCTCATCATGCCTGTTTACCGGAATCTCGTAATCCAGATTGCCCATGGCATATTGCTTCGCAGCTTCTGTGATCAGCAACAATGGTCGATGGACGAAGAAATGGAACCCGAGCAGGAAGATGAAGGACAACAGGAAAATAACTCCAAGAGAAATATAAACCGGAACCATCAGCGTGCGGCATCTTTCGTTGATCAGAGAGACCGGGCTGTGAATGATCAGATATCCCTTTGTATAAAATCCCTGTGTGACAGGAGCCATTACAGTAATCATATCTTCCTGAAAATAATTATGATAGGTTCCGATCATGTACTGGTTGCTCCCGATTTCGGCCGGATCAAAATTATTGACGGATTGTGGCGCAGTAGTATCCTTCAGGTTGGCAGAGGTGATCATTGTACCATCTTTTTCAACAAACCACAGAGAAGAATTAAGATACGTCTTCATAGCAGATAACTGAGAATGAACAGCCCAGCTGGAAGATTCGTTTGAAAAATAGGAAGGCAGATAATTATCTGCAATCATGGTTGCTTCTCTGTATAATGTCTGCGAAGTATCTTTTTCCAGACGTTCGGTGATCAGTTCTGTGGTTAATGTTGCTGTTGTGAAAACACATAAAAACCCGAAAATAATATAAAGTACAATAAATTTTAAATGCAGAACTGCTTTCATAATTTCTCCCTAAGTACTCATCGGCCACCAGATGCTGTTTACAGTATCCAGGACCGATGATTTAAATCTATTTTGTCTCAAATTTGTAACCAATTCCCCATACAGTACTGATATTCCAGTGAGGGTGGTCTTTAATCTTTTCGCGCAGACGTTTAATATGAACATCAACGGTACGAGTGTCTCCGATATATTCATAGCCCCAGATACGGTCTAAGAGCTGCTCTCTTGTGAATACCTGATTCGGTGATGCAGCAAGACAATAAAGGAGTTCTAATTCTTTTGGCGGCATATCAACAGGATGTCCGTCACACACAACAGAGTAGTTTGTAAGATTGATCGTCAATCCGTCAAACTCTGCACATTTTGTTTTTTCAACAGAAGTATCATTCTGTTGTCCAACCTGATATCTTCTCAGGACAGCTCTTACGCGGGCAACCATTTCCTTAGGGTCAAATGGCTTCATGATATAATCATCCGCTCCGAGTTCCAGTCCGAGAACTTTGTCAAATACTTCACTTTTTGCAGAAAGCATGATAATCGGTGTGGCAGCTTTGGAACGAATCTCACGACAAACCTGATACCCGTCAATTCCCGGAAGCATCAGATCAAGAAGAATCAGATTTGGTTGATAGCTGTCAAAAGCTGCAAGCGCATCTTCTCCATCATATACTAATTTTGTATCAAAACATTCTTTTGTGAGATAAAGAGAAATCAGTTCAGCGATATTCTCATCATCATCTACGATTAGGATTTTCTGTTTTCCAAACATTCTTTTTCCCCCATTAACCATGATAAGGTAGTTGGTAACTGTTTAAAATAATTAGCCAAGTTCTACAATTGTTACACCTGCGTCACCTTCACCAAATTCGGCAAGGTGATAGGATTTTACATGTTTCTGACGACGCAGATATTCATGAATTCCCTTTCTGAGTGCTCCGGTTCCCTTTCCGTGAACTACACGGACAGTATTCAGGTGAGCAAGGATTGCGTCATCCAGGTATTTATCCAGCTCAGCAACGGCTTCATCAACAGTACGTCCGAGCAGATTGATCTCAGGCCGGACAGAAAGAGATTTTCCCATTTTGATTTTGCCTTTTGAAGTACGGTTCATTTTCTTCGGTGCATATGGAGAGACTTCCTCGATAATCTCCAGATCAGAAATGTTGACCTGGGAACTGAGGATTCCCATACGTACGGTAAGATTCCCTTTGGCATCAGGTAGAGAGCTTACGGTTCCTGTCAGGTTCATGCTGAGAACTTTGACAGATTCTCCGAGCTTGAAGTCAGATGCTTTATGCTCTTTCTTTGGTTTCTGTGCTTTCATTGCAGACGCAGATGCTGTATCTTTGATCTTCTTACGCAGCTTCTCGCGTTCCTTTTCCATCTCGGAAGCAGAAATGTTTTCCTTGCCGAATTTACGGAAATCCTTGATCGTCTTGTCTGCAATTTCTTTTGCTTCACGCAGAATGGCGTTTGCTTTTTCATTTGCCTCGCGTAAAATGCGGTCGCGCTGATCATCTAATTTCTCCTGGCGCTGTTTCGCCTGGGCTTTCAGGTCTTCCGCTTCTTTCTTCAATCGTGCAATTTCTTCCTGTTCCTTTTCAATCGTCCGTTTGCTTGTCTCAAGATCAGTAAGAAGATCTTCAAAGGAAACGTCCTGTTCACTGAGCCGTTTCTTTGCATCTTCAATAATATAATCCGGCAGACCTAATTTCCCGGAGATTGCAAATGCATTACTTTTACCAGGAATACCGATCAGCAGACGGTAAGTCGGACGAAGACTTTCTACATCGAATTCACAACAGGCATTCTCCACACCCGGAGTGGAAAGTGCATAGACTTTTAACTCGCTGTAGTGTGTGGTAGCCATGGTACGGATTCCTCTCTGGTGAAGATGGGACAGAATAGAAATTGCAAGTGCGGCACCTTCCGTCGGATCTGTACCGGCTCCAAGTTCATCAAAGAGAACCAGCGAACGTTCATCTACTTTCTTAAGGAAAGAGACAATATTGGTCATATGAGAAGAGAATGTACTAAGGCTCTGCTCAATACTCTGTTCATCTCCGATATCTGCATAAATCTGATGAAATACAGCCAGTTCACTGCGGTCTCCGGCAGGAATGTGAAGTCCGGACTGTCCCATCAGACAGAACAAGCCGACCGTTTTCAAAGAAACAGTTTTACCGCCGGTATTTGGTCCGGTGATGATCAGCAGTGTGAAGTCCTCCCCAAGTGTCACGGTGATCGGAACAACTTTTTTCGGATCGAGCAGTGGGTGACGTCCCTCACGGATACGGATGCGTCCCTCTTCATTCAGAAGCGGCCGGCTGGCGCGCATGGACATTGCCAGAGCACCTCGTGCAAAAATGAAGTCAAGATCCGTCAGAGAACGGTAATCCGCACGGATTTCCTCGATATATTGTGCGGCTTCTTCACTTAGATTCGCAAGAATCACCTGAATCTCTTCCTGCTCCTTTGCATAAAGTTCTTTTAAGTCATTGTTCAGTTTTACGATTGCCATAGGTTCAATAAAAAGAGTAGAACCTGTTGAAGACTGATCATGAATGAGTCCCTGTACCTGTCCACGATATTCCGCTTTAACAGGTACACAATAGCGGTCTCCACGCATGGTAATGATTGCATCCTGCAGATAAGTGCGAAGGGAACCGTTGACCAGTGTAGTTAAAGTGGCGTGTACTTTGTCATTGATGTTATTAATGCTTCGACGAATTTGCTTCAGTGTGGAACTGGCATCATCACTGTATTCATCTTCGCCGATAATACAGCGGTCGATTTCATTTGAAAGTGGTGTCAGTGGTTCAAGCAGGTTAAAATATTCATCCAGGCAGTCGCAAGCGTCCTCTTGTGTATCATGTCTTCCGTAGGCCTTTACCCTGGCTGCATTTACAAGCAGGCGGGAAATACGGAGAAGTTCTGTGCTGCTGAGTGAGCCACCAATCTCCAGACGCTTCATGGACTCTTCAACCGGTGCAGCGTCACCAAACGAGATACGTCCTTTTTGCACGATTCGTGTATAAGCGGCAGCAGTCTGTTCCTGATAAGTGTTGATCTTATGAAGGTCGGTCATTGGCTTCAAACGACGGCAGAGCTGTCCTCCGCGGAAAGATGTCGCTTCTTTTTCAAGAAGAGCAATGATCTTATCATATTCCAGTTTAAATAATGTTTTTTGATTCATTTATTTTCCTCTGTCATTTCAACTTAATACTAATTTTTTAATCATGTAGCTGTTCACAATACATGTGAACAATAACTATTTCCGAGTCTTATTGTACCTTATTATATCATTAAATAAAAGGCTTTTATAGATATTGAACAATCTATATGAATCAGTTATACTAAGTAATGGAAATGTCCGTGTCGGTTGATTTTGTAGTTGACACGGAAGTGAACAGTCACGAATGAGGTTCATGTCAATGTCAGAAAAGAAAAGTAATGGTCAGGTTCCGGAAGAGGGTCCTGACGGGAAAAATTTAGAACAGTCAGAGAAAAAGGAATCTTTTGCATTTCTCGAAGAGACGATAAAACCAAAGAAGACCAGCAAACAGCAAGGAATGAAACAGCTCATCCGGATTGCAATATGCGGACTGGTTTTAGGAGGCTCTGCATGCCTGGGATTCTTTGCATTGCGCCCGCTTGCACAGCATTTATTTCCTGAAAAGACACAAGTTGTGACAATCCAGGAGGACAATCAATCAGAGGAAGATTTAGCAGAAGGTGGCGACACGACAGAGCAGAATGACGTGCAGAATCAGCAGGAGATCAGTTATGTACAGATGATGTCCAAAGCATATGAGAAAGCACTGACAGCGAAGAAGAGTGTGGTATCTGTTACGAAAGGAGCAGAACAGGAGAACTGGAATGCAGAAGCGACCGGAATTGATGAGAGCGTATCTGGTGTGATCGTTGCGGATAACGGACCGGAGATACTGATTTTGTCCTATGCTTCGATCTGCGAAGATGCAAAAGAGTGGTGCGTTACATTTTCAGATAAGTCAGAATATAAAGCAAGTTTGAAAAAGCAGGATAGAAACAGTGGCTTTGCAGTATTTGCAGTAGATAAAAACAGCCTTTCAGATTCCACGTGGAATGCTATAAGTGTAGCAACGCTTGGTAATTCGAATCTGACAGAACAGGGAGACGTTGTATTCGCATTAGGAAATGTATTCGGTTATGCCGGAGGAAGCGGTTACGGAATTGTCAGTTCGTCAAACTATAAAGAAATCGGACGCGACGGAGAGTATAGTGTGATTGCGACCGATATGAGCAGTGCATCCGAAGGAACAGGTATTTTATTCAATCTGGATGGAGAAGTGATCGGAATGATTTCTTCTGATATCTGGAAAGAACGTGGAATACGTACTGCGAATGCTTATGCGATCTCAGATCTGAAGTTGGTTATCCAGCTGTTAGCGAACGGTGCAAGTGTACCTTATATCGGTGTGTCAGGAACAGCAGTGACAAGTGGAATTCAGAAAGAAGAGGGCATGCCGTCAGGAATCTATGTGATTGACGTGGCAACAGATTCACCTGCAATGGCAGCGGGTATACAGAGTGGAGATGTGATCTGTTCTGTGAATGGAGAGAAAATTGTAAGCATGAGTGCTTACCGTAAACTGATGCTGACATTGAAAGTAGGAGATCAGATCAAAGTGGAAGGGAAACGCCGAGGATCTGAAGGATATGTAGATATTAAATTTGATGTTACGATTGAAAGTAAAGAATAACAAGTGAAAGAGGCAGAAAATGAGATTTATAGATGGATTATGCGAGGGAGAAACAATCAGGAATGTATATCTTTGTAAAGGAAAACGTTCCGCAGAGACAAGAAATGGAAAGCCGTATGATAACCTGATCCTTCAGGATAAAACAGGAACATTAGATGGAAAAGTATGGGATCCGAACTCCCAGGGAATCGCAGATTATGATGAGAAGGACTTTATCGAAGTTTTTGGAGATGTGATCAATTATAACGGAAATCTTCAGTTGAACATCCGTCAGATCAGAAAGGCGGAAGAGGGAGAATACAATCCGGCAGACTATATGCCGACAACAGATAAGAGTGTAGACGGAATGTACGAGGAACTGACAGCTTATATTCGTCAGATCTCCAACAAATATTTAAGACAGGTGTTGGAATTCTACTATATAAAAGATGAAGCATTTATCAAAAAATTCAAGGCACATTCCGCAGCGAAGACAGTACATCACGGATTTTCCGGAGGATTGCTTGAGCATACACTCAGTGTAACTCGTATGTGTGATTATTTTGCAACAAGCTACTCTATTTTGAATAGAGATCTGCTCCTTAGCTCTGCAATTCTCCATGATATTGGAAAAGTGAAAGAACTTTCTGATTTTCCGGACAATGATTATACAGATGAGGGACAGCTGATCGGCCATATCGTGATCGGTGTCGAGATGATCGATGATGCGATTCGTTCTATCCCGGACTTTCCGGTGAAGCTTGCTCATGAACTCAAGCATTGTATCGTGGCACATCACGGTGAACTGGAATACGGTTCTCCAAAGAAACCGGCACTGGCAGAGGCAGTGGCACTGAATATGGCAGATTCAACAGATGCAAAGCTTCAGACATTGACAGAACTGTTCAAAGGAAAAACAGGAACAGAATGGCTTGGATATAATCGTCTGTTTGAGTCTAATTTAAGAAGAGCATCTGAGGATTAAATCTAACAATGAGAACAACAAGTGTCACTGTTTGCAGAATCTATGTGAGCAGTGGCTATTTGTATAATTAAGAGTAAAATAGAAGAGAGAAGAGAATGAACAAGAATGATATTGTAACAGTTGAAATAACAGATATCGGAGTGAGCGGGGAAGGAATTGGCCATGTGGATGGCTACACGCTCTTTATCAAAGACGCAGTGATCGGTGATGTGGTTGAAGCGAAAGTCATGAAGGCAAAGAAGAATTATGGCTATGCCAGATTGATGAAAGTTATCACACCGTCAGAATATCGCGTAGAACCAAAGTGTGCATTTGCCAGAAGATGCGGAGGCTGCCAGATCCAGGAAATGTCTTATGATCGTCAGCTTGTGTTTAAAGACCAGAAGATTCGTGGCAATCTGGAACGAATCGGTGGGTTCACAAAAGACCAGATCGATACAGTGATGCAGCCGGTTGTTGGAATGGAGCATCCGTTTGGTTATCGTAATAAAGCACAGTTCCCGTTCGGAACGGACAAAGAAGGCAATCCGATCACGGGATTCTATGCCGGAAGAACACATGATATTATTGCAAACACAGATTGCGCTCTTGGCGTAGAGCAGAACAAAGAGATTCTCGAGATTATTTTACAATATATGCGTGAAAACAAGATCAAATCGTATGACGAGAAGACTGGAAAAGGTCTGATCCGGCATGCATTGATCCGCTATGGATTCAAGACAAAAGAAATTATGGTCTGTCTTGTGGTCAACGGAAAGAAACTTCCGAAAGCAGAGCATCTGATTGAAAAGCTTATTCAGATTGAGGGTATGACAAGTATCACGATCAGTCCGAATACACGAAGAGATAATGTAATTATGGGAGATTCTTATGAAATTCTCTGGGGACAGGGATATATTACAGATTATATCGGAAATGTAAAATATCAGATTTCCCCATTATCATTCTATCAGGTAAATCCGGTACAAACAGAGAAACTATACGGACTTGCACTTGAGTATGCAGACCTCAAAGGTGATGAAACCGTGTGGGATCTGTACTGCGGAATCGGAACGATTTCCCTCTTCCTTGCCCAGAAGGCAAAACAGGTTTACGGAGTTGAGATTGTGCCGCAGGCAATCGATGATGCCAAAGAAAATGCAAAGATTAATGCGATTGATAACGCAGAATTTTTCGTTGGGAAGGCAGAAGAAGTTCTGCCGGAATATTATGCAGAGTATGAGCGAGAGCATAATGGCGAGACAGCTCATGCAGACGTGATCGTTGTGGATCCACCGAGAAAGGGCTGTGACGAGACACTGCTGGAGACGATCGTGAAGATGCAGCCGGAGAAGGTTGTGTATGTAAGCTGTGACAGTGCGACATTGGCGAGAGATCTGAAGTATCTGTGTGCGAATGGATATGAGATCAAGATGTGTAGAGGTGTGGATCAGTTCCCACAGAGTGTGCATGTGGAGACATGTGTTTTATTGTCCAAACTAGGACAATAGTTGGATGATTCGATGACTGGAAAGTGAAGAATTATTATCTAAGTCAACGAATACTGGGAAGCAGATGACTAGAATTTGAAGAAGTGTTATATAAGTCAATACATGCTTGACATTTGTTGACTAGATCTTAGAATAGTACAATCAAAGTCAAAGTGTAGCCAGTAAATTGATGACTTAGACAAGAAATTTTGCAATAATGGATCAGAGCTGTAAATGGTATTCGTAATATGGCAGAAGAGATTGTGTTAAATGAATTGATTTACAGATAAACAAAGAGCTGAACAGGTAGGAAGAAAAATCC
>JABLTK010142188.1_pt1 | contig 11893 bp, 7 predicted proteins | sample 7160131 | NCBI WGS metagenome assembly JABLTK01 (sample SAMN14651221, study PRJNA627086) | human gut metagenome | isolation source: feces | host: Homo sapiens
CGCATCATGAACGGCGCTGCGGAAACGATCGAATCGCGATACATTCCGGACGCCAGATTTCCGATCATGCCGCGATTTTTCACCGCGTAGTCGGTCAGATTCTGCACAAAGTAAATATCCAGCAGATCGCCGATCGCGCCGTTGATTCCGAAATAAGCAAGCCACGGCGCGCAGGACAGCGCCATGCCCAGCAGAAACCATCCGCACATGGCGATGGCGCGGCCGATTTTTCGCCGGCAGATCGCGCACTCCAGCGCGATGACCGCCATGAACGCAAACGATACGCCAAGCGTAGTATATTTGATCCACAGAACGCAGCCCGCCAGCGCGCCGTTTCGAATCAGCACTGCGGCAGGCATCGTGCGATCGGGATCCAGAAAATAGCGCGCGCCATCGTAAATTGCCCACATCATCGGAATCAGACAGAATTCCTCCGCCAGATCGCCCGAAGCGAACGCCGCGCCGCACAGCCCCAGCAGGCACAGCGCCGACGTGGTCACCAGCGTATATCGATCCGAAAACAGGCGCGCGGTTTTCAGCGCCAGAATCAGAAACGCGCCGAAGTTCAGGCATTCCAGCAGATACGCGCCCAGAAAGCTGTTCTCGGAAATCAGCGCGGCAATGTAGTGCAGAAAGTACAGCAGCGGCCCCTTCTGCTCCATCAGATCGCGATAGGGCAAAAGTCCCGCGCGCATGCCGCGCCCCACGGTCATATAGCAATTGGAATCCACCCAGAAATTCGATGGGTACAGCGGCGAACAGCGGCTGAAAAACAGCATCATCACTGCCGCCAGCAGCATCAGAAACGCAGCCTCCGCCGGCCGCACCCTGGTTTTCACGTTCATTCGATGTTCCTCACTTCAATACGATTCCATCCGCGCCGATCAGATTCGCCAGCGTGCCGAAATCATAGCCCTCGTCCACGCGGTATCGATCCGGCGCGAGATAGCCCTTCTTTTCTTCAATGATGTACAGCACCACGGGAATGCGCCCCGGCGTTTCGGAAAGAATGGAGAGCACCTGATCGCGCTGATCCTGATGGAGCTTCAGGTACAGCTTCCGCTCCGCCGGACGGCGCGCGCTCTGCCGCGGTGCGGCCGGTTCATTCTGATTTTCCTGCGCATCCGATCCGCGCAGCGGCGCGATGCGATCCAGCAGAAGCTTCGGCGCTTCATCTTCGCGAATGGAAAGCTTGCCGCTCATCAATACCGGATCATCCATTTTCAGCATCTGCGATACCCGATCGTACACCTTCGGGAACACCAGCACCTCGGTCACGCCGTAGAGATCCTCCAGCTGAACGAACGCCATCATGTTGCCGCTCTTGACCGCCTTCATCTTCGTTTCCGCGATCAGACCGCCCATGCGCACGTTCTTCTGATCATACGCCATGCCGTGATCCTCGCGCTCGGCAAGTTCGGACAGCACCTGCGAATTGATGCTCAGCGCGCTCAGTTCCTGCGTATATTCCATCAGCGGATGTCCGGATATGTATACGCCGGTCACTTCGTGTTCCATATCCAGCCGCTGGCGCAGATCGAATTCCGCCACGTTCGGCAGCGGGGGCGGCGGCGTCTGCACCGTATCGCCCATATCGAACAGCGAAATCTGCCCCGCTACCACGTTTTTCTGCTGGCGATTCGCACCGTCCATCGCGCGTTCGTATACGTACAGCTTCTGGCTGCGCGCGCCGGGCAGGCGATCGAACGCGCCCGATCGAATCAGACTTTCCACGCCCTTTTTGTTGATCGCACCGCCCGCGTTGCGGTTGATAAAATCAAACAGATCGCGGTACGCGCCGCCGTTTTCGCGCTCGCGCACCACCTCTTCGATGGCGTTGTGCCCCAGATTTTTAATGCCCGCCAGACCGAAGCGCACGCCCTTTACGCCGTCCTGATAACCCACGGAGAATTTTTCATGCGATTCGTTCACATCCGGCGGCAGCACGGGAATGCCGCGCTTGCGCAGCGCCTGAATGTAATAGGCGATCTTGGTGGTGTTCGCGGTCATGGAATTCATCAGCGCCGCCATAAATTCCACCGGATAATGCAGCTTCAGATAGCCGGTCTGCACGGCGACCACGGCGTATGCCGCGGCGTGCGATTTATTGAACGCATAGCTGGCGAACGCGGTCATTTCATCGAAGATCTGCTCCGCCGCCTGCGCGGATACGCCGTTGCGCACGCATCCGGGCACGATCACGCGCCCGTCCTCCTCCAGCCCTTCGATGAAGTTCTTCTTTTCCTGCGCCATCACATCGTGCTTTTTCTTCGCCATCGCGCGGCGCACCAGATCGCTTCTGCCCATCGAATAGCCCGCCAGATCGCGCACGATCTGCATGACCTGTTCCTGATACACCATGCAGCCGTAGGTTACGTCCAGAATCGGCTTGAGCTGCGGCGTGATGTACTTCACGCTGCTCGGATCCTCCTTGCCTGCAATGTAGCGCGGAATCGAATCCATCGGCCCCGGACGATAGAGCGAAATGGCGGCGATGATATCTTCAAAGCTGCCGGGGCGCATGTTCTGCAAAAACTGGCGCATGCCCGTAGATTCCAGCTGGAATACGCCGTCCGTATCGCCGTCGGAAATCATCTTATATACGCCGTCATCGTCGAACGGAATATCCTCCGTGCGCAGCTGCACGCCCTCCTCGGAAAGCATTTCCTCGGTATCCATGATCACGTTCAGCGTGCGCAGGCCGAGGAAATCCATCTTCAGAAGCCCCAGCGCTTCCACATCGCCCATCGGGAACTGCGTGGTGACCACATCATCGTTCATCTGCAGCGGCAGATAATTCACCACCGGCTCCGCCGTGATCAGCACGCCCGCCGCGTGGGTGGACGTGTTGCGCGGCATGCCCTCCAGCTTGCGCGCCATATCGATCATGGCGTGCACCTGTTCATCGCTTTCATAGGCGCGGCGAAGCTCCGGACTTACCGAAAGCGCCCGTTCCAGCGTCATCTTCAATTCAAACGGCACCATCTTCGCGATGGCGTCCGTCTGCTGATAATTCATGCCCATCACGCGGCCGACGTCGCGCAGCACGGCACGCGCCGCCATCGTACCGAACGTGATGATCTGCGCCACATGATCCGCGCCGTAGCGGCGGCGCACGTAATCAATCACCTGACCGCGCCGCTCATAATCAAAATCGCAGTCGATATCGGGCATCGATACGCGCTCCGGATTCAGGAATCGTTCGAACAGCAGATTGTATTTCAGCGGATCGATCTCCGTAATGCCCAGCGCATACGCCGCGATCGATCCCGCGCCGCTGCCGCGTCCGGGGCCAACGCCCACGCCGTGCGTCTTGGCATAGTGGATAAAATCCCATACAATCAGGAAATAATCCACATAGCCCATCGATTCGATCACGGAAAGCTCGTAATTCAGGCGCTCCACCGCGTCCGTGCGATCGGGCGCATAGCGCTCCGCCAGCCCTTCGCGGCACAGCCTGCGCAGATAGCCCGTATTCGTTTCGCCCTCCGGCAGCGGAAAGCGCGGCAGCTTCGTTTTGCCGAACTCAAATTCCACCTGGCAGCGCTGCGCGATTTCCTCCGTGCGATCGATCGCATCCTGAAAATTGGGAAACAGGCGGCGGATTTCATCCTCGGATTTCACATAGAGCTGATCCGTTTCCATGCGCATCCGGTTTTCGTCCTGCAATGTTTTGCCGGTCTGGATGCACATCAGCACTTCCTGCATCCGCGCATCATCGCGGTCTAAATAGTGGCAGTCGTTCGTGATCACGGTGGGAATATCCATATCCTTTGCCAGCCGGATCAGCCGCGGCAGCACCTGCTTTTCCTCCGGAAGCCCGTGATCCTGCAATTCAATGAAGAAATTGCCGCGCCCGAAGATATCCAGATACCGCTGCGCCATGCGCCGCGCATCCGTTTCGCGCCGATCCAGCAAAAGCTTGGGGATATCGCCGGACAGGCACGCGCTCAGCGCGATCAGCCCTTCGCTGTGCTTTTGCAGCAGATCATAATCCACGCGGGGACGATAATAAAAGCCGCGCGTCCAGCCCGCGCTGACCAGCGCGGACAGGTTCTGATAGCCCGTCTGATTTTCGCACAGCAATATCAGATGGCTGTAATCGCGGGTAGTACTGGTTTTATTATCCATATCGGGGCAGACGTAAACCTCGCATCCGATTACCGGATGGATGCCCTCCGCCTTGCAGGCACGATAAAAATCCAGCACGCCGTACATCACGCCGTGATCTGTGATCGCGCAGCTGGTCATGCCCAGTTCCTTCAGGCGGGCAACCAGCCCCCTGATTCTGCACGCGCCGTCCAGCAGCGAATATTCCGTATGCAGATGCAAATGCGAAAACATGCCCATCGCGCCCCCAATCCCCGTAAATTTCCAGTTTTATTATAGCAAACGCGCCCGATGTGCGCAATACGCTTTTACGAATCATTTCCGCCGATTTTGATCTGTGGGATCAGCGCTTCGAGCTTTGCATCGCCGATGCCTTCTACATTTTTCAGCTGTTCCGCATCGGTAAACGCGCCGTGCGCATCGCGATAATCCACGATCCGCTGGGCAAGCACTTCCCCGATTCCGGAAAGCTGCGTCAGTTCCTCCGCCGACGCGCGGTTGATATCCATGCGAAAATCCACGGCTTCAAACGGCACATCGTGAACCGGCGCGTGCGTTTCATTCCACATCGGACGGGCGAAATAGGCGATGGCGGCGTGCGCGCAGAACAACGCAAACAGGGCGAGGATCAGCATTCCCTCGCCCCATCGAATCTGCAGTTTGCGCAGAAGCTTCATTGGTAAACCTACTCCTATCGCAGCGTCGTCGCGTTGCGCACAATTTCGTTGATTTCTTCCTTCAGATCATCCTGATCCTTGCCGGACAGCATCCGATCGGACAGTTCGTATACGTCCTCCACATCATCGGGATACGACGTCACCGCCACGGTTTCGATCTTCGGATCGGCCGCCAGAACCTCCGCCGCCACCATCTGGCGCAGGCGTTCGGTCATTTCGCCCTTGTAGCTGTTGTCAAACTTCACGCCCACCAGCGCGGTATTGCCGGTGATCACCACGCGGCATTCGGCGATTTCTGAAATTCTGCCGATGTTCGCCTCCACCTTGGCGGCATTCGCCTTCCAATCGTAATCCGCGCTCTCCTGCGTCTGGCGGTTATTCATGTTGGGCATAAAATCCGCCGTAGGGGTGGGATTAACCGTTTCGCCCACGTTGCCGCCGCTCATGCAGCCGGTCAGGCATATCGAAAGCGCCATCGCCGTGATCAAAAGAAAAGTTGCTGTGTGTTTCATGTGCATTCCTCCTTGCAATCGCTATTATGTACGATTGCAGGGAAATCAATGCACCCGCGGCGCAGTTTGGCAATTTAGTCGTTATTGCGGTAGAATACGTTGCCGCCGATGAATTCGCGCAGAATCGAATTGATCGGGATTTCGTCCTCGACGTCCGCCACCTGAATATAATTCAGGAACTTCATCAGTCGCTGCGCCATGGTGTAATGCGGGCTGTCCGGATGCACCGCCGCCAGCAGCGGGAACGCGTATTTCTTCATGATCACCAGTTCATACGTCAGCGATGAATTGATCATCGCATCCGCCTTTTCCTGATAGGGGAAGATGTAATTCACCTCGCCGCGCCGCACGGAATCCCACATGGACATGGTTTCCTCCGGCAGCGTGCCGCGGAACAGATTATCGCGCACGATGCGGCGCAGAAGCCGCGCGTCGGTCGTGCGAATGCGGTTGTGGTCGTCCAAATTCAGCACCGTGAGCGCGCTGATGTAGATTTTGAACTTCTGCGCGCGATTGATGCCCTCGGTCAAACGATCGTTCAGACCGTGAATGCCCTCGATGATGATCGGCTGTCCGTCCTCCACGCACATCGGATGCGTCTCTTCCTTGCGCATTCCGGTGGTAAAATCATATTCGGGCCGTTCGACCGTTTCGCTCGCCATCAGGCGCTTTAAATGATCGGAGATCAGATGCGTATCCAGCGTATCGATCCGCTCAAAATCGATCGTTCCATCCGCCTCGCGCGGCAGCTCACTGCGGTTGCGATAATAATCGTCCAGCGAAATCTTCACCGGCCGCAGCCCATACACGCGCAGTGCGATCGAAAGTCGATTTGAAAACGTGGTCTTGCCCGATGAGGAAGGCCCCGCAATCAGAATCAGCCGCGCGCCGGACGCGATGAACTGCTGGGCGATTTCATCGATCTTGTGTTCCTGAAGCGCTTCGTTCACGCGGATGAATTCGCGGATTCTGTGCTGCTCCACCATTTCATTCAGATCGGCGGCGTTGCGGCAGTTCAGAATGCGGTTCCATTCGCTGCTCTCCAGAAATACCTGCTGAAGCTTCGGCATGAATTCAAATCCCGCCGGTTCCGCGCTGTTTTTGCGCTTCGGACGCATGACCACCACGCCGCTTCCGCACTTTACCAGTTTGAACACGCACACCGAGCCAGTATCGGGCGCCATGATGCCGTAGAAATAATCCTCCAGCCCATCGCCGATGGAATACAGCGTAAAATAAGGAAAGCGGCGATAGTTCAAAATGCGCAGCCGGTCGGTCTGCCCCGTGCGTGCGAAATATTCCTGCGCATCATCGGTGCTGACGCGCTTGCGCGCAAACGGCAGCCGCGCCTCCGCCAGACGATGCATTTCCGCTTCGACATCGCGCACAAACTGATCGTCCGCCGCCGTTTCCAGCAGGGATGTATACAACCCGCGCCCATAGGAATGTTCGATGCGCACATGCACATCCGGACGCACGCGGCGCACCGCCGTGATATACAGCAGCATCAGCGAACGTTCATAGATGCGCCGTCCCTCTTCATCGTTAAACGTGAGCACCTTTGCGTGCGCATATTCCGTCGCGGGATCGATCAGCGCCTTCGTTTCGCCGCCGACGCGGATGCCCAGCGGATTTTTACATTTTCTCTCCTCCGGCAGCATCTCATACGCCTGCATCCAGGTGGTTCCCTCGGCGCAGCTGATTTCATAACCGTTGATCTTTAAATACATCTATCTTCACCTCCGCGCGGGCTTGCGCATTTTTTGGATTCCGAAATTGGAATTGCACCCATCATACCACAAACGCGCCGCCATTTCCAGCATATGCGAAGGCAAATATTTGAAATTCCTGTGCCTGTGGGGAAAATACGTAAGCGGGAACCATTTCGGTTCCCGCTCTGGAAAATCCTGTCAATCGATCAATCGTACACGAGCAGCGCGATTTCGGGTGTGTCGATGTTTTCGGCGTTGTACCACTGCGCGCCGGTATCGACGTCGGATACCTCTTCGCCATTGGCGGCCTTCACAGCCAGTTCAATCGCCAGATAGCCGATGCGATAGGGATCCTGCGTTACGGAGCCGACGAACCAGCCGTTGCGAACCGCATTCTTCTGCGGGGAACCCGCATCGAAGCCCGCGACGATCAGGCCGTCATAGGTGCCGCCCTCGCCCAGATCCGCGCCGGAGGAGGTCGCCGCCAGGAAGCCGTTTACCGCGCCTTCGTTGGAGCAGAAGATCGCCTTCATGCCTTCGGTGTTCAGCAGCGCGTTCGCCGCGTTCGTCACATCGGTGATTTCGGGGGTCGCCGCGATTTCAACCTTGATGATCACGCCCGCGCCCTCGGCTTCCTTCGCCCACAGATCGTGGCCGATCACGGAAACGGTGTTGTATGCGCTCGCGAGCTCCGTCATCTTGTCTACAAAGCCGGTGGTGCGGCTGGAAACGGAATCGGAGGTCGCATCCTGCGACAGCACGCCGATCACGACGGGCGCATCCGCGGTGCCGGCGGCGAGCATGTCGGTGAAGCCTTCCAGCTCAACAAACTTTTCCGCGGCCAGCGCTGCGGCGTTCTTGTTGTTGGTGCAGGCGGTGGCGTAGATCGCGCCTTCGGGCGCGTTCGGCACGCCGGAGTCGAAGCCGATTACCGGAATGCCCTTATCAACGCATTCGGTCAGCTGACCCATAACGGCCTCGGTGGACAGCGCGGCCAGCGCCAGCGCATCGGGCTTCTTCTGCATTTCGGCGTTCAGCGCTTCTACCTGCAGGGCGATATCGGATTCAGACGGCGGACCATAGTAGAACATCTCTACGCCATATTCGGCGGCCGCATCCTCGCAGCCCTTGCGCACGGCCTGCCAGAAGGCGTGCTGTTCGCCCTTGGAAATGACGGAGACGTACATCGACTCGTCCGCCATCGCGCAGCAGCCCACGACCAGGAGCAGAGCCAGAACCAGAGTGAGAATCTTCTTCATGTAGTTTTCCTCCTATTACTTAATTTGCCGTTGCGTTACGGCAAAAACTTGCAAATTGTTACACCGCTTTTTTTGCGGACTTCATCGCCGCCTTGCTGCGGGCGATATCCAGAAGCACCGCGCCGATGACCACAAAGCCGGTGAAGAAGGTTTGCCAGTGCGCCTGCAGACCCACCGAAGCCAGGCCCTTTTTCAGCGTCGCCATGATCAAAACGCCCAGCAGCGTGCCCAGCATACTGCCCGATCCGCCCGCCATCGATGTGCCGCCGATGACGACCGCCGCGATGCCGTTCATTTCTTCGCCGTTGCCCTTGCCCGGCATGATGGTGGTGTACGCCGCGCCGTAGAACAGGCCCGCCATCGCGGTAAACAAACCGCAGGTTGCGTAGACCGCGATCTTCCAGCGATCCACCTTTACGCCGGACAGGCGCGTGGCTTCCTCGTTCGATCCGATGGCGTAGGCGTAGCGGCCAAAGCGGGTTTTGTTCAGCAGGAACCACGCCACCGCGAACGCGCCCGCCAGCCACAGAACGCCGGTGGGGAAATTGCCCTTGATGTAGAATACGGCGCGGAACCATTGATCGGGCGATCCGATGGTGGGATAATACATGGTCTGCACCTTGGATACGATGGAACCGAAGCCCAGCGTGATCATCTGCGTGCCCAGCGTGGCGATGAAGGGCGGCAGCTTCAGCTTGGCGATCATCACGCCGTTGCAGAAGCCGAAGAACACGCCCACGACCAGCACCAGAATCAGCGCCGGAATCAGCGGCCAGCCCCACAGCTTGTACGCCACGCCGCCCAGCAGCGCAGAACACAGCATATTCGATCCCAGCGAAAGATCGATGCCGCCGGTGATAATCACGAACGTCACGCCAAACGCCATATAGCCGATGTAATAGCAGGATTGCAAAATCTGCTTCAGCCCGTCGATTCCAAAGAAGTTTCTGCCGGTGATGGAAAAAAAGATATACAGGATCACCAGCGCCAGCGGCGCAAGCAGCTTTTGCGTGTCAAATTTCTTTTTCATATTCCTTCATCCTCCCGTTACATCAGCTGGGTCGCCAGCGCCATGATCTTTTCCTGCGTGGCTTCTTCGATGGCCATCTCGCCGGTCTTTACGCCCTCGCACATCACCGCGATGCGATCCGACATGCGCAGCAACTCCGGCATTTCCGAAGAAATCATGATGATGGATTTGCCCTGCTGAGTCAGATCGTTCATCAGCTTGTAAATTTCGTTCTTCGCGCCGACGTCGATGCCGCGCGTGGGCTCATCGAAGATCAGTATATCGCAGTTGCGCTCCAGCCATTTTGCCAGAACCACCTTCTGCTGGTTGCCGCCGGACAGGCTGCGCGCCAGCGTCCGGATGGTGGGCGTTTTGATTCGAATCATATCCACGTATTTCTGCGTGGTTCTGCGAATCTTGTTATCGTCGATCACGACGCCCTTCATGTGCGCGTCCAGATTCGGCAGCGCGGTGTTGTCCGATACCGCCAGTCCCAGGCACAAACCGAAGCGCTTTCGATCCTCGCTCAGATAGCCAATGCCCGCCTGCACCGCATCGTTGGGCGTTTTGATGTGCACCTGCGCGCCGTTTACGTAGATTTCGCCGGAAATCATCGGATCCGCGCCGCAGATCAGGCGCGCGGTTTCGGTTCTGCCCGCGCCCATCAGCCCCGCAAGCCCCAGAATTTCGCCCTTGCGCAGGGTCAGGCTCACGTTTTTCACCATCGGTGCATTCAGATTTTTCGCCTCCAGCACCACCGGCGCGTCTGCGGGTACGGCGGATTGCTGCTTCGGCTCCTCGTAAATCACGCGGCCGACCATCATATTGATGATTTCATCCATCGAAATATCCGCCATATCGCGCGTGCCCACGTACTGGCCGTCGCGCATCACGGTCACGCGGTCGGCGATGACCTTCAATTCCTCCATGCGGTGGGATATGTATACGATGCCCACGCCCTTATCCTTCAGCATATGGATAAAGCGGAACAGATCCTCGATTTCGGATTCCGTCAGCGCCGCCGTCGGCTCGTCCATAATCAGGATGCGGGTATTGTCGAAGGACAGCGCCTTCGCGATTTCCACCATCTGCTGCTTGGCGACGGTCAGCACGCGCACGCGCGTATTTGCCCGAATATCGGTCAAATGCAGCGAATCCAGCAGATCGTTCGTGCGCTGATCCTGCAGCGCGCGGTTGATCATGAAGCCGCGCATCGGCTCGCGCCCGATGTAGATGTTTTCGGAAACCGTCAGATCCTGCATCAGGTTGATCTCCTGATGAATGATGCTGATGCCCAGATGCTGCGCCTCCAGCGTGTTCTGAACGTCGATTTCCTTCCCGTCCAGCAGCACCGTACCGCCGTCCTTCATATAGACGCCGGAAAGGATTTTCATCAGCGTGGATTTGCCCGCGCCGTTTTCGCCCACCAATGCGTGTACCTCGCCCGCGCGCAACTCAAACTGCGCGTGATCCAGCGCGCGCACGCCCGGAAATACTTTGTCGATGTCCCGCATCGACAAAACCACGTCTTGCATCCCGATTCCTCCATTTCAGGGGAGATTTCCCGGGCGCATGTCCGCATTGCGCGAACACTCCCCAGATCATTCATGAATACCGTATTCTTATCTTAACCCATTTTCTTTGATTTGTAAAGTGACAATTTTACGATTTTTTATTCTTTCGTGAGAAATATTCCCTGCGCCGATGTGTTTTCGTTCATTTGCACGCGATGTGAACATTTTCGAAATCGTTTTCTGTCCACGACGTCGCGCACAGCCTGTATGCATATCGTCCGCAGGCGGTTCCGCGAAGCTTTTTTTGTGCTTGCTATGCGCGGGCGGATTCATTATAATAATTTCAGAAGCAATCGCCGGACAAATATGCGATTTTTTGCGGGAGGATGATCGAATGAACAATTTGTTTATGGGCGTTGACGTGGGTACGCAGGGCATTCGCTGCGTCGCCGTGGATGAATCGGGCGTTGTGCGCGCGGCGGCTTCCGTGCCGTTTGATGTGCTGAACATCGCGCAGACGGCGGGCTGGATGGAGCAATCGCCCGAAGCCTGGACGCGCGCGGCGGAGGAATGCATTTCAAAATGCGTATCGCAGATCGATCATCCCGAATGCATCGCCGCCATTTCGGTGGACGGCACCAGCGGAACGATCGTGCCGCTGGATAAAAACATGCGCCCGCTGTACAACGGCGTGATGTACAACGATCCGCGCGCCCGCGAACAGGCGTCGCGCGTGCATCAGGCGATGGGTGATCTTGAGGGCAGGCTGGGCTATCGCTTCGGCGCTTCGTTTTCGCTGCCGCGCATCCTGTGGTTCAAGGAAGAAATGCCCGAAATCTATGCCAGAACCCGCCTGTTTGCGCATCAGGCGGATTACATTGCCGGCATGCCGTGCGGCGAATACGCCGTATCGGATTATTCCAACGCGCTGAAAACCGGCTATGATCTTTTAAACGATCGCTGGCCGACGGAATTTAATTCCAAATTGGGAATCGATATTGCAAAGCTTCCGCGCATCGTGCGCCCCGGCGCGCCGATCGCGAATGTTTCAAAGCGCGCATCGGAGCGGCTCGGCCTGTCCACGCGCACGCGGGTGACCG
>JABLTK010034678.1_pt1 | contig 11891 bp, 10 predicted proteins | sample 7160131 | NCBI WGS metagenome assembly JABLTK01 (sample SAMN14651221, study PRJNA627086) | human gut metagenome | isolation source: feces | host: Homo sapiens
AATTTCATAATACACCTCAAAAAAACTACAGTTTTCTGTAGTTTATTTTAGTAAATCCTACCCCCCCCGCAATTGACGTTTGGTTGGCAGTTTTTGTGTATGAAATTATTTTTCTTTTTGTTCATTAAGTAAATTATAATGTTCTCTTACTTTCTTTTCTATTTCATCTCGTATTTTAGGATTATTTTTTAAATATTGTTTTGCATTTTCTTTTCCTTGTCCTATTTTTTCTCCATTATATGAATACCATGCACCTGATTTATTAATGATATCAATATTACTTGCAATATCAACAAGTTCCCCTTCATGACTAACTCCCTCACCATACATTATTTCTACTTCAGCAGTTTTAAATGGTGGTGCAACTTTATTTTTAACAACTTTTACTACTGTTCTATTTCCTATAACATCGTTTCCTTGTTTCAATTGTTCTGCACGTCTTACATCTAATCTTACTGTTGAATAAAATTTTAATGCTCTTCCTCCTGGAGTAGTTTCTGGATTACCAAACATAACTCCAACTTTTTCTCTTAATTGGTTAATAAATATTGCAATTGTATTTGTTTTATTTATTGCTCCACTTAATTTACGTAACGCTTGTGACATTAGTCTTGCTTGAAGCCCAACATGTGAATCTCCCATTTCTCCTTCTATTTCTGCTTGTGGTACAAGTGCTGCAACTGAATCAATTACTACAATTGATACAGCTTCGCTTCTAACTAGTGCTTCACATATTTCAAGTGCTTGTTCCCCAGTATCTGGTTGAGATAACAATAGTTCATTTATATTAACTCCTAATTTACTGGCATAGACTGGATCAAGAGCATGTTCTGCATCTATAAAAGCTGCTCTTCCACCTTGCTTTTGTACTTCTGCGATTGCGTGTAGTGCAAAAGTTGTTTTACCACTTGATTCTGGTCCATATATTTCTATAATTCTTCCTTTAGGATATCCTCCAACACCTAAAGCTATATCTAATGATAAAGATCCAGATGATACTACATCTATATTCCTTTTTCCTTCACTTCCCAGCTTCATAATAGCACCTTTACCAAATTGTTTTTCAATATCTTGTAACACTTGTTCTAGTGCTTTATCTTTGTTTACTTCTTTTGATGACTTAGTCATAATGTCCTCCTTACTTTCTAATATAATTTTACATGTTATTTTTTTGTTTGTCAACATTTTTTCATACATTTGTTCGTATATATTTTTTCGTTTTATTTATACTTTTTTCTACAAAATAAAAAGTTCTTAATTAAATAAGAACCAAAAAGTGATTTTTAATAACTTTATTTTTCAACTAAGAATTTTTTATTTTTAACAAAATATTCTATACCACTAACAACTGATAAAACTGTTGCAATTAAAATTAGAAAATCAGCAAGTCTAAAACTAATTAATTCAAATGGTAAATTATAGAATAATATTAAAGTTAAACCTGTCATCATAAATATAGTTTTTATTTTACCAGTAATGCTTGCTCCTACTGCACCTTGTTTATTTCCAACAACCATTTTTATTGAATCAACTGCTATATCACGAATTATAACTACTACTGGAATAACCACACTAATAAATCCTACATTAGCAAGTATTATTAAAAGCCCATTTACTAAAACCTTATCAGCAATTGCATCCATAACCTTACCAAAGTCTGTTACTAAATTATTTTTTCTTGCGATATAACCATCAATAAAATCTGTTAAAGATGCAATTAAAAATAAAACTCCAGCAATTATATATTTTAAATCAATTAAAACCTTCCCAGCTAATAAATATTTTGGAAATTCAAATCCAAATTCATAAAATGGAAACATTAATAATACTAATACGATGACTGCTAAAAATATTCTAACCATTGTAATTTTGTTCGGTAAATTCATTATATCCTCCTACATAACTTAGTGTTCTATTTTTTTCTATATCATTTTTAACTACTGTTACAATTATAACAGCGAAAGCCACTACTAATAATACTAATCCTAAAAATATAAAAACTGGATTTACTTTGTTTGTTATTTTTTTTCCTTGAGTGTAAGGTGAAGATATTTTTCTTCCCTCTTTTTCTTCCTTTTGTATTTCTTTTATTTTTTCTTCTAGTTCTTTTACAGGAATTTTAGAAGTGTAATCAAAAACATATTCATTAAATTCATTTTCTATTTTCTCTTCATCTTCATTTAAATAAACAGCATATTTTTTTATTACATCTTTTAAGAAAAAAATGTCTTTAAATGCATTTATGTTTCCTGCTTCTAAATTCTCAAGTTGAGCTTCAGTTATATCTAAATCTTTACTTACTTCAGATACTTTAAGTCCAATTTCTTCTCTTTTTTCCTTAAATAATTCTCCTATCTCTTTCAATTTAACATTGCTCCTTTTATAATAATATCTTAATAAGCCATGTTCTGTACCTAAAAAGGTGGCAAATATTTATCTATGCGTAAACGCATCCCTCACTTAATTCTTATTCTCTTATGAGAGTTCCCCTACCAAAATTTGGGTTTCTTGCTCGCGGGGTTTACCACGTTCCACTTTTCTCGTTCCCAAGAAAACTCGTCTCTATGGCACTTTTATATCTACTTTAATCAGGTCTTGATTATTTCAAAGCCGTTAGTAAAAACTACCTAGGGTTATTTTTTCCCCTAGCACGAACACTACAGGCATCACAGCACTGTGCAAGCATGGACTTTCCTCTACATAAAACTATGCAGCATTTGCCTTAGATATTATTCTCCATACACGACTTTTTCTAAGTCACTGATTCGCTTAAGCAAATCTAAATTAGTTACATTTTTAGCACTATTATCACTTACAACTTCCAACTTAGTTTTTAGATTTCTAACCTCTGCTCTAAGTCTTTCGTTGTCACTTATGGCTTCTCTTAAATCATGTTTAAGTCTTTTTATAGCTGTCTGATATTCAGAATAATCACACATAACCATATCCAAAAACTTATCAACTTCTTGAGGCCTATATCCCCTAGCATCAATCTTGAAGTCTTGTTCTAATATGTCTTTTTGTGTTAAGAGTATCTTTTCTTCATACATTTTTAAGCCTCCTTTTCTTTTTCCCCTTACATATACAATTTTATAATATTTTGTAGTACTTTGTCAATTAAGATAACCTTTAATACTTATTGTTTTTTATTAACTCCACCAAATCTTCTATCTCTTTTATTATAACTTTCTACAGCTTTATCAAATTCACTTTCATTAAAGTCTGGAAAATATGTATCAGTGAAATAAAATTCTGCATAAGCAAGTTGCCATAACATAAAATTACTAACTCTTAATTCTCCTCCAGTTCTAATAAGTAAATCTATTGGAGGTAACTCATTATATAAATATTTATTATATGTTTTTTCATCTAAACAAGACATATCTAATTTGTTATTTAAAACATCTGTAGTTATTTTTTTAGATGCATCAATTATTTCAGCATGTCCTCCATAATTTAAACAAACATTTAAAATTGCATTATCGTTTTTCTCAGTATTTTTCTCTATTCTTTTCATTTCTTTATATACTTTATCATTAAGAGGTTCTTTTCTTCCAGAAAAAATTATTTTAACTTTTTCTTTCATTAATTCATTTTCTAAAATTTTAAAAGATTTTAAAAATAAATTCATTAAAAAATCTACTTCTTCCTTTTCTCTTTTAAAATTTTCTGTTGAAAAGGCATAAACACTTAAAACTTTAACTCCACTTCTAAATATATGTCGTGATAATTTTCTTAAAGTGTTAAAACCCTCTTTATGTCCATAACTTCTTTTTTTATTTCTTTCTGTAGCCCATCTACCATTTCCATCCATAATAATAGCTACATGATTTAATACTTTATTCATTCTTCACTCCTAGCTAGTAAATTATACAATATTTTATAAAAAAGCAAAAGAAAAAGTTACAAGCTTTTTACTTTTTACTTGTAACTAAATATATACATGCTCATATACAGGTTTTAAAGATGCTTCTTTTTCCATATATTTATTTTCTATAACTGCAGTCTTTTCTTTTAAGCTTTTTTTAACATTTATAATTCTTTGATTAGTGCTTCCCCTATAAGTTAACGCTAGACTTTTATGTTCTAACATAAACTTTCCATCTACTAAAATATCAATGTTTTCTAAAAATTCCATAATTGCTGGGTTATGTTTAGAAAGAGCAACAAGCTCTTCAAAAGTATATCCAGTATAAGCCCATACATTTAACCCAATACTTTTTACATATTTTGCAATTTCAGCACATGCTTCTGGTTGAAACATAGGGTCTCCACCAGAGAATGTAACACCATCTATTAGACTAAGGGACGCAATCTCTTCTTTTAATTCTGAAACATCTTTTAAATAATTTTCTTTAAAATCATGAGTTTCTGGATTATGACAACCTTTACAATGATGCGCACAACCTTGTGTCCATACTACGGCTCTAATGCCATCTCCATCAACTATACTATCTCCTTGTAATGGAGCAGATAAATTAATCTTCATTTGTCTCACCATTATCTTTTTTATTCACATTAAATTTATGTTTTACTCTATCTTCTACTTCTGCTTTTTTACTGTTGTTAAATCTATCTACTGTACCTACTAAATATCCAGTTATTCTTCTTATTCTTTCAATAGTTCCATCATTTTCATCTTTTCTACCACATCCTGGACATTCATCATCAATTACACCAGTATAACCACATATTGCATCTCTATCTACTGGATGGTTAATCGCACCATAACCAATTCCACTTTCTTTCATAATTCTTATTATTTTTTCAAAAGCATCAACATTTTTAGTAGTATCTCCATCAAGTTCAATATAACTAATGTGGCCTGCGTTTGTAAATGCATGATATGGAGCTTCTGTTTTGATTTTCTTTTCTACACTTGTATTGTAATAAACTGGTACGTGGAAAGAGTTTGTATAATATTCTCTATCTGTTACACCTTTTATTTTTCCATAAATACTTGTATCGATTGCTGTAAATCTTCCACTTAATCCTTCCGCAGGAGTTGCAAGTAAAGTAAAGTTTAGATTATATTCTTTAGCATATTCATCACATTTTTTTCTCATGAACTCAACAATTTCTAAACCTAATTTTTGACTTTCTTCACTTTCTCCATGATGTTTACCAGTTAAAGCTTTTAAACATTCTGCAAGTCCAATAAAACCTATTGAAAGTGTACCATGTTTAAGTACTTTTCTAAGTCTATCTCCTGGTTTTAGATTTTCAGAATCTAACCATACATTTTGACCAAGTAAAAATTTAAAATTATTTTTACTTTTACTGCATTGTATTTCAAACCTTTGAAGTAATTGATTTTTAGTTAAATCCATTAAGCTTTCAAGTTCTTCAAAAAAAGCTTTTTTATTCATTTTTTCATTTTTAATAATACCATGTTCTATACCAAGACGTGGTAAATTAATAGTTGTAAATGAAAGATTTCCTCTACCTGGAGTAATTGCTTTATCTGGGTCTACCACATTAGCAAGCACTCTTGTTCTACATCCCATATATCCTACTTCAGTTCTATAATCATCTGGTTTATAAAATTGTAAATTAAATGGTGCATCTATAAATGAGAAATTAGGAAATAATCTTTTAGCTGAAACTTTGCATGATAATCTAAATAAATCATAGTTTTTATCTTCTTTATTATAGTTAACTCCTTCTTTTACTTTAAAAATTGAAATAGGAAATATTGGAGTTTCACCATGACCAAGTCCTGCATCAAGAGCATATAAATAATTTCTAACAACCATTCTTCCTTCTTCTGATGTATCAGTCCCAAAGTTTATAGAAGAAAATGGCACTTGTGCTCCTGCACGTGAATGCATAGTATTTAAATTGTGAATAAATGCTTCCATAGCTTGATAAGTTATTTTATCAGTTTTTTGATATGCTTTTTCTATTGAAGTAGTAAATATTTCTTTTAGTCTAGGAGTTTCTTTATAAAATTCTTCAAAATATTCTGGGGCTACTACTATACTTTCTAATTTATTAACTTTTTCTTCAATCTTTTTAAAATTAATTAAATTTATAAATCCTTCTAATTCTAAATAATCATAAAGCATTTGTTTTAATTGTTTTCTAAATGTTTTTACAACACCAGGAGCTAAATAATAATCAAATGCTGGTATACTTTGTCCTCCATGTTGATCGTTTTGGTTACTTTGTATTGCGATTGCTGCTAGGGCTGAGTAACTCATAATATCATTTGGAGTTCTTAAAAAACCATGCCCAGTACAAAAACCATTTTTAAATAATTTATTTAAATCTATTTGCATACAAGTTGTTGTTCCCATTGGTAAAAAATCTAAATCATGAATATGAATATATCCATCATCATGAGCTCTAGAAAATTTATTATCTAATAAATATGCTTTTGCAAATTCTTTTGAAACAGTTGAACCAAAATGTAACATTGTTCCCATTGGTCCATCTCCATCAACATTTGCATTTTCTCTTTTTGAGTTTTCTTCTTTAGCTGTTTTTAAACCTAAAGATTCAATTGCTTTAACAAATTTATGTTGTTGTTTTACTGTGAAAGCTTCTCTTGAGGCAGCTCTGTGTTCTCTATATTCTTTATAAGCATCATGTACTTCTTTAAAGTTTAATTTTAAAAGTATTTGTTCGATTATATCTTGTATATCTTCTATTTTAATTGTTTTTCTATCTTCATAGTCTTTTTCTATTTGATCTAATACTTTTAGATATACTTTATTCACTTGTACTTCATCAGCATCTTCATATATATCATCAAATCCTTTTTTTATTGCAATTGCAATTTTGCTTCCATTAAACGGAACTCTTTGACCACTTCTTTTTACTACAGTTAGTCTTTTAAATATTTCTCTTTCTTCTTTCATAATATTACCTCTCTATCTTGAGTCCAATATACACCTGTATATAAAAAAAAGCAAATGTTTTTTTTGCTGTTTTTTCACTCTTTTTAACAAATTGCAATTTAATGTTTTGAGTTTTTTCCTATAAAAAAACATTTTCTGATTTATTTTAAAAAAAATAAATTTATTTTAAAATAATTGTATACTTTACAAGGTTTTACTAAAAAATTTTTTTAATTTTATCATGTTTTTTTACCAAAAATTCTAGAAATATTTAGTATTATTTACTACTTTTATTCTTCTTTTTCCCTAAAGTTAACTTTTGGTTATATTCCATAATACAAGTGTTAATATCTTCTATTAACGTGTTATACATTACATCTAATTTTTCATCTTTCATATTATAATCACCAAAATAAATATACAAAAATTTTTTAACACTTTCATTAATTTCGACAAAACTAGAAAATATATGACAAGTAAAAATTTAATATACTAGTTTTTTTAATTCCTTTATAGTATAATTAATTAAGGTGGTTTACTTGAAAAAATACAGTTATAAAAATAGAGGGATGTGGCTAGAACATATTATTAATGATAGTAATACATTTTATATTAACAAAGATAAAGCAATTATTTATAAAAAGCCTACTCCTATAAAAGTATTAGATGTAAGTTATCCTACTAGAAAAACAACTGTAATAAATAAAGCTGTTTTTGAAAGTATTTCCACATTAGATTATAATGGTATATATAAAGGAAAATATATAGAATTTGATGCTAAGGAATGTAAAGGTAAGACTTCATTTCCGCTTTCTAATATTAAAAATCATCAAATAGAACATATAAAAAACATCTTAAGACATAAAGGGATAGTATTTCTTATAATATTTATGAATAATAACTTTTTTCTATTAAAAGGAGAAGATTTAATAAATTTTATAAACAACAATACTAGAAAAAGTATGCCATATAATTTTATAGATACTGTAGGACATAAAATCAAAGAAAAATATAATCCTAGATTAGATTACTTAGAAGTAATTGATAAGATATATTTTGAGGAGGAATGAAAATGGCTTATAAAGTTAGAAGAGTAAATAAAATTACAAGAGCCGCAAAAAATGCAAAAGAAAAAGTAAAAAATAAAGCAAGGAGTGCAAAAGACGCTTATAATAGAGAAAAAAAGAAAAAAAGTTTTTGGTATTATTTCTGGACAATATTAATTGGATTTTTCATTTTACTATTTTTATTATTTATTGTATTTGCAATATACATAATATTTAGTGCTCCTGCGTTTGATCCTGATAATTTATATCAAAAGGAAGCTTCTGTAATATATGATAAAGATGGAAAGCAAATTGCTTCACTTGGTAGCGAAAAAAGAGAAAAAGTCGCATATGAAGATTTACCAGAAGTGCTTTTAGATGCGATTATTGCAACTGAAGATAGTAGATATTTCCAACACAATGGTTTTGACTTACCTAGATTTATGAAAGCAAGTGCTGGACAACTCTTAGGTAATAGTGATGCTGGTGGAGCATCGACCCTTACAATGCAGGTCGTTAAAAACAATTTTACTTCAACAGAGTCAAGTGGCTTTGCTGGTATTGTAAGAAAATTTACTGATATTTATATGTCAATATTTAAAGTTGAAAAAAATTATACTAAAGAAGAAATAATAGAGTTTTATGTTAATGCTCCATATTTAGGAAGCGGTTCATATGGAGTTGAACAAGCTAGTCAAACTTTCTTTGGCAAGAGTGTAAAAGATTTAAGTCTTGTTGAGGCGGCAACTATCGCAGGACTGTTCCAAGCTCCTGGAGCATATGACCCATATGTTTATCCAGAAAAAGCACAAGAAAGAAGAGATCAAGTTCTAAGTTTAATGGAAAGACATGGTTATATTACTAGTGAAGAAAAAGAAATAGCTGAGGAAATTCCTGTTGAAAGTTACTTAAACACAAGTGGCTCAGCTAACCCAAGTTTAAATAAATATCAAGGTTTTGTTGATACTGTTGTACAAGAAGTAATTGATAAGACTGGTAATAATCCATATGATGCTTCTATGGAAATATACACAACAATGGATAGAAGTAAACAAGATGCTATAAATGATTTATATGCTGGTAAGACTTATACTTTTGTTGATAATAAAGTTCAACTTGGTATAACAGCAATAGACAATGAAACTGGTGCGATTGTGGCAGTTGGAGCTGGTAGAAACAAAACTAAAGAATTAAGCTTTAACTATGCAACAATGACTGATAAACATCCAGGTAGTACCGCTAAACCAATATTTGATTACGGTCCTGGTTTTGAATGTGAAAAATGGTCTACTTATACACCATTCTTTGATGAACCAACTACTTATAGCGGAGGAGATTCAATAAATAACTGGGATAGAAGTTATCAAGGTATGCTTACACTTAAAGATGCACTATCTAGATCAAGAAATACCACTGCCCTACAAGCATTTAGAGAAACAAGCAATGAATGTAAAGTTAAATTTGTAAAAGCTTTAGGTATACGTGCTGAATTTGGAGAAGATGACGTATTACACGAGGCACATTCAATAGGTGCATTTACTGGTGCTAGTCCAACAGAACTTGCAGCTGCCTACTCTGCCTTTGCAAATGGAGGATATTATACAGAACCTTATTCTTATACTAAAATAGTTTATAAAGATTCAGGTAAAGAAGTTGAAGTAAAACCTAAAAAAGAAAGAGCAATGTCTGCTGAAACTGCATATCTAATAACAAATGTTTTAGTAAGTGCAACATCACATAATAGAGTCTACTCTACTCAAGTCGCAACAAAAACAGGTACATCTTCATATGAAGAAGAAGCTTTAAGAAAACATAATGTACCATCAAGTGCAATACAATCAAGTTGGGTATCTTTCTATAGTCCAGGAATATCTGTAACTTTCTGGTATGGATATGATAAACTTTCAAGTGATTACTACTTAACAATGGATTCAGCTAGTTATCAAAGAGGATTAATACAAGATGCATTAACCGCAGGATTAGTTGAAGAAAACGGAAAATTCACAAGACCAAGTAGTATAGTAAGTAGTGAGGTAGAACTTGAAACAATCCCAGCATTAAAACCAAGTGAATATACTCCAGCTAGCCTAAGAGGAACATTCTTATTTATAAAGGGAAGCGAACCAACAGAAACATCAACACGTTTTTCTAAATTAAATAATGTTACTAACTTAAATGTTAGCAAAACTGGAAACACTGCAAAGATATCTTGGTCTAAAGTTAAAACTCCAGACTTTGCAGATAAGTCATATTTACAAAACTACTTTAAAACAGGTTATAAAAGCTATGCAACAAAATACTATAACAAACGTATATCTTATAATAACGCTTATATGGGTAACTTTGGTTACGATGTATATGTAAAAGTTAACGGTTCTTTAAGAAAAATTGGATTTACAACAAATAACAGTTACACATTTGATATACCATCTGGTACAACCGCAGTTGTAGTAAAAACAGCTTATTCAAAATTTAAAACAAATGCAAGTAGCGGTGTCGAAAAAAGCTTACAAGGAGCAACAATTGATATAACAGTAAATGGAGATGGAAAAACACTAAAAGTTGGAGATACCTTTATAGATGAAGACCCACCTGTTAGCATTGATGCAGATGGCACAACAATAGATCCAACTGAATATGAAGTTACAATTTCTGAAATTAAGAGAAGTGATGGAAAAGTTGTCACTATTGATACTTTAACAGAAGAAGCTGGTACATATACAATAACATATAAAATTACATATAATTCAAATACTTATACAGAAACAAAAACTATAGAAGTAACTGAATAAAAGAGTCGCAATGACTCTTTTTTTATAGCTCGTTTTGATTTTTTAAAAATTCTCTTAACATTTTAACAAGTGCCCTTTTTTCAATTCTTGAAACATAACTTCTACTAATTTTTAACTTTTTAGCTATTTCTTTTTGGGTAAACTCTTCACTTTCCATTATTCCATAACGCATCTTTATTATTTCTTTTTCTCTGTCAGTTAAAACATTAATATATTTTTTTAACAAATTAATATTATTTTTAACATGAACTAATTCTGTTATATCTTTATCATTTTCTTTTAATACATCAATAAAAGAAATTTCATCTCCATCTTTATCATATCCAATAACATCATTTAAACTTACATTACTTAGCGTTTTTTTAGTTTTTCTAAAATGCATTAGTATTTCATTTTCAATACATCTTGCAGCATAAGTAGTTACTCTACTTCCCTTTTTTAAATCATACGAGTCAATTCCTTTTATCAATCCAATTGTTCCAATACTAATTAAATCATCAGTATCTTCATTAGTTTTATCAAACTTTTTTACAATATGAGCTACTAATCTTAAATTATGTTCAATAAGCTTATTTCTAGCGTTTTTATCCCCCTCTAAACATAACTTGATATACCTTTCTTCTTCCTCTTTACTTAAAGGTTCTGGAAAAACATTAATAGAATAACTTGTTGTAAAAAACATACACTCTTTTAAAAATTTAACCAACTTTTTAAACAAAACAAAAAACCTCCTAATAAATTATATTATTAAGAAGTTTTTTTATTTATGAAACTCTAATCCATTTAGCAGATACTATATATGGATTAAGTACTGATTGTGAAGTGCTAAGTTCACTAGTAGTACCAGGTGAAGATGCAGAAGTCTCCCCATGATTGTGAGCTGCACTACCGCCCAAATTTTTACCAGCTGGATATGATTCATTAGCATTCCATATAGTCCACCCTCTACCAGTAGAACCTGAAGTACCTAAGTAAGAGGAATTAAGAAATCTTCTTGCTGTCCCATTTCCTGCAGCATCTGCAAATGATTTAAATAAATGATATCCATGATTAGGCATCTCATCTACTGTTAATGTGTGGTCCTTTGTTGTATGGGTATGTGAGTTTACTGTATGGGAGTGAGCTAAGTTTATACTCTTACTTCCTCCTGTCTTACCTATACTATTAAAACTTGTATCACTACTACTATATCCTATACTTACTTTTCCCTC
>JABLTK010113514.1_pt1 | contig 11889 bp, 13 predicted proteins | sample 7160131 | NCBI WGS metagenome assembly JABLTK01 (sample SAMN14651221, study PRJNA627086) | human gut metagenome | isolation source: feces | host: Homo sapiens
CAACGGAAACTTTCGTTCCCCTCAATAAGGCTTGCGCCAGTATAAATTCGTTTTCCATGGTATTGATAATACTGCTGTCAAGAACATTTTTACAAAGAACTTTGGATAATCTTGAAAATAAATGTGTTAAAACAGGTGAAAACAAAAAGAAAAATCTCGCATTAAAAGAATAACACGAAAATAAGATTGCTGATAATCAATACAATAGCGTTAAAATCCGATACATAGTATTATCAATACTGTATTAGTTGTTAGAAAAAGGAATTTAAGATGAAAAAAGTTTTCAGAATATTATTAGTTTCGATAGCAACTGTTTATATGTCGGGTTGTGCCACTGTTTTTACGGGCGATTCAGCCGAAGTGTCGGTTCGGTCGGTTCCGAGCGGAGCGCTGGTGTATGACGGCAACGGGGCGATGTTGGGTCGCACTCCCTGCAAAGTCGATTTATCGAAGGATTCGCGTGTAATAGAGTTGCGCAAAAAAGGATATGAAACGGCACATTTGCCGACTAACAGAAAATTTGCCGTCTTCCCGATGATTTTGGATGTTTTCTTGTGGCCTACACTCATCGTCGACGCCTATACCGGCGCCTGCTACGACATCAGAACAAATTACAGCGCACACTTATCGCCGCTTTCTTCTGCTGCCTCTAAATAATGAATTAACATATAATATAAAATATTATGATTTTAAGTAGGAAAATAGCAATTTTATACTTAGGTACATTTATCTGTTTTATATTATCATCATGCCAAAAGTTTTCAACTCCATATTTTGGAGCAGAACCATATAAAACTCAAAGTCCCTATTATATAAACGGTAGTGATAGTTCTTCGGATACAATAAAGTACAACCCCATATTGGAGGGCGATAGAACAATATATCGAAATGGACATGGAAGAATCGACATAGACGCATATGGACCAGGGCAAAGTATGGACGAATATGGTAGAAGAGTACAAACGTCAAAAGGTTATGGAGCATATTATTAAAATGAAAAAAAATTATTTATTATCTTTACTGCTGTTGTCTTATCTTGTGGTTTACACATCTGGATGCACAGCCCTCGGAAACAATCAAGTAATGCGAGTACTTGCGGCAAATCCAAAGAATTCCGTTGCGGTAGCATTTGTCAATTATGCCAATGTGCAAAATCAAAGGCTAAAAGAGGTTTTGGCAAAGAACCCAGAATCAATTTCAGAATCCGAAGCTATCGAATGCGCCGAATATTATGAATATTCTAAAGTATACAAAGCGGCAATTTTTTATCGTATAGTTTCGGCCGAAAAAGGAGACGAAAGCGGTTTTAAGAAGGCTGGCGATTTATGTGCGGATTTAAAACAATACAGGGAAGCTTATTCGTTATATTATGCAGCCATTTCAAGGGGAGATTATTCAAAAGATATTTTGGAAGATGTTGAAAAGAACGTAGGAGATTACGACAAAAAAGATATAGCAAAATATACGGAATTAAATTACTTACAAGTTAAAGCTTGGGCGGCGGATGCTAATTATTCTCAAATTCTATTCGCTAAAAGAAATCCTTATAATTTTACTTCCGGAGAGGCTCGCAAAGCCGGTTTTATTATGATGAAAAATAAGGAAATAGATAGTGCAACTTTAATGTATTTGATTTGTGGCGTAAACGGAGATCCTTTTGGATATTACATGGTTGGTATTCTTGGTCGTAAAGTTGATGAATCTAATTATAGAACTATGGTGTGTTTTTCCGCTTCGGAAGGCTGCGAGTTGGCAAAAAAGGAATGGGATAAAATAAAGCCTACTTTGAGCGAATCGGAAATTAGTAAAATTCAATCCCAAATTCCCCAAATAAAATCTCTTCTTCAGAAAAAGATGAAAGAGTTAAGTGAAAATTTAAAAAATTAAATTCTAAAGTTTTTTATAAAAAAATCGCGTTTTAAACAATTCTCCGAGGAATACGGATTTTGTTTTTTACGCGATTTTTTTGCGGGGTTAGCTATTCGGATTTGCTTAGGATTTCTGCGGCGATTTCGACGCAGCGGGGGCAGGGTGTCTTGAATTTTGTCTTTATTTCAAGGCACTTTGTAGATCCGGCTTTCTGCGTAAATATGGCTACCGCTTCCGCTTGTCTGTCTTGGGGCAAAATCCGCAACGCGGCGTACAACGCTCCGCACATATTGTCGGGCGCGCGGCCGCCGCTGTTTTCCTTCATATTCGCAAGATGTCCTTCGTCCGTATCTCCGAACGCAGCCCATATTGTCTGCGCGCAAGAATACGGATTCCTGAATTTTGAAAGCGCCTCTTCCTTCTTATCCATTTGCTATCGCCTCGTTTTGCAGTTTGGTGATTTTTTCTATTCCGCCTTTCGCAAGCGAAATCAATTGCGCAAGCTGATCGCCGTCGAATGTCGCCTCTTCGCCGCTTGCCTGTATTTCCACAAATTTTCCCGAACCCGTCATAACGATATTCGCGTCGACTTCCGCGTCTTTATCCTCTTCGTAGGGCAGGTCGAGCACCGTCTTGCCGTCGCATACACCGACGCTTATCGCCGCAACCGAATCTACAAACGGATCTTCCAATATGTCGCCGCTTGCCATAAGTTTCTTTACGGCCAGTTTCGCCGCCACGTATGCCCCGCTTATCGACGCCGTGCGCGTTCCACCGTCGGCTTGAAGCACGTCGCAATCAAGCCAAATGGTAACGTTTGGCATTTTTTCAAGATTTGCCACCGCTCTTATCGAGCGTCCGATTAGCCTCTGGATTTCCACCGAGCGGCCGTCGACTTTTCCCGCGGACGACGCCCGCTGCTTGCGCGAAAGCGTCGAATACGGAAGCATTGCGTATTCTGCGCTAATCCAACCCTTCGGCGGCACGAGCGCGTTCATCCATGCGGGAACCCGCTTTTCGGCCGTTGCCGCGCAGATTACTTTTGTGTTGCCGAACGATACCAATACCGAACCTGTCGCATTGGCGGCTATTGACGTCTCGAATTTTATTTCCCTCGTCTGGTCGGCGGCTCTGCCGTCGGCGCGGACATCGGTAGATTTTATGCTTTCATTTTCCATTAATTATCCGTTAATATATTATCGATTTTATTGCACAAGAATTTTATTTTGTGCGCGGGAATTTTAACATCAAACAAACGCTCTATGGATAATCAGGATATATACGCTTCCACTTTTGAACGAAACGCAATGCAGGCTTCGGCGCGCTCGGCATTCCTAAAAAGAACTTATTTAAATCTGGCGGCCGCGTTCATCGTTTTTATGCTCTTGGAAGCCCTGCTGATGCAATGGCAACCCGCGGTGGAATTGGCGCAGTCGATGGTCTCTGGCAAAAATTGGCTTATCGTGCTGCTCGCGTTTATGGGCGTTTCTTGGCTTGCGAGCTCCTGGGCCGTCCAACCCGCCTCAATCGGAAAACAATATGCCGGACTTTATTTATATGTAGCCGCCGAAGCCGTAATCTTTCTGCCGCTGCTTCTGCTCGCAAACGCATACGCCCCCGACGCAATCGGACAGGCCGCAATTCTTACGCTTTCGCTTTCCGGAGGCATTACGGCGTATGTGTTTTTGTCGGGAAAAAACTTCTCCTTCTTGGGGTCGTTTTTAACGATGGGCTTTTTCGTCGCCATGGGGATTATCGTTTGCGCAATCTTTTTCGGATTCCAGCTTGGGCTTTGGTTTTCCGTGGCGATGGTCGTCTTTGCGGCAATCGCCGTATTGTACCAGACAAGCGCCATTATCCATCAGTACGGCAACGAACAATATGTCGCCGCGGCTCTCGGCCTGTTCGCGGCAATCGCAATGCTGTTCTGGTACATTCTCCAAATTTTAATCAGCAATAGAAGATAAAATATTTTAGGGGACTTCTAAAAATCGGTTTTATAAAAGTTGTTAAGTGGAAAAATGCGAAAAATCCGCCCGAAATAAGCCGAAAAATAACTAAGCGCCAATTTAAAAAAGTCCCCTTTAGAACAAACGAATTTTTACGATGTTCACTTCGTGCGGCAAATATTTTTCCCCGCGGCGGTCTACCGCCGATAGTTAAGTGATAGTAGTCATATAAGGAGGCGCCCCGATTCGATTGCGAATCGGGGCGCGCTCTTTCTACTGTTTCCCTATTACTCCAAATTTATTGTTGCGGAGGGGGCGGCAGCGGACGCGACAGCATTCTTTTCATCATGCCCTGAACTTCGGGGTCTTTGATGAGGTTGTTGCGTTCGTCGTCGTTGAGGGTTCCGTCGCCGTCCTTGTCGTATTTTTTGATAAGCGCGGCGCGTTTTTCGTGGGCGTCTTTAAACATAGCTCTGCGCTCTTCGGGGCTGAGCTTGCCGTCGCCGTCCTTGTCGTACTTGGCGAGCACCTCTTTGGGGGGCGTGAATCCGCGGCGGGGGCCCATTCTGCGGCGCTGTTCGTCGAACATCTTTCTTTGCTCTTCCAGAAAGGCGGCCATTTCGCTCTTGTCGAGCTTTCCGTCGCCGTCCTTGTCGAACTTCTTCATTATGTCTTCGACGTGTTTTTGTTTCAAATCCTCCAAGTCGGCAACTTTGCCTTTCATCGCTTCGATTGCGTCTCTGCGTTCGGCTTTGTCGAGGCGTCCGTCGCCGTTCTTGTCGAATCGTTTCATCAATTGGATTCTCGTTTCGGCGTCCAATTTTGAAAGCGAGAATTCGGGGGTATCTCCTTTCGCTTCCGTTTTTTCCTGCGCGGCCGCAAAACTTATTGCCGCGATGCCGATTAGGGTTGTAATAAATAATTTTTTCATCTGAACTTCCTTTCTTACCATTGAAAACGACCGTTTTTCGCAAAAGTTTCAGAAAAGATATTTTGTTTGAAAAAATATCGAAACGCCCTAACTTGGAAGTTCACAAAATAAAAATATGTATCAAGTGACGTTCAGCAACCAGAGTATGTCGGAGCTCAACAAGCTCGACAAGCTCGCACAACTGGAGATTATCGAATCTTTCGGTGCGTTGACCGCCGAACAACTCGAAAGCGGGCTTCCCTCAATCGGGAAAATCCATCGGGGCTCCAAAGTCTTTTACCGCCTCAGAACGGGCGACTACCGCATTTATTTTGAGGTTGTCGAGGAGACCCAGACTTTGCATGCGCATTATATCCTGCACCAGCATACTCTTGCCGACTTCGTGTTCAGATTTAAGCTCCCCTTCAAAGAGGAGACAATGCTTGAACAGGAGGACAACTTCTGGCGCTATCTCGAATCGCTAAAAAAATGAACATCGAAAACCCACAAAAAAACGTACATCAGGAAAGCAAGATTTACATACTGCCCAATGCTTTTACCGCAGGAAATCTTTTCTTCGGCTTTTTGTCGATTATACTTTGCATACAGGGCAAGTTCAATGCCGACTCCGCGCGCGAATCGATAACGCAAATCGCCGCGCTTATAACTCCGAGCAATGTCGGAATTTCCAACAGCACGGGTTATTATCTGCTCGCCATACTCTGCATTCTCGCGTCGTTCTTTTGCGACGCCCTCGACGGACGCGTCGCAAGGCTTAGCGGCAAGACATCGCTTTTCGGAAAGGAATTCGATTCGCTCGCCGACAGCGTGTCTTTCGGCATCGCGCCCTGTCTGCTGATGTACTTTCTCGTGCTTCAACCAATCGACGGCATGAAGGCCTCGTACTTCAACCTCTTGAACAACACGGGCTGGCTGATAGGCTTTATATATATGCTTTGCGCGGCCATACGCCTCGCCCGTTTCAACGTGCTTACAAACCCGTATATTCTCGGACACGAAAAATACGAACTCGGGGATTACTTCTCCGGCTTGCCCGCGCCCGCCGCGGCCGGCGCGGTCGCCTCGATTGCCCTTACAATGCTCAGCCTCAATATGCAGGGCATAATGCCGATTTTGCTCATTCCGCTGATGCTTCTTATCGCCTGGCTGATGATTAGCAATATTCCCTATCCGTCCTTCAAGCATATCAACTGGACGACCAGCATGCGTTTTCGCTCGTTCGTGGCTTTGATTGTGGCGATTATGATGATTGTGATTTTGCGCGAATACAGTTTTGCGATTATATTTTTATCCTATATTTTCTATGCGCCGCTGAAATATCTGCCGCGCGGAATGAAAATAGTTTCGTACAAATTGAAGAAAATTAGCAAGGGAAGAAAATAATGATAAGAGGCGTCTGTCTGTGTTTGGGGTTGGGATTGGCAAGTTTGATGTTTGCGGCGTGCTCTTCGCCGGACGCCGGTAAAGGGTATAATTCGGCGGCTTTTGCGAAAAACGACTCCTTTGAACCCGGCAAGATTCTTCTCGACGAAAACGGCCGCGTGGTAAACGCCCACGGCGCGGGGTTTATTTTCGACAACGGCAGATACTATATGTTCGGCGAACACAAGCTTGGCGGGGATCTCGGAAACCGCGCCATGGTGGGTGTCCACTGCTATTCGTCCGCCGACCTCTACAACTGGCGCGACGAAGGCATCGCGCTAGAAATGTCTACCGACAAAAATTCCCCAATCCTGCGCGGAACAATTCTCGAAAGACCGAAAGTCGTATTCAACGAAAAGACTAAAAAATATGTAATGGTTTTCCATCTTGAAGGCCGCAAAGGCGAGACGGCAAAATCAATCGAGATTGAAGACATATTGAAAGAGAAGCCGAATTATCGCGTGGCAAAACTCGGCTTTGCGGTTTCCGACAGCGTAAAAGGCCCTTATAAATTCGTGCGCGCCCTGCGTCCCAACGCCGGAAAATATCCGATAGGGTGGGAGGGCAAAATGAAGGCCGTCCGCACGCTCCTAAATTCAAAATATCCCAATTGGGACGCCGACAAACAAATATCGGTTTTCAACGGCGGCGAGATTATGGACGGACAGGTGTTCCTTCGGGATTTCCCCGGCGGACAGATGTCGCGCGACTTGAACGTATTTGTCGACGACGACAAAAAGGCGTATGTCTTTACCGCCGCCGAGGAGAATGCGACACTCCATATCCACGAGCTTACCGACGACTATCTCGATTTTACGGGAAAGTTTTCGCGCGTTCTCAACCGCGGTTTTAACGAAGCGCCCGCGGTGTTTAAGAAGGGCGGAAAATATTTTATGTTCTCGTCGTCCTGCACGGGTTGGGCGCCAAACCCCGGACGCCTTAGCGTCAGCGACAACGTTATGCTCGGTTGGCGAGAGGTCGGAAATCCCTGCCGCGGCGAAGGGCAGAAAAAATCGAGAACATATCCCGCGGCCGACGGCGAGACGACTTTCCGCTCGCAAAGCACATACGTTATTCCCGTGCACGGCAGGAAAGACGCCTTCATCTATGTCGGCGACAGATGGCTGCCCGACGACGCAATCGACGGCCGCTATATATTTCTTCCCGTCGAGTGGGAAAACGGCTTGCCGATTATAAAATGGTACGACTCTTGGAATCTTTCCAAATTCGACTAAATAAATAGTCGGCACTGAAAAAACCGAAAACACCGCTATTGTTTCGTTGGAACCTAAAATAGCTTGGTCACGATGCAAGTACGCTCCCTCCGCAATTTTAGAACCCGCCTTGCAATAGCGGCATTTTGGGGCTTTTCAGAAGCCGCCTTATGTACTCTAAACTGAAAAAGTTAATTGTTGTTTTTGTACTGTGCGCAAGGTGTACATGACTTTTTCAGCTTCGACTAAATAAAATTATTAAGGCCGTCGGTCTTTTTACGATGTCCAAATAATACAAGAGGAATAATTATGAAAAAAATTTCAAAAAAGACGTATTTTTTAATGGCCGTTATGTCGGCGTTTATGGGTGTCGCGGCGTGTTCCGCCGAAAATAAGCCCGAGCAGCCGTCCGCGGCGCTTTCGCAAGCCAAGTCGGAGATGAAGACGCTGGAGTCCGTCGCCGAAAAGGATTTCGACAAGGCCTATGCCGACGCGAAAAAAGAGGGCAAGGTCTTAATGCTCGAATTCACGGGTTCGCAATGGTGCCCTCCCTGCAAAATGCTCCATAAATATGTTTTGAATACGGAGGAATTTTTGAAGCACGCCAAAGACAAGCTGAAAGTTGTCGTGGCCGATTTTGAGCGCGGCGGAGGGCCGGTCGATAAATCGCAGGCGCAAAACTATATCGCTCTTGCGGAGAAATATTCCGTTACGGGATTTCCGACAATCGTGCTGATTTATCCCCAAACGGGAAAAACCGAAAAATACGTGGGATTTCAATTTCAGACTCCCGCCGAGCTGATTAAAAAGACCGAGGATATAAAAAAGTAGCCTTTTGCCTTAACAAAAAAAACGCCGAATGAATTTGTTTCATCGGCGTTTTTTTTACGGCGTTTTCGGGCTTTTCGGTGCCGGCTATCTTACGGCGACGCCGCCGAAACTCGCGCCCACGTTTCCCGTCGCAAACTTGAAGTGCAGCACGGGCGAATTTTTGATTTTTTCGGGAAGGTTGAATACGAGATAAAACTGTTTTTCCCTGCCTGCGGGTTTGAGAGCAAACCAATCCTTGCCGTCTGCCGATACGTTAAATTGGGTTTCCCCGCGTTTGCCGTCGAGATTGGCGGCCATTAAAATTGCCTGCGAATATTTGCCGATTTTCGAGAGGTCGAGCTTGAATTCTATCTCTTTCAGATAAAAATAAAAATATATGCACTTTGCCGAATTGAACCAGCCTTTTGCCGAAATTTCGCTGTATTCGGGCGAAAGGGGGTTGAACGAGGCCTTGACCCCAAGCCCCTCAAAAGGCGTTTCCCATTTCTTTGCGGGCAAATCGAAATCGAACGTTTCAAATTTTCCGTCTTTGTTGCGGAACACGGCCTTGGCGATTTTTCCGTTTTCGACGCAGAACAGCCAATATACCGGAGCCTTGTTGTGGCGCGGGGCTTCGAGCGCGAACTGCGCCACTTTTTTGCCGTTCGGCGTTTCAAGCAGCTCCTGACGGTTGACGTGTATGTGTCCGCAAATGATTTTCACGTCGCCTTTGCAGGAGTCGAGAAGCCCGCGCAGTTCTCTGCTTGCGTCCGATTCTGTGGCTATCGAGCCCATCGGCTGGTGTATGAAAATTGCGATGTTTCTTTCGCCTGCCTGCCTGATTTCCCCTTTCAGCCACTCGAACTGTTTTTTGCCGAGTATGGCGCAGTGGTGTCCGTTGAGAACGATGCAACGAAGTTTGCCGAGGTCGAATGCGTAATATGTTTTTTGTTTCGGCATTTTCTTTTTAAAAACCTCGTTTTCAAAATCGTCGGGCGACACGGTGTCGTGGTTGCCGAAGACGGGTTTGGCGGGAATCGGTTTTAAATATTCGGCGCATTCGTTGAAAATGTCGATTTCCTTCAATGCCTGCTTGCGGTTTTTGGAGATGTCGGCAAAGCATTTTGTGCCGTTTGAAATTATGTCGCCGAGCATAGCCAGAAATGCGGGCGCGGTTTTCATCGATTTCAATTCGTCGGAAATTTTCTTGAAGAGAACGGTGTTTTCGTCCTTTTCGCAATTAAAGTGCGGGTCTCCGACCGCGGCAAAATAGGCGTTGCCCGAAACGTCGGGATTGAAGCCGAGCGACTTCAACGCCGCGTCGAGCGTATCGAATTCGCCGAGTTTTTTGGCGAACGCATTTTGCGCGAAAAGGGACAAAAAGCCCAGCGCGCCGACGGATTTTATAAAATTTCTTCTTTTCATAGTGCTAATAATTTTGCGGATGTTTCGAGCCGGTGTTGTCTTTGACAACGCAGTCTCCGTTGTTGCCGTAGTATTTTACCATATCGAGAGTGTAGCCGTGGTGCATTGTGTTCGACGTTGCGGCGCAATGCGAAGAGTTCCTGAATGAGATGCCGAATTTCGGCGAGAAAAAGTCCTTTTTGCCGTCGGTGTGTCCGGCCATAAAAGTGTTGCCTGTTATTGAGCAGCCTTTCGAGTTTACGCAAAGATGCGCCGAATTGCCGTCCTCGAAAAATTTGTCGGCGTTTCTGCCGTTGCGCCTGAACGCGTTGCCGGAAACGGCGACAGACCAAACGTTGTCGATTTTAACACCCGCGCCGTGGTTGTGGTCGAATTGGTTGCCGACGATATTCCAATAATTGCCACCTACGCCCAGATAGAGTCCGTGCGATTCGTTCCATTCGACCCTGTTGTGCGTGAACATTCCCGACGACGCCCTGCCGCCGAAACCGTATTCTCCGTTCGCTCCGAAAACGTTGTCGATTATGTAAAAGTCGCAGCCCGTAAAGCGCACGCCGCAGCCGAGATTTTTATTAATCATACATTTTCTGAGTATGAAGACGAAGGCGTTTTTAAAATGTATGCCGTCGCCTGAAAATCCCCTTATTTTGCAGTCTTCGATTGTGATTGTGTCGGTGTCGGAATTGCGCTTTTGCCTATCGAACATTATGCCGTGCGTTTTCGATTTCGGGTTGCGGTCGGCGTTAAACATTAAACCCTGTATTCTTATGTTTTTTGCGTCCGTGATGTCGAGCAGACATTTTGCCGAGGGATTGTCGAGTATCAGGTTTGCCCCGTACGATGTCGAATAACCCCATTTTTCCCCGCCTTTAAGCTTTATATTCGGATACGCTTTAAGTTGGGAGCAGCGGTATTTCCCGTCGGGAAAAAACACCGTTCCGCGGACTTTCGCCGCGGCGTCGATTGCTTTCTGTATCGGGATTGAATCGGACGCCTTGCCGTCTCCTTTTGCGCCGAAATCTCGGACGTTGAAAACGTCGGCGCATTTTGCGTCGGAAACGCCGTCCGCATTTTTTATCACGCAGGCGCAGAGAAAAAACGCCGCCAATAGCGCCAATAAAACGGGATTTTTTAAATAATTTAAAATCATAAGACGCCCGCACTTTAAAGCGGCGCCTTTGCGATTTCAAACAAATTTCGCGCTATGCCGCGCGCTTGTTGTATTTCAGCGACGAAACCAGAGAGGTCAATATGAATGCGATTCCCAAAAGTCCCGTTATGATTTCGGGAACTTCTTTTACGGTCGAGAGGAACATTATAAAGGCGAGCGACCCGATGGCCCAATATGCGCCGTGCGTAAGGTACAAAAGTTTGTCCAAAGTCTTTTTTTCGACGAGCATAATGGTCATTGAGCGGACGAAGAATGCGCCTACGGCCAATCCGATGGCGATGATTACAACGTCTTTTGTGAGCGCGAAAGCCCCGAGAACCCCGTCGAGCGAAAACGAAGCGTCGATGATTTCGAGGTAGATGAACGCGGCAAGTCCCGCGTGTTTTATGGCAAAGGCGTGTTTTGCCTCCGCCATTTTTTCGAGCTTGGCGCTCAGTCCGTGGATTCCCAAATGTATGGCTATGCCCGATATGCCCGAAACTATCGACATCGAAACGTCTTCCCGCGGCAAAAATATTTGCACAATGCCGAGCATGGCGAGGGTCAGCGCCGTAGGCACTATTTTGGATTTTCCGATTTTATGGAGCGGCTTTTCGAGCGGGCGAATCCAGTGGATTTTCTTTTCCCTGTCGAACATGAATTCAAAGAAAAGCATAAAAAGAAACGCGCCGCCGAAGGAGGAAATGCCGATGTGCGCGTGCGACAGGTGCCGCGCGTACTCGTCGGGATTGTGAAGCGCAAGGTTTAGGACTTCGCGGCAGGTGATGCCCGAAAATACGGCGACTATCACGATGGGGAAGACGAAGCGCATTCCGAACACGGCTATTGCAATGCCCCATGTGAGGAACCGTTTGCGCCATATCGGCGCCATCTTTTCGAGTTTTGCGGCGTTGATGACGGCGTTGTCGAAAGACAGGCTCACTTCGAGCGCGCTTATGATAAGCGCGGCTATCAAGTCCTTGAATCCGAGACCCGCCTGCACCGATTCTCCGCGCCAAAACGCGAAGATTATTCCGAATATCAATATACCGAACGACCACTTGAAATATTTCATATTATAAATAAAAATTTAAATCCCGATACCGGCGACTGGATTTC
>JABLTK010090386.1_pt1 | contig 11874 bp, 16 predicted proteins | sample 7160131 | NCBI WGS metagenome assembly JABLTK01 (sample SAMN14651221, study PRJNA627086) | human gut metagenome | isolation source: feces | host: Homo sapiens
AGTATGAGCTTGGAACACTGCTCCCTTTGCTCCTTTACGCTGACCTACATGACTCGTTAGTACCTCCTTTACACAAAACTCATTCTATCAACTCAATTTTGAATTCATTCGATTCTACAAATACTCACCTCGAATCACACGACCCATTTGGAATTGATAGGTATGTCTATGAAGATATAGCGGTTGTTGGGCTGCCGAAATGGGGTTGTGAGACTGCCGAAATCGAAAGTATCAAATGGATAGGCGGTTCAATCAAACTTAAGCAACTCGCAGTAAATCCAATGTTATTCTATGAATCTGTATCTAGAGTCACAATGATATAACCGCCTTGGAGAATCGTCGTTTCCGGCTGCATATCACCAGCTAAAACAATATATTTTACCAAAACTAAAGAATCGTTGTTTCTACCAACAAATAGTAGAAATGAGGAAGGTGCACGTACAGCGATCATATGAAAAGCAAATTATGAATCACTATGCAGTTTTGTGGACGGACTTTGCAACAATAATCAATTCAGAATAGAAGATCGTTTGTTTGGAATATCCAGATGATTTGTAGATGAATAGCAAGGCTGGAAAGATTGCCATTGTTGCAGGAGGAGTAATTGCTGTGGGAGCGACTCTTGCATACATTTGGAAGAAGTTCATCGATGTCGACGATGAAGAAGAAGAAGAAAAGCCAGTAATTTGTTTTACACTTTGAAGTAATTTGTAGACTGTGGCTGCTGCTGAGAAGAAGGAAGAAGACATCCCCAATCTTCGTAATCTCTATAATATGTAAAGTGAATCATAGCCGTGCCCAAGAAGTTGATGATCAAGATCTTCTCGGAAATCTCCGAAAGCATGGAAATGATTATGGTTGGAGGTTGTTGAGGTTGTATGAGACATAGATGCAGCTTTCCAAGTATGAGGAGCAGTTGTCTCAGAATCCTTCCTACACACCTGAAATGATCAATCAGGAGATCTCCAGCAAGTTAGAGCTGATGTTGACGGGTGTTGAGGAGAACATCTACCAGATGAACAATGTGAAGAAGGAGGATGTAAATGTTGCTTCTGAAATGCTTCAAAACGATCGTGACTTCAAGCGTGCCACGTATCGTATCCGTTCTATCTTCGCGATGATGCAAGGCCAGACTCCTGAGGCTCCGGATGTATGTTTGGTTATTCAGATGAACTGTAGCTTCCTGAGTTCATGACTCTCAGTTACACCTTGGAGGTGATGAAGGAGGTGATGACAAAGGCCGGTGAAGTGATGGCTGAAGTGGTAAAGGAGACGAAGGAGAAGTCGGGAATCACGGATAATGAGGAGTTCAAGAAGCAAGTGGGTGAGAATGAGGAGTTACAGAAGACGATCTTCGAGAGTTACATGACTCGACTGGACGAGAAGCGATTAGAGATTCTGGACCGATTCCACATTGATAAGGCTGTAAGAAGCTGTAGGAGATAGTGAAGTGTAGATTCTGCAGATTGCTATGATGTCATATCAGAATGATCCCTCATTCCAGCAAGCTATGATTGAGGTGAGTCAGAATCAGCAAAAACAGTTCCAAGAGCTTGGATTTGCTATGTAAGGATTGATTTATATACATTCTTGTGTATACATGTTTGTTTATGAATCCTATCTTCTCCCAGAAGACTAGAAGAATTGAAACAAACAGGTTACTTTGGTTTTATCTGTACACCTTGAATATGTTGTGTTTCTTCCTCCTGTTGAGAGGCAAAGAAGTTGAATATTTGTTCTAGCGTCATCTGAGCAATGGAATATTCTTCAACACTACAATTACGTTTTACTTCTTCCATAAATGAAAACACTTCTGAGAGTTTCATTCCCTTTGTGTCCACACGCAATGTCACTAATAACCCATGTCGTTCAAGTAACTCCACACTTGCAAACCGTTCCTCGAGGAAATCCATAAAGTCAATAAAACGTACTTCAGTAATCCACCAATCAATCAGTGCATCCACTATTCATAAGTTCTTCATATCAGATATACAAGAAACTAATCCTTTCTTATTCAACTCAGCATCAATCACCCAACCACTTCCATTCACGGATATCTCTTCATTCTAATCATGAAACTCTCTTATCACTCTTACCAGATCTGCTGTCTCCAGTACCGTAAGAATCTCCTTCACTTCCTCTCGAGTGACCACTTCCTTCCGTATTTCCAGCTGCTCCTCGATGTCCTGAACCTCTTCGTCTGTAGGTTCTTTGAACTTACTGTTCAGTGTGTATCCATGACCAAATTTCGACTTCAAATCCTGGATAGTACCAAAACAGCGCAGACGACCACCCACCATGATTCCTACTTTAGTGCACAGAGCTTCAGCTTCCTCCATGGAATGTGTCGTGATGATAATGGTACATTCCTTACGTTTTGCAGACACCGTGCTAATGATATCCCAGAGAGCACGTCGTGACACAGGATCCATACCAGTAGAAGGTTCATCCATTAGAACCAGAGGAGGATTACCAATCAGAGCTTGAGCTACTGACAGTTTACGCTTATTCCCTCCTGAAAGTGAGTTCGCCTTCTTATTCTCATATTGTTTGATTCCCATATCATTCATACGATATTCAATCACATCATTCATATCCTCAAGTGGCACTCCTTTCACTCGAGCAAATAACTCCAAATGTTCACGTACTGTAAGCAGATCCAAGAGAGCATGACTTTGAGGGCACATTCCTAGTAAACGACGCACTTTCACAGGCTCTTTCATCATATCCAAACCACACAGAATGGCAGTTCCTTTGGTTGGAGCATTCTCTCCAGAAATCATTGAAAAAGTGGTTGTTTTTCCAGCTCCATTTATACCCAGTAATCCAAAGCATTGTCCTTTCGCCAAACCAAATGTGATTCGGTCAACCGCAACCTTTTCACCGTTATAAACTTTACGAAGTCGTTTCAATTGAATTACATCATCCTTTGCTTTGCCACTCATAACTCGTTCTTCTTCTCGAGCAACATCGTCGTCGACTTCCTGAGATCGATTCACGTTAATGTCCTTTCGAGAGAACCACTTCTTCACCTTTGAATCATTTGTAAGATAATCTAGCAGGATTGCAAGTCCCATATAAATAACTGTCTCACAAGCCAAGTAGGTCAGTGAATAGCCAATTCCATCAAATGAGATTGGTTCAGGTGTACCTGAAGAGATGTTGATCGATCCATTGTAGTAATAATCACAGATTTGATCGAATAAGAACATCGCTGAAAGCATACTCAGTCGCATCATTCCTATGCCTAATGCAAAACCAGGGAACAAATAGAAGAGAACATAGTTCAGAACACGAGCAGTACGACATGTATCTTCTATTGCTGTCATGATAAAGCTAGCTAACTCCATAATCACACAGAGAATGTTGATGAAGAGAGTCTAATTGTTAGTAAGGAGCAGATTTAGACAGTCATGCTCACACTCACACTCATCATATCAGTCACATCACCCTTATTAAACATGATCACACTCATCACATCATTCACACAGCCTCACATCACTTCTCACCTACCACAATCAGTCCAATTGTGTGACTCTTAAACAAGAACTGGATACAAGACACGAAAGCAGTTGAAGCAGTTCCATACAAGAACAGCAATAGAATCAAAGCAGGGGCCTTTCCATCCTTTAAATAGTCATCCATGCCATATAACCACATCAACAAGACTTCCAAGACAACGACCACACAATAAGTAAGAGTATCCCACAAGAATTCTGATAACCAGTATGCAGGAATCGACATACCGCTTATGATTTCTTGATGCTTCATTCCAACCTCACGCTCTTTCACTAAAAACAGAACAATATACGCAGGAACAAATGCAAGTGCTACCACAATATCTTGTGAGATGCCCAATGATACAGCTTGTGATGTGACTTCTTGTGTTGCTTGATTGAGAGGCAAAGGATGGTTATTCACGGTGATATCATAACTATCATCATTCTTCTTTGTACGCCATAAAGCTGTGTCTATTGTATTCAACATGATTGGTGTTGCATGAGGTGAAGTCGTATTCGCAAGGAAATATAGAGATACTTGATTTAATGTGAAGTTTAATTGTGAAGGGAATAAGCCATGATAACATGAATCACTATGATTTGCTCGATCATCCAAAAGGAAGCGAGACATAGCTAACACTTCAAATTGTGCATCTGTTGGTGAGTTATACTACACTTAAATGATCTTATTCATTGTTACTGGGTCATGACACCAGAGGTATTTGTTCAAAGTCTCACACACTTCAGGAGTACGTAGCAATGACAGATTGGTATACTGAGGTCGCATCCGATCATCGGGCAAATGGTTCATTAGCATTTGAGTATCATCGTAATAACCATTCTCATTCCATATTACACGACTTCGCATGGTCATATCTCCTTCATCATTCTGATTGTAATACTGTGTGTTCATTGTATAGGAAGGAACATTTGTCATACTGAATATCACTTTAACCATGGTAAAGACAAATGCAGTAAATACAGCCGGAATCAGCAATTCCATAATGAACATCTTTTTGTCTCGTAATGCATAGTTCATTCGTTTGCGGAAATTAGCCGCAAAATGTCGGAAGAACAGGTTTTGTTGAATATCGCTTGTAGTTCGTGTGAAATCCTTTCGGTTCATCTTTTCTTCTTCCTCTGTTTGATCTACAAGAAGATGTTTGGCTCCTTCAGCACATGATACTCCCTGCTCATTCATTGATCGTTTGTTACGAAGAGAATGAGCAAATTCACGATCAACCACCTTAGCACTATTTAAGAAGACTTCTTCCATTGTAGTAACAGATACTCCGTAAGTATTCAGATGCAAGTCATTAAGCCGATCATCAAGCTCCCTAAATAGAGGAACAAAGCAATCAGAAGCACTGAATGGCAATTGGAATGTCATCTCAGCTCCAACATTTGTGAGCAGAGAAGCCGATGGGATCTAGGTGTCAAATGAGAGAGTTAGGGTAACATGACTCTTCACATAGGCTTCAATGAGAGAAGCATTGGCATTCTCCTGTTTCACAATTGTCAAATTGTATCCAACTCCAAACTGATGCTTGAGGTAATGGGAAGTACCACAGGTAAACATTTGACCATCTAGCTTGATAACCAACACTCATTCTTACCGCTCATAATACCAATTCGATCACCTAACAGATCAGCTTCATCCATAAAATGGGTTGTGAGAATGATCACACGATCCTCACGATAATTACGTAAGAGATTCCAGATCATACGACGAGAATATGGATCCATTCCACTTGTAGGTTCATCGAGGAACACAACCTTGCTGTTGCCAATTAGAGACATCGCCACAGACAGCTTACGTTTCTGACCACCTGACAATGTCTTTGAATACTTGTCAATCTTCTCTGTTAGACCAACATCATAAACCAAAGTCTGAATGCGCTGGTTAATCTCACTCTTCGGTACATTCTGAAGACGAGCAGCAATATACAGATGCTCCCGAACTAAGCATTAGTTCTCATGATATCATTGCAAACCAGTCAGATTATCCCACAGAATATCAAATTGAGGGCACACAGCCATCATGTTACGAATTGTTGGCATGTCTTCATTTATGCTCAGACCATATACCTTAGCAGTTCCACCTAGACCTCATCAGTCTTAAGTCCTTCTACTTGTCGCTGGAATCATTCCACAAAGCATCGAGATCGCAGTCGTCTTTCCAGCACCTACGAATAATGTCCTCATCTCATTCTTACCATTATGTCCCAATAAACAGAAGATTTGTCCTTCATACATTGTCACATTCAAGTCATTCACTGCTATCTTAGGTCCAACTGGAGTATCAAAGACCTTATACAAACCTTCAATTGACACAGTACGTTCTTCTTCACCCAACTTCTGTAAATCTTTCCCTACTTCCTCGATATACCGTTTATCCAGGTGTCTACTTCTCAATCATTCTCATCATTACTACTGTTCGTCTGGATTCTTCTCAATCTTGTGATGTTTCTGAATCATCTCTCCTTTCCAATACGCTTTAGTGAATAAGAAATACCATGGTTGTGTGAGACCATATTCCTTAGGAATCACTTGATCGAAATATCGACCCAGCAAATAATAAATGATTGAATCGACAAACATGAAGATTAGTGAATCGATCACACGGTATCCCTTGATACTCATCAGCAGAGTACCGAACTGAAGACCTGTTGTTTCAGCTTCTAATGATGCAATTCGTTCGATTCCCATGGAAAAAGCGAGAGTGCTATCAAAGCTTAACCCGATCATTAGACCTCGAGACACATTGTTTGCCACTAGAATGAAACAATGAATCATAGTACTTACATAAAACAGAAGGAACATATGTAAGGAAGATAATGAGCACTCCTAAAAGACCAGCTGTTTTTGCACGTGAGAAGAAAGAAGTAATCAGATAACAGAGCATAATGAGTGATAAGGCGAATCCAAAGAAAAACAGCATGAGTAGAAGAATGTTTGAGTATTCAAAGACTGGATACAACACTAAGCCACAACCGACACAGATCAGAATGAATTCAAGAATATAGAGTATAAGCCAAGACCACACAAGAGCCAAATCACGTAACCCCTGCTCATAAAAATCATCGAATGATCAGTACCATCGTTTTAAGTGTTTCTCGGATTCCTCGTTCTTTCTCAGTAACAACATTTCGTAAGATCCAGAAACAAGGATAGAGGAACGTAATTAGGAAGAAAATTGGATACAACATTCCAATCAGATCAAAGAACTCACTCTCTCTCTAAGGATTAGAAATCTTATGATCACTCACATAAGCATCTGTAGGAAAAGGAACAGACTTCACACTCTGAGGCATATAATCTTGTTCTCGAATGAATGCTTCACCATAAGGTTTCATCTCTTCTAATTCTTCATCTGATAACATGTTCAGCCATTGCTTGGCTAATGTTTCGTACTGAATATGATTGGTTCTCTTCAGACCTACTTTGTCTTTAAGAGAGAATGAACGTAGTACAGCACTACGCACTTGGTAAGCAGAACGAGATATATTCCGTTTCTCTCCAATCAAATAACGATCAACCGAACGTTGAAAGGACGCATAACCAGGAAGATACTTTCCTTTGATCTCGATCTGTTCATCCTCATCACTAAAATACGAATCTATTTGAGAATAAACTCTGATTACCAACCTAACGAGTCATATGTGAGAATGTTTGAACGAATGTAACTGGTTAGTCCAGAAGAACTCATTCGCTTTTGATAGTCGTTCATTAAACTAGAATTGAGAGTTAGTTTCATTTGTACAATTCCTCAGAATACATGGTGGGAACATCAACCTGGTTTGGACGAATTGTATAGGTCCAGTTCTTTCGATCTTCCGAGATCGTTCGAATGAAGGAAGTTTAGAATGCAATGATTAGGATATGAATCGAAATTGATAGCAACGTAGATATCAGGAATTGAAGGATTGTAACCAATATCAGAAGTTGATAAGTACTCTTCCACTTCTTCATCGTCCTTCATAAAACGTACATACTGACATAGATTAGGAACATTCATAAACGACAATTCTGGCATTTTCTCAGGCCACAGATCTGCAGCAGGGAATCCTGGATTGTTATCACACCACCACTCGACAAAGTTTCTAGTATCCGTATTGTCGGGTGTTACAACGATAATCTTGTTACTCTCACGAAGCGTATAAGCCATGTTGCCAATCTCCATATTGGTAAAAACATCCTCGGGATATCTATTCTAAGAGATCAACAGAGACTGCTACGCTTTTGCTGGAATAAAGTCCAATGTTAACAGAGAGTAAATCCACAGAATGATGGTTGAGATAGCGATGGGTAAAAGCTAAGGATCAGCGTCCAATTCGAGTTCTACAATTTCCAGTAAAAAGGAAATAGGCCGACGGATCTTCTCCAACCACACCTTATACATCATCAGATTGAAGTTGGATAAGAAGCTGGTCTTTCCTCCTATAGTATTAGTTACTACACAAATAGACTAGTACGCTTGCTAACGTTCTTTGACATAGAGAAAAAGTGTCTGTCATCTTCTGTGCGGAATAAGTGCGTTTCATTATTATTACCAACAAACAGAAAAAAACACAACAAAATGAAACGAAGCAGTAACAAAAGCAATGAAACTAAAGACAAGAACACAAAAGACAAGAACAAAAAGAAGACAGAAAAGGCTTATTGAAAGGAAGAAAGCTTATTTAATTTGGGTATAACATGCAGCACACTTGCAGAAGCATGAAACTTTGAACATCCATCCGTGATAACTGACGCTACAAATCAATGCTTGTACTTCAGACCAACCAATTGCAGGTGGCGAACCGTACTCAGGACACACAAAAAGCGAGTATTCGGTTTGCACAGGACTACCATCATGAGAGTCTGTGTCCTCGATTACTGATTGCGACTCTGTACTACTCCCCATAAATTTCGAGTATTCTCTACATCTTATGATATAATCACTAATCTACTTAAACGGAGAGGCAGGATTCAGAAATGGACTGCTCTGATTCTGCATTAAGGAATCTGTATCACCGTCACGTGTCTGCTGATCATATCAGAACTCAAGGATTACATCAATGCAAATGCTCAGTTTGCGGCTCTTTGATCGCCGTTCAATATAATTCTAGTGTGAAACCAACCATCTATGTCTACTAATTCCTCTGATGGATATCGCGTCATAATGTCGTTGAGAGAGACTGAGCGTTGTTTCTTATGACAAAGCAGATCTGATCATCCACTTCTTCTCAAACAACTTACTTCTGAAGTTCTCACGTATTTCTCCTTCAGACATTTCTTCCGTAATAGTCTCATCTGCTGTATTTGAAGAAAGATCTGATTGGCGTCTCACAACGGACATCCTTCTAAGTCATCACATTCTATCTCGGATACATACAGGCTATCACTATGGTCCTTCTCCTATCTAGAAAAACATGACTAAGAGAAGGAACCGCGGGAATTTCTAATATTCTATTGTGTTTGAGTATCATTTCTCGTATTTCATTTTCAGAAACATGGAGACAGATGAAATTGAAATGCTGAGGAACGTCAAGTTGGGTTTGAGTCTTATGCTCAACAAATAGAGAATCGATTGTAGCGCTATCATGTGTAATAGATTCAATGAAAGCAGATGTTCAACAGATGGAAACTTCTCTGAATACTGTATCATCGATAACAGAAAAATGGAAGAGTTTGTTGCGGCAAACAACATCGAAACAATAGTATTTATAAACAAAGAAACAAACTATGTCTATTGGATCTCTTTGTTATTCTGATACACCCCTTCGTGCAAAATTTTGCCATTACTATTAAGAATACAACCTTTTCCATTTCTCAATCCATCCTTAAACAACCCGATGAAATAACGTCCATCTCCATATCTGAATTTCCCTGTTCCATCCTTCTGACCATTTACCCATGACCCTTCATAACTTGTACCGTCTCCATAGAAGAATCTGCCAAAACCATGAGGAACGTCATTCTTCCATTCACCCTCATATTCAATTTCACCCTGTTCACTAAATTGGGTCCCTTTTCCACATCGACGGTAATTCTCGACCATTCCTTCATAATGCGTTCCATTCTTCAGATACAGTTTACCCTCACCACTAGCTATATCATTCTTCCATTCTCCCTCATATACCAACGTACCTTCAGCATCATACTGTTTTCCTTGACCATTTCGCTTATCATTCTCCCATGATCCATCATATTTGCTTCCATCATCCCAGATAAACACTCCCTGGCCATTTTTCACACCATCTTCAAAATGACCTTTATAGGATCGTCCATCTGTCCAGACTAAGTATCCCTCACCTCGAATCACTCCATTATCAAAATTTCCTTCATAAAAATGACCAAGAGAATAAAACAATTTGCCATGTCCATTTCTCTGATCATTTTTGAAACTACCAGCATATAGAAGACGAGTCTCATTTGTATATTCTTTCCCTTCACCATCTCGCTTCCCATTTCGGAAATTCCCAATGTAAATGAGATCTCCATCCTCGCTGTATAACTGGCCATATCCATGAAATAATCCATTTAAGAACTCTCCTTCATAATGAATTCCTTTTCCTGCATAGTATTGAATTCCATGTCCATAGTATCCATTGGCATCAAATCCTCCTTCATAAAGGAGACAGCCATGATGATCGTATTCAACACCAGAACCCAATCGTATTCCATTCTCATAGTGATAAACAGAACGCAAAACATGATTCAAATCGAAACATTTAACCTCCTTATCAAATTCATTCTTCACAAATCTTCCTTCATACCAATTCTCTCCAATTCGTAATCGTCCCAATCCATGACGTAATCCCTCATCAAAACAACCATTATACAGTAATTCCCCTTGTTCATCATATTCCTTCCCTAGACCTGATCGTTTCTCATTTCTGAGAGTTCCTTCATAGCATATTTGTCCATTTTGGTAGTGTGTTCTGTAAACGCCTTCTACAAGGGTTCCTTTCTCAAATTGACCACGAATAATTTCAGAGTTTGATACAATCAGTTCTCCAAATCCTTCTCGCATTCCATTTCGATAGCTTCCACGATAAATCACATTCCCTTCGTCCAACTCCTCTCCAACTCCATCAAATGCATCATTCTTAAATAGACCACGATATACTAACTCTCCGAAGTGATATAATTTGCCAAATCCACATCGTTTCCCCTGTATCATCTCTCCTTCATAAGTGTACTCTTGTGATGGTCCACTTGAGATGAATGTCTGGATGAAATGCATGTATCCTGACACACAGAAGGATGAAGAGATAGTGAATGAGGAGACAGGAGTCGAGGGGAAGAGAGAACGAAGGTGCTGGAGGAGTGAAGAATGAGGAAGCGTACCTGTAACCAGGATATGAAGAAGAGACTTGGAGGTATTTCTACATTGATTCATACAAGTCTCAATAGATATCTGTAGAGAAGGAAAGAGAGATGTGATGACTGAAGACATCATAGGAGACGTCACATAGACTTCAGACTCTTCTGAAGAATGATTTGGATCAGAAGAAATAGACACAGAATCTGTATCCCTAAGAGAGAGAAGATGTGAGTGAATGAGTTCTTTCGAGCAAGAAACGTGTTCAACTAGGGAAGTAACTACGGACTGCTCTGAAAATGATGTTGCTTCTTCCCATACACAGAGTGGTTTCACATTAGAATGAAAGGAGACACATGATATAAAGGACGATTCTTTGCCAGTAAGAATTACAAGAACACATCCCTTGGTTGGGAGTGGATCCAAATATGAACAAGCATACAAGGTACCTTCATCAATTACAGATACATGCAAGAATCCACAATCCGATATAGCTTCCTCGATTAAGAAAGAATAGCCACGATATATATCCATCGAACAACATACCAGCAAATTATCCACGGTTTCGATGCCCCAAGACTGATATTTTGCCTTTAGATCCATCACAAGATGATGTATAGGCAACACTTTTTCTTGCTCATCATCTAGGGATTAGTTGAAGCCAAATCTCGAACTCTCAGACTGTGAATCCGATGATGAATTACTAAAAACGGGGTGATGCAAGAAATCAGAGATGGTATTCAACAGACAATAGTTCTGAAGTAAATCCACAAAATGTGTTGCATCGAATCCAAAAAGATATTTATACGAACAATCATCCTTAATGAAAACCGATTTCAACGGTTGTTGATGAAAACCTAATACATCGTAAGAAGAGCCCGTTATTCCTTTTTGAATGATGCAACTTGACACATCATCTCCTTTGAAAAGAATACAAAGTGTTGAATCTTTGAGACAGTTCATCAAGGAGAAACTTAGAGGTACAGATAACTGATCGTTTCAGGTATTTCTTTTATAGGTATAGTTAAACTTTACTTATGTTTGTCTTTGTGCTTTTATTTCCGG
>JABLTK010092141.1_pt1 | contig 11868 bp, 21 predicted proteins | sample 7160131 | NCBI WGS metagenome assembly JABLTK01 (sample SAMN14651221, study PRJNA627086) | human gut metagenome | isolation source: feces | host: Homo sapiens
GAGTGAATTTGAATACGAATGGACTACAACAAATCACAATCCTTAGAACTAAGAAAGATCCACTTCTCATTTGCTTGTTTTCCATCACCTTTCGTTCTCTCCAGAGCCAGCTGGATTCCGTGACCTACAAGTCCCGTTCCTCCTGTTACAAGAATTGTTGACATAATGCAGTAATATCCATTACAGTTGGTAAATCCAAAATCGTTCAAAACCCCGTACACATTACGGATATTGATTTCGATGATTATGACTCAATTAGGAAAACAAACATGACCTCTGAAAAGGTATTGACAATAAATAGTACCAAACCGTGTTTTCCTATTATTTCTCTTTTTTAAGAGTAACACGTTCAACACCGTTAACAACTACAACTTCCTTATGGTAGAAAATAGGATGGTACTGTTCAGGTAACTTCATAACAGACCAATCCTTGCAGATTCGTCGCATGTCACGATCTCCCTACCTTTAAACACAACAAATAGTATTACTTGAATACGAGCAAAATATACCTCACAAGTCTTATTACTAGATGTATTAGGCCATCGTTTCATATTCATCTACAGGAAATGAAATATAGTAAGAATTACAAATTCATAGAGCTTATAAAGACTCTCACTATTTATCAATGATACATAGCCAAATCCAAGATTGCATTTCGTTTGGAAATCAATAGGAATATACACGAAATCATAACAATTGGGAACACAGAAATCCAGAATATTCAATAAATCATTCTGAGTGAAACTATCATGAATAATGACAAAAACAATTACCTATTTGGAATATTCTTTAGCATCACAGTATGACGCTTTTCAACACCTGCGAGCACCTTATCAATATTGATAATATACTTAGCCTTTGGTTTCTTCTTTTCAGATATTCCAGATCGATTCATTATAGAAGTGTTATGAACTTGAGATGGAGAAGAAGTATTCTCCTCAAGAGAAGTTTCATGTGTAACAACATGACTAGGAGTCCTATGATATACATACAAAAGAATGAGTACACAGCGCCCGATGGATTGTAATGAACATGATGACGGTGTTGTTTCGATCGCTGTGAGCAAAATTCATGAGTTGAACGACATTTCAGTGGTTCTAGGCTTCATTAGGAAAGAAGAACAGATACCAGATGACAAACCCGGGGAACAAGGGAGAACATCCAATTGTGAAGCCAGATTCTCCCTATCATATGGGCTGTACCTTGCGAAATGAGGCACTTTTTGGTACCTACTCTCATCTACAAATGAAGATACAAAGAGAAACTAACATCCTTGAACATAAAAACGATCAAAAGAACTGCTGGGACCGAATTGCATAGAATGATCTACACATTGTTGTTCTCTTTGAAACAATGGCGGTATGGTATTTTCAATAGGTCCATGGCACCCAAGTTGATACATAGGTCTAGAAGGGAGAGAAATACCCCCCATATCTTGGTCCGTAGATAAGACAATCTCTGCAGCAGAATTGTCCATAGAAACACTTCGGTATTATTGAAGCCAAGGTTGCCTACTTAGTGAGAGTTGTTCTAGGGTACGAATATGGAGTTGAGACTTCGTATTGTGGCTCAGAACAATTCAAAAGATTATCATTCTAGAAATATCACATAAAGCATCTAGACTACAGGAAAAGGGTCGTATACATAAGAATGCTCAAGATAGTTAGGACGACTAGAACTCTTCAGAGTAAGCACAGAAGGAGTGTCTACACTCCTGAGACCCGGGGTAATCGGTAAAATGGAATTACGAGAAACCCACGAATCTGAAGAAAGATGGTGAGAATCAACTTGCAAACGATGATTCGACGTAATACCAATGTTCTCTTTATTCTGGAAGGATGATGCACCGAAACTCTAAAATTGCAGAATGATGAACTCATATACTTCCATAATCGGGTAAAGTGAAACCAATAACACAAAAGTGGTTGGATCGAATGATTGTCCGAGTTGGGAATTTCTTAACACTAATGACTGAAACTCCCATCATGTCGCCTTGTATGTCATCAGTATTATGCCTTCTAAACGCAAGACTTGTGTCCTCCTTGACACGGCATGACATGTAGGGATGACATAGGCCGTGTGGCAGTCACTATTATTCTGGATGATACATTTTGATTATTCTTCGAGTTTTCGATATCATACGGGAGATCAATAAGGGAGGAACTACTTGTTAACAGAATTCGTCTTTTCATACTCAATTGCCAGATTGTCGGTTCTTATGAGCACATACGGTTATATAAATGGCTAGGGACTTAAATGAAGTCTATTAGATAGTTGTGGAATAAATGACATATAACGGAACACCACATAGTTCTTCTACTAATCGTCAGCTAGTGACAAATATGATGTTATGAAGCTGTTAGCTGGGCCTTATGACCAATTCACCACACTTGGCATTTCCTTCTCAGAATTAATAAAACAGTAAGTACAATAGATTTGTGTTGTATGGATGGTTGCTGATGCCATTTTTGAGAAATGAGAGCTAGACAATAGTAGATTGATTATTATAAATAACTGAACAGATGAAAGATCTTTGACACATTAAGAAAAAGGCAGGCAAATATAACACTGTCTTGAGTTTGCAGTTATATGAGTGCCTGTAATCAGGACTTGACCCAAGAAGAGAGTTTGAACTCTTTCGGTTATTCATTCTTGTCTACAGTTCACTCACCTTGGTAATCCCGAATTCGGTGTCTTACACGTAGTTCTGATGACACCCGCGCAAATGAATGTATCAGATATCTGTCGCAATTGCAAGATAGTATTCGGATTTCTGAGGACGTCTTCTCTCGAATGAGAGATCTCCTTATTTGTTGTGACCCTCTTGTGATCGATGTCGTCGAAAAGTACAAAAAAGGAGACGTTCATCCGCTGGATGGTACTGTTGATTCATTCTTTTTGTTGTAGACTTGCTTTCATCAGATTATTTGTATGGGAAGTCCGATTTTTGTTATCTTGATTCCATCACTTGTCAGAATGATATTCCTTTTCTCAGTGATAATGTATGTGACTCTATGAATGTCCGCTTATCTGTAGAAGTCTTTTCTTAGTGATATGGTGATTACCGACTCATTATCATCCTCAACGTCTTTGTACCCGATTTATACTTCCAGTGTTTTTCACAATGTAAAATGTACTTCTCCGACTGATTTGTTTGGCGATACTGCCGTTTCATCCAATTCTGAGGTCATTTCGGAATTTCCTACCCTTTGTAGCCATGACCATTGGAGCTTTAGTTATGTAGTATTCCATGGAAGTATAGATTCTAGAGTCCTTGGTTAGAACGTGATGATTCGCTTCATCATATTGATTCCCTATCAGAGTGTAGTAGCAATGTGCTACTCCCCGCAGTTAGTTCGTGGAATGAAATGTCGTTTGGAGAAGATCCACATGCTTCATATGAAGAGTTTTGTAATCCTTCCTCCTTGGGAGACATAAGTATATTGATGTTAAAAGAATCTAGATCTGGTAGATTCTGTTCGTGATGTATAACGTAAAGAACAGGATGAACCACTTCATCCAGATCGGATACATTCAAGAAATAGAGGCTCTGAAACAAAAACAGCTGCATTTGCGAAGCAGTTAGTATGGGAAGTAGATCTGATTCATAGATTAATAGGAACAAAGAGTAATCATACACGTTCAAGAAAAGTAAAATGCGAGTGGAAACGGAATTATGCTGATCTCCGTCTGCGGGTGAAAGGAAGATTTCTGAAGAAGGTGGATGAGGAGTTCTTACGCGAATGTGCCAATCTTGCGTAATAAATTACTTTTGCTTTGTTTATTTGATGAATATTTCAGAGAAAACCTTTTGGAATAGATAAAGGGTTGTCAGAAATGGATACACTTCTAGCCTTTGATCTTGGTTATTTTGCTCACCGTTTAGCAATTTCTGAAAAGAGTATTACTGGTGCGAATGACTACTCACCTACTATCCTTTATACTGACACTGGAAAAAAGGCATTTCCGTATTTATTATCATTGCTATTAATCCAAAGATGTACCTTTTCTGTTCGAGGAAACTCTGTTGCGATATCAGATCATTGCCCCCAAACGGTTATTTTAATAGATTTTAAATAACATATAGGAATATTTAGTATTCAAGGGGACAGCTCCTTTCTCTTGTGATATGATCTTTACTGTTCCCAAAGATATGAGACTGATATCTTCTGCTACTTACCAATGGGACCCAAAGGTAGGTACAACCATCATCTTTGGACCAGGACAAACGTACAGTGTATGTTCGATTCTGGCTATGCAGTTTATTTATGAAGGCTATCGCTATATGAAAGAGAGTGCGTTTCTGTACGATAATATGATGAGTCTCATGAAAGATAACTGGATTCAAGGTGATCTCATTCTTACAGTATTTCTTCTCATTTTCTCTAATTTAGATTCCAGATCGCTACTCGTCTTCTCATATTGCAGTACTCGATCGAGTTCTGAAGTGTTGCCTGTATCCTAACGTGAGTTATATCCATTCATCGATTGTAGCAATGTATGGTTGTTATGATATCTGTCAAACTATTGGCAGTAATTGTCTGATAGTCGATATTGGAAGTCATAGTTGCAAAATGTATTTGGTGACACTTATTAGTGATAGTGAAACAGGACGACTCGTTCTTTCAAATTGTGTTGAATCATTTGCTGTATCAGGAGAAGTGGCTGATGAAGTATTATTTGAGTTAATATCGGATTTTGTTACTCCAATAAGTGCTGAAATGAAAGCAATGATATTCCGAACCATTCAGAAAGAGAAGGACCTTTTGTCCGATCCCCGTAATGATGGAATTCTCCTTAGAAATAGAATGTAGTGAATTGAATATCCATGTAGACGGATTGAGAGAAGATGATGAAGATTTTGATGCAATTATTCATCGTGAAGACTATTTGAAAGCTTTGAGAATACGAATGGAACTGCCATTGAAGGAGATGATTGATCAACTTCTCGAAGGTCAATCAGTGAATGTTGAAGTACTATTTCCCATTGGAGCTCAGACATATTCACACAGTATAGTTGAATGGATGAAGGAATACCTTGTATCGAAGCAGTCGACAGAAGTATATCTTATGAATGGAGCAGATAAGAAGGAATTTAGTGTTATGTATTCTTGGATGTTTCTTCGTGATTATTCTGTGGGCCGGATTCGATTTGCTCGTAATCAACCAGAGAAGAATGGATTTTGGCCGACAGAGACTGTTGAATCTCTTGCTCGATCAATGAATTCGCCTACAATAGTAACGATTAGTGTTTGTAAGATCCTTGAATCCAGTGAAGTGAGCGTTGATCTTGATGCTGTGGAGACAGGTTTGAGTAAATGAGAGTGTTGATCATAGATGTGAGGAATATGGTGAAACAGCTTCAGTTGATGGAACAGAAGACGAATGAGAGTCGTCAACTGAAGAAAGATATTGAGTATTTCAAAAAACAGTTCAGTGTTCATGGAGGAGATGAAACGACGAAGGAATATTTGGAAGAAGTATCATTAGCTCTGGCTAAGAATCAAGTGGATGAAATAATCATGAAGAAGGTGGAGTATTTGAAGGATAAACTGGGTACAAAGGAAACAACCTCTGTTATTGCTTCTTCACAAGAATCGATTCGATATGACAAGGATAAGGAGGTATCTGCAGAGACAGCTGTTCGTGTAATTAAGAAACCCGAGCGAAGAGCTCAACCATTTATCCCTAATAGCTTCAAAAGCAAAGATTCTCAAACGAGTGTAAATCTAAGTTACCAGGAAGAGGAAAACCAGAATGCAAGACCCGAAATGGAGAGTCTATCAACAGAAAGTTCTCCTCCACTTTTAACAACAGTTCCTGTGCAATCGATTCCCGATGGGACTTCCATTTCTCTGGATTCTCAGAATACTAGTACGAATCTTCTCAATGATAAAGATTCTAATAAGTGTAGCATTATAAATACAATGGAGTACTTCCTTTCTTGTAGTTCTAAATACCTTGTTTGTGAAGAAACAGATTATGTTACACACCTGCTTTGCGCATTTGATCTTCTAATTCTGTTAGTTTCTTTTGTTTTGCTGTTTCAAACTCGTACATGATCGACTGAAGTTTTTCAGATACCGTACACTTCTCATCAGCCAACCGTGTCACTGTATCTATTGCAGTTAGCAACTCTTGTTCTTTCTGCTTTCGGATCTTAGTTGCTTTAGCAAGTTCTCTATCAATTTGCTCAATTTTTGATCGTAGCATTGTAATCTCTTTAGAAACAGGAGCATCCAGTTGTTGTAGCTCCCGATTGAGTTGTTCAATCAGTTCTTTCTGCTTCTGAAGCTCCTTTTTCTTATGATCTAGGGTTGTCAGCATTGTTTGCTGCTTCTTTTCACTATCGGCTTGGAGTGCTTCTGGCTCAGGTCGTTTTGACTGTTCCTAATCCTAATAAGTTCTCCGATTAAGTACCTTCTTGGAATTTGATACAATATGAGATAAGTCGATAAGATCCTTATCTTCCCGCAAAGAATCAATTAGCTTCGTTTGCTTAGCCTTTTCTTGTGATTTTGAATCCTTTGCATTATTTGGGACCACCTCAGATGACATTTGTTTAGATCCACCTTGTGACTGGAAATAAATCTCTTTATTATCACATACCCCAATAGGAGCAAATATCGATGAAGTAGCTTTGTTCATAACAAAGAATTCAATGATGCTCTAACTTACACTTTCACGGGATCTGAGGCAGCAGACGAAACTATTTCCGTTTCTTGTTTAACTTCAACCACATTACCTTCTTCCTTCACCTCCTTCATTTCCACATCATTACTGTGGAACACATCTGCAATACGACCCAAAGCTGTGTTGATATCCTTTGGTAGGGTGTAGACAAAGAGAGCGGTAAAGAGCATTATAATGCCCAAGATGTAGTAAGTGAAACCGGAGTTGAAAGGGAATGGATGATCACCCGAAATACTCCATGCAAAGAGGGAAGAAGCCATTGATGGTCCCAGGAACCGGCCAATGGCAGCAAGAACCTGACCCAAACCATTTACCTTTCCACGGAAATCTGAGTACGTGCTGTTGTTTATCAGCACCATTGAAGCAGTAAAATTGATAAGTCGAGCGAAGATACAGGCCATCGTAGAGAAAAGCACAACAAACCATCGAACCTACATGGTATTGAAAAAAATCCCGTACTGGAATTGGAGATGTGTTGAAATAAGAGATGACAGGATAAATGAAAAGAAGAACGGAATAGAGAATTCCAGTGAAGGAATAAATGCTAGAATAAGTCCATAAACGAGCAACTAACGGGAAAATAAGAGGTGAAATGAAGGAAAGAAGTCATGTGAAAATGAAAGGATATGATTAAAGATAATCTGTACTGGTCCAATTCCAGTATATAGCCATCCAATATCAGTCTGATCAAACTCAAATCCACCCTTATCCGACGGATTGATTAAGAATAGTGGTAACAGGGAATCTTGACCTGACTGAACCAAACAGACTACCGCTATGGGTCATAATCAACCATGAGAGTTACCGTAGAGAGAACATGCAATCAATACACGCTTGTTAAGAATCAAATCGAAATATGAATCTTTGGAAAGAGCTATAAGCATTTCATCTTCCTTGGAAATCTGTTTTCCTTGTTTTTGATCCTTAATGAGCTGCTTCACACGACTTGAATTCTTTTTCTTCTGTTCTTTTGCCTTCTTTGCCGATTCGCGCGATAGAGTCTCTGGAGCAGCAAAGATTGTGAAAATGGCAGTAAACAGACAAAGTACACTTCCGACAAAGCATGGAATCCAATATCGTACTTTTCGGAGCCAAGGCATTAATTTGACCAAGCCAACAAGATTCTCCTCAGGCTTACTTAGAAACCCTCCGACTAAGGGACCAACGATTCTAAAGTTAATAGACTCATCAATTACAACCGTGCTAAACCTCCTGCAGAACTGATAATGGACATTCCAGTTGCTAACGTATGTGCATTACAGATTTCTCCTATATACGTCTTCACAACGCCGACTGTCGAGTTCATGAGACCCCAGCATGTTCGGAAAACAATAGCCCAAGTGTATGTGGGAGACAATCCAAACAGCTGGCAGAAGATGGCAGTTCCTAGCAATAAAATAGAGTGAGTAATATTCACCAAACAGACTAATCACAATGGTGGGCTTCCTCCCATAAGTATCAGAAAACCAACCCCAGAATAGGTTACCAAAGATACCACCGAGATTGTAACATGATGTAAGATATCCAGAATAATAACCAACTTGAGTTGTGTCAAGCTACATGGAACACAATTATAAACATATACATCTGGAAAGAAGTCAGAGATCATAAATGGCACATTTGGCATGATCTGATTCATACAGAAAAAGTCAAGGAAGGCGCATAACCCGATAATCACAATATACTTCATAGGGAGCTTTGTGGAATTTTCATCTCGAACAAATGGCTTCGTCATAAGTATGGACTAAGAAACAGACGACAGCAATAACAATCTGTTATGAGCACATGTTTAGTGATCCAAGTTCTTGATACTTATGGGATAAGAACATTTGTGTTCTGTACTCATATTTCGATTCTCTCGTTGTATTCAACAAAATAATCATATACCACGGAAGAGATTGTGTTGCATAATTCCAATATAAGCGTACATATTTCATCTGTATCAATAGATATAATAATGGCCAGTCTAACATAATTGAAACTCTTCTAGTCATAAGGAACATAGATGAATGAGATCTCTACGATGTATAACAATCAAGAAAGACAGGAATAATTTGGTATATAAATGGCCCTTAATAATATAATGAACTCTAGAATATTGATCAGATTATTGGCCCAATCTAATTATAACTGTCCCAATTCTTGCAACATTTCTTGGAAGGCTTTTATCTCATAGTTGAGAGATTACCATCTGACTAAGTGGAATTCCGACTTCTCTATTCTTATTTCTATCGGATAGAATTATATTGTTCCGTTTTTAAGAAGGGAATAGGGTCTCATGCAGTTAGTGTATTTTGGACCTGATAATTGATTAATCTTTTAGAAAACCATTTAGTGATCCCACAGAAAATGAAAATGGTAACGACGGCCAACTGTTTTCCTCAATTCGTTTCGGCCTGAAGCCAAAAGATCCATTTTCCTTGACTTCTAGTCAGCGTACCTTTTATATCACTTCCTTTATATCTCTTGTTGGTATTGTTTTGAGTCGGTTGATTTGCAGGATGCAGACCAAGATGGATTCATTACCAATGAGGAAGCATTAGATTTTATCAAAAAGACGAAATTGTCCATGGATTCGTTGAATAAGGTTGTGCAATTGTGTGATATTGATCAGGACGGTTACCTTGATCTTAGTGAGTTTATTTGTGCAGCACACATTTCCTATGTTTGCCGAGACGTCGCTTTATGTCGTTGCCTTCATCTGTAGGGACGTCCTCTCCCAGAAGAGATACCAGATTGCTTAATGGATCCACAGAAGAAGGAATATCTCGAGAAGGAAAAGGAAGAAAAGAAAGTTGAGAATCCATTTGGAGATGCTTTTGCAATGGAGTTTGGTGTTTCAGATGATGCTTTCTCCAAAGTTGCGGGCAAGGTAGTTCTGTTGATTGCATCTGAATCGTAGTCGAATCCCTTTTTGAGTGATGAAGAGGAAGAGGAATCTGCAGCTCCTGAGGAAGTTGAAGATCGTAATCCTTTCTCAAAGGGTTTGAAAGAGGCTTTAGAGGCAGAACAACAAGCCTTAGAAGCGTTAAAGAATCCTTTGAATGTTCCTGCGATTGTATGTGATAATCGTGATAAGATTCGAGGAGCGTGGATTGGAAATATGACCAAATGGAAGAATATGCAAGAAGAGTTACAGGAGAAAGTAGATGAAATAGAAAGGAAGAAACAAGAGAATGAAGCTATGCGTGAACAGATTACAGAAGCCCAAGCGAAATTGCAAGAAATTCAAGCGTTTGTTCAAGGACGATGTAAGACAGAACAACTGATAATGAGACTCTAGTGAAGAAGATTACGATTCTCCAAGCTCGCTTGAATAATCATCTTGTGAAGAACCCTGTCGATCGTCCAATCCATGTTGCATTTGATCAGCCTGATATGACAGATTTGTTCTCTGCTGTAATGACTGTGGTGATGACTGATGTGTAGCCTGAAGAGGATGAAGAGGAGGAGGTTGGAGCTTCAGCATTGTTTTCACAGGACGAGAAATCGGTGGAGGATCAAGCCTTTGTGGCTCTAGAGACGCGGATTCCTACAATTTCGCAATCATTCGATCACACAGAAGAAGTGCGTGAACGTAGTAAGACTCCAGTAGTACAGGCTGCTCGTGGTAAACCGTTTGCTCGCTCATTTCGTGCTCGTTCATACCTCCCTGCTCATATTGAGAAGAGTGTAGTTGAAGCAATCGACTCAGAGAGTGAGGACGAGGATGTCAAGCCGATAATACGGAGCCAGTTCAATGCTTTCAGTAGTGCAAAGCGAAGTACGGAAGTGAATGTGATGGGTTCGAGTCGATGGTACAGTGGCGTGTATGCTGAGAAGAAGCGACTGGAGGAGGAACTGGAGGAAGAGAAGAGATTGGAGGCTGAGGCAGCTCGTGCTGGTGTGGTGGAATTGAGTGAGATTGAAAGTGAAAGTGAGAGTGAAAGTGAGAGTGAAAGTGAGAAGGAAAGTGAGAGTGATGGTGGTAAGAAAAATGAAGAGAAGAGAGTTGTGAATGAGGAGAAGCCGAAAGAAGTGTTCATATTGAGTGATGATGATGAGGTGTTCTCGGATGAAGATTTACCTGTGGAGAATCCTGTTCAACGTGAGAAGATGAGTGTGGAAGAGCCTGCTGAGAAGGAACCTAATGAAATCCCTGTGGAGGAACCTCCGAAGGACTCGACTGAGAAAGAGGTTGAAGAACATGCTGAAGAACCTACTGACGAACCTACTGACAAACTTGCTGAGAAGGAACCTGCTGACGAATCAATGGAGAAACAATCTGAAGAACAACCAGAGAAACAACCTGAAGAGGTCGATCAAGACGAGTTTATTGATGACTTCGCGGAGGAAGATCTACCTTCAGAACCAAAGAAGGAAGGAATTAAGGAAACTCTTGATGAAGATGTGGAAGATATTCCAAAAGAAACTCCATCAGAACCGAAGGAGAAAGGAAAATCAAAGAAGAAGTCAGCTGGAAAGAAGGACAAGAAGAAGGGGAAAAAGGATAAGAAGGAACCTGTTGGCATGTTAGGTGAACTGGGACCTCCAAAGCCTAAGAAGAAGAAATCTGTTGCGAAAAAGTGAATTGCATCCTATTTATCTGTCTGTACACTGTTTTCCAAACATACAACCGTTTCATGCCATAATTTGTTTCGTTTTCTACACAATTGGAAAAGCGGCGATTTCGATTATCACTTGATCCGCAACAGGTATTTTATTATTTTGTTAATTGAGTTTTGTACAAATGAACCACATCTATGGTTTTGAATATAAGCCAAGTACCCGTACTGAAGTAGGTGATTGTATCGGTATCAATCGTAGTCTGCTGTGATCCGCAGTACTCAGTGTCCCAAACAGGAAATGGTTGCCACATATTTCGCTGAAGTAGAGACTATGTACGTTGAATGACTTGGTGTTGGTTGAATGGCTTCTTCTTCTTTCAAGTTTATCTAACTTGAGCAGGTATGATTGTTTCCTTCGAGGAAAACGGCTTAGTCCCGATGGTCCTTGTTATGGCTATCGACCTATTGTATTCCTTTTATTCTTATTATTACATGTAGGGACCAGATGGAAAAGCCCAGGATTTCAAGTGGTACACGTATAATGAAGTTTGGGAGATGGTCCAAGATTTCGCCTCTGGATTGATCCATCAGAATTTAGTTCTTGAAGAACATGAGAATCAGAACACGA
>JABLTK010008417.1_pt1 | contig 11852 bp, 10 predicted proteins | sample 7160131 | NCBI WGS metagenome assembly JABLTK01 (sample SAMN14651221, study PRJNA627086) | human gut metagenome | isolation source: feces | host: Homo sapiens
CAATCGGAGGAAGCTCCCTTGAAAGATTTTTTCGATACCTGGAAATTACGATAGCAGCAACTCTGCAAAGATCGGTGATACGGTAGAGTATAAGACTACGATCATGATCAATGGCAGTGTGGAAAAAGTTGTTCTCCACGATAAAATGGATGCAGGCCTTACGTTTAATGAAACATCTGTGAAAGTAAAAGTTGACGGTGCTGATGTTGCAAAAGATAATTACACTCTGAAAAAGCCTGGCACGGAATCGAGTGATCCCTGTACATTTGAAATCAAATTTGAGGACAGCTATATTGCAGGACTTAAAACAGGTACGCAGATTGAAGTAACATATTCTGCAACACTGAATGAAAGTGCTGTAATTGGCACAACGGGTGGTAATAAGAATGATACCTGGCTGAAATACGGCAATAGCGGCAGTGTTACAAGCGAAACCACAACCTATAGCTATAGCTTTGATCTTGTAAAAACCGACAGCGATGGAACATTGCTGGCTGGCGCAAAGTTCAAACTCTATGCTGACCAAGATTGCACAAGTGAAATTAAACTGGTAGCAGATGGAACCAATGGCTATCGTGTTGCAACAACGGGAGAAACAGGAGTCCAGTATATTGAGACCAATGCAAACAGTGCACTGACGATCAAAGGCCTGAAAGGGACAACGACTTACTACCTGAAAGAAATTGAAGCCCCCAAGGGCTACAATGAGCTGGAAAATGCATTTAAATTCACCATTGCAAGTGAAAATATTTCGTCTAACCTGAGCAAAACAAGCAACAAGTGGGTTGAGGGAAACTCCACGGGTATTCATATCATCAACAACGCCGGCACCACCCTGCCCTCCACCGGCGGCATGGGCACCACCGTCTTCTACGTCGTTGGCGGCGGCCTGATGGCTGTGGCCGTGGTCCTGCTGGTGACCAAGAAGCGGATGGAGAACAAGCGCTAAACCAAACCCCAAAGCAAAAAATATCCTGATAACATTAGGGAGTAGCCCATGAAAAAGAACCGCAGTACCATAATTTTAATCCTGATCTTTCTCGTGGGTCTATCCGTGATGTTATATCCCACCGTCAGCGATTATGTCAACCAGCGCCACCAGTCCCGCGCGCTGGCCAGCTATGACGAGACGGTCAACGAGATGTCGGATGCGGACTATACCGCCTATTTTGAGGCGGCGGACGCCTACAACCAACGGCTGGCGGCCACGCCCAATTCGTTCTTCACGCCGGAGCAGGTCTCCGGCTATGACGAGACGCTGGACGTCTCCGGCACGGGCATTATGGGGTATATCACCATCCCCAGGATCGGCGTGGAGCTGCCCGTCTACCACGGCACCAGCGATGGTGTTTTGCAGGTGGCGGCAGGCCATCTGGAGGGCAGCAGCCTCCCCGTGGGCGGGGCGGGCACCCATGCGGTCATCTCGGCCCACCGCGGCCTGCCCAGCGCCAAGCTGTTCACCAATCTGGACGAGCTGGAAGCGGGCGACACGTTCACCATCACGGTGCTGGACCGGGTGCTGACCTATGAGGTGGACCGGATCTCCATTGTCCTCCCCACCGAGACGGATTTATTACAGCCCGTAGAGGGGCAGGACTACGTTACCCTGATGACCTGCACGCCCTACGGCATCAATACCCACCGCCTGCTGGTGCGCGGCCACCGTGTCAACACGCGGGAGAGCCAGAAACATGTCCGTGTCACGGCGGACGCGACACGGATCGACCCCATCATCACGGCGCCTGTCATTGCCCTGCCCATGCTGGCAGTGCTGCTGATCTGGCTGCTGGTGACCACACGAAAGCGCCCGAAAGCAGGCAAACATGAGAAAACGACGAGAGGTGACCCCCATGAAACAAATTCGTAAACAGCTGGCGGCGCTGTTGCTGGCTGTCGCATTGGCGGCAGCGTGCGCGGCCCCGGCTTTTGCCGCCGCCACGGCCGCCAGCATTGAGCTTACCCGGAAAGGCAGCATCACCGTGACCCTCCGGGATTCCGAGAGCGGGAGCGCTGTCTCGGGCGGCAAGCTGACCCTGTATCAGGTGGCCTCCATCAGCCGCCAAAATGGAAATTTAAGCTACGATTATACAAATGGTTTTGAAAATTGTGGCGTTTCCCTCGGCGATCTCTCGGAGAGCGACCTGGCCCGGACCCTGGACGACAAGCGCCCGGCCGGCAGCAAAGGGGAGACGCTCACCGTGGACACCGATGGCAAGGCCGTCTTCTCACGGCTGCCGCTGGGCCTGTATCTCGTCGTCCAGAGCACCGCTTCCACCGGGTATGAGAAGATCAACCCGTTCCTGGTGTCGGTGCCGCTGGTGGAGGAGGACACGTACCTCTACGATGTGGACGCCCTGCCCAAGGTGGGCACGCTGACGCCCACCACCCCGCCGGACGTGCCGGAAGAACCCGACAAGCCGGAGGAACCGGACAAACCCACGGAACCCGAGAAGCCCACCACGCCGGAAAAGCCCACCACGCCGGAAAAGCCGACCACGCCGGAAAACCCGGACAAACCGGAGACTCCGGATATCCCCGAGGAACCGGGCAAGAACACCCCTCCGGGTGCCGACAACCCCGATGACTGGGTGCTGAACGGCCGCCCGGATAAGAACAAGGCTCCCAATCCGGGCAACCCGGACGACTGGGTGCTGAATGGCCGCCCGACCCTGCCCCAGACCGGCCAGCTGAACTGGCCCATCCCGGTGCTGACGGCGGCAGGCACCTGCCTCATTGCGGCGGGCATCCTGCTCCGCAAAAAACACTGAGCCATGCAGAAAAGACGACTTGGAACCATCCTCATCCTGCTGGGAGCGCTGCTGCTGGCCGGGGCGCTGGGCCTGCTGGGCTACAACCAGTGGGACAATGGCCGCGCCCAGAAAGCGGCGGCACAGGTGCTGGATCAGCTGGAAACGACGCTGGACGAGCAGGAGAACCATTTGCAGCTTCTGGTGCCCACCCAGGTGGACGACACCGCCCGGGAGATGACCGTTACCGCCATTGATGGCTGGGATTACATCGGGTATCTCTCCATCCCGTCCATCGGGCTGGCCCTGCCCGTGATGAGCGAGTGGAGCTATCCGGGCCTCAAAATTGCCCCGGGGCGGTACGCGGGCTCGGTCTTCACGGACGATCTGGTCATCTGCGGCCACAACTATGCCCGGCATTTCAGTCCCGTTAAGCGGCTGGCGGTAGGCACCACGGTGCAGTTTGTGGATATGGACGGCCGGGAGTGGGACTACACCGTCTCCAAAGTGGAGACCCTGCAGCCCACCCAGATCGAAGAGATGGTGGGCAAGGCAGACGGCGATGACTGGGATCTGACGCTTTTCACCTGTACCACCGGCGGCAGTGCCCGCTGCGCGGTGCGCTGTACCCGGGTGGAGACGGCTTCCTGAAGATTCCAAACCGGAATAATTTATACGTATATTACAGAAAAGGCACGCTCTCTTTGGGAGAACGTGCCTTTTCTGCATCTTATTTTAGGTTTCGGGGGAGATCAGTAGTGCAGCTGGTCAGCGGTCAGAGCTTCCAACACGGGCAGCATGGCGGCTGCTTCCGCCTTGGCCTTGGGCAGGTCCATATCGCGGTAGTTGCCGCACTCCACCTCACTGGCACCGGGGACGGCACCCTCAAAAGCGGCCATGAAGCGGAACGAGTCCACGGTCAGGGCCAGCGCCTCGGCGGGGGTCAGGCCCCGGGTGAGCAGGTAAAAGCCGGTGCGGCAGCCCATGGGTCCGACGTAGATGACGCCGTCCTTGTAGGCGCTGTTCCGCGCGTAGGTGGCAAACAGGTGCTCCAGCGTGTGGGCCGCGCCGGTGGTCAGGTAATCGCCCTGATTGGGCTTTTTCATCCGGATGTCCCAGGTCAGCACATCGCCGTCCTGGCGGCTCAGGTACATGCCGCGGTCCAGTTTGGTGTGGTCCACGCAAAAGCTTGCGATCCGTTCCATTGCTACTTCCTCCCAATCTTTCGGGTAAAATCAGGCCTGCAGGCGCTGCACGCTGCCGTGCGCGCAGTCCACGGCCACCATCAGGCCATCACGGATGTGGCTGGTAGCACCGGCGGCACCCACGATGGTGGGCTTGAGCAGAGCCTTGCCGGCAATGGCAGCGTGGCTGTTCAGGCCCGGCTCCTCGACCACGAGGGCGGCGGCGTCACGGACGTAGCTCAGCATCTCGTTGGAGGTGGAGGGCACCACCAGGACCATGCCGGGCTTGAACTTGGCCCGCAGCTCGTCCAGGTTGTGGCAGACACAGGCCTTGCCGGTGGCGTTGGCCAGGGCAGAGCCCTCAGGGCCGATGCCCACGCCGGTAGCCAGGCAGTTGCCGATCATGTGGATCTTGATCATGTTGGTGGTGCCGGAAACGCCCACGGGGACGCCGGCGGTGACAACAGCCAGCTCGCCGTCGTGCAGGTAGCCGTTCTCTTTGGCCAGGCTGGTGGACATCTCGATCAGCTCATCGGTGCTGTGGGCCAGAGCCATCATCAGCGGGGTGATGCCCCAGGAGATGGCCAGCTGACGCTGCACCTGCTCGTTCATGACGCAGGCAATGATGGGCTGTGCGGGGCGGTACTTGCTCAGCAGGCGGGCGGTGTTGCCGGACTCGGACACCGTGACGATGGCGGAAGCGTTGACGTCCTTGGCGGTCAGGCAGGCAGCGTGGGCGGTTGCGTCGCTGACGCTGATCTGGCCGTTGCCGGCATCCACCAGACGGTTGTCGCGGTAGTGCACCTCGTTCTCGGTGCGCTCGGCAATGGCGGACATGGTCTTGAGGGCCTCCACGGGGTAAGCGCCTGCAGCGGTCTCACCGGAAAGCATGATGGCAGAGGTGCCGTCGTAGATGGCGTTTGCCACGTCAGAGATCTCGGCACGGGTGGGCCGGGGGTTGACCATCATGCTGTCCAGCATCTGGGTAGCCGTGACAATGGGCTTGCCAAAGGAGAACGAGCGGTCGATGACGCTCTTCTGGATGCCGGGCAGCTCGGTGAAGTCGATCTCAACGCCCAGGTCGCCACGGGCGACCATGACGGCGTCGGCGGCGGCCAGGATGCTGTCGATGTTGTTCACGCCCTCGCGGTTCTCGATCTTGGCGATGATGCGGATGTTGGAGTCGTACTCGTTCAGCAGGTTGCGGATGTCGTACACGTCCTGTGCGGTGCGCACAAAGGAAGCGGCGATGAAATCAAAGCCCTGCTGCACGCCGAAGATGATGTCGTCGCGGTCGCGCTGGCTCAGGTACGGCATGGAGAGGTGGACGCCGGGCACGTTGACGCCCTTTTTGTTTTTGATCTTGCCGCTGTTCAGCACCTCGCAGGTGATGTCGGTGTCGGTCACGTTGGTGATGCGCAGCTTGATGAGGCCGTCGTCCAGCATGATGGTGCCGCCCTCGTGCACATCCTGGGGCAGGTCCTTGTAGGTGATGGAGCAGATCTCCTTGGTGCCCTCCACCTCACGGGTGGTCAGGGTAAAGGTCTGGCCTGCTTCCAGCATCTCCACGCCGTTCTTGAACTCTTTCAGGCGGATCTCGGGGCCCTTGGTGTCCAGCAGAGCAGCCACGGGCTTGCCCAGCTCGGCACGGATGGCTTTCAGGTTGTCCAGGCGGCCCTTGTGCTCCTCATAGGAGCCGTGGGAAAAGTTGAAACGGGCCACGTTCATGCCGTTGGCGACCAGCTCGCGCAGCACGCCGTCCTTATCGGTGGACGGGCCCAGGGTGCAGATGATCTTTGTTTTTCTCATATAAAGTACCTCCAACTACGTCTCTTCAAATTTCACTCTATCACACAGCGGAAACTACATCCTCCCGCTGCTTCTGGCAGAGCCAAACTGCCAGGGAAAACGCTTGATGGTTTGTTTGTTCAAAACCCCACCACCTTATATTATAAACACTTGGATACAATAGAGCAAGAAAAATATTTGCTAAGAAACCCTTAAGATTTTATACCAACCGCCAAAATCGGTTGAGCGGTCGGTTTTGGCCCCTTAAATTTGCTGAAACCATGTCCGAGTGCACGATACTGCAACAAAAGGCTTGCACAAACAGCCAACTGCGCCTATAATAGAGCTAAGAAAAAGTCTCACTTTTTGGGGTGTATGGTGCCCCGGGAGCAGGGACCCGAATTTTGAAAAAAACGGAGGAACCACTGCAAATGGAAAAGCGTGTTTTTCTGATCGTTCTCGACAGCTTTGGCATTGGTGCGGAGCCGGATGCGCCCGCCTTTGGCGACGCGGGCACCAACACCCTGGGCGCGATTGCCAAGCACCCCAACTTCCACTGCCCCAACCTGCAAAAGCTGGGCCTGTTCAACATTGACGGCGTGACGGCAGGGGAGAAGAGCCCCGCCCCCGAGGGTGCCTTTGCCCGCCTGCAGGAGCAGAGCATGGGCAAGGACACCACCATCGGCCACTGGGAGATCGCCGGTGTGGTCAGCCCCAATCCGCTGCCCACGTTCCCGGAGGGCTTCCCTGATGCCCTCATCCAGGAGTTTGAGGAGAAGACCGGCCACAAAGTGCTCTGCAACAAGCCCTATTCCGGCACCCAGGTGCTGAAAGATTACGGCGAACAGGCCATGAAAGAGAATGCCCTCATCGTGTACACCAGTGCCGACAGTGTGTTCCAGGTGGCCGCCAACGAGGAGCTGGTGCCGGTGCACGAGCTCTACCGTTACTGCGAGATCGCCCGTGAGATGCTGAAAGGGGAATACGGCGTGGGCCGTGTCATCGCCCGGCCGTTCCTGGGCCACACGGCCGATACGTTCTACCGCACCACCAACCGCCACGACCTGAGCCTCAAGCCGCCCCGCAAGACCATGCTCGACCTGCTGAAAGACGCCGGCAGGGACGTCATCGCGGTGGGCAAGATTTTTGATATCTTTGATGGCGAGGGCGTCACCGAGAAGATCAAGACCACGGGCAACACCAACGGCATTGCCTTTACCAAGGCCCTGCAGACCCGTGATTTCGAGGGCCTGGCGTTCGTCAACCTGGTGGACTTTGATATGCTCTACGGCCACCGCCGCGACGTGGCGGGTTACGCTGCCGCCGCCACCGAGTTTGACCACTTCCTGGCCGACTTCATCCCCGGGATGCGGGAGGGCGACCTGCTGATGGTCACCGCCGACCACGGCTGCGACCCCTCTTACACCAAGACCACCGACCACACCCGTGAGTATGTGCCTTACCTCATCTGCGGCAAGGGCGTCAAGCCCGGCGTGGATCTGGGCACCAAGCTCTGCTTTGGCACCATCGCCCACACCATCTGCGATTACCTCGGTGTGGACGCTTCCAGCCTGGACGGCCAGAGCGTGCTGCCGGAGATTTTGAAGTAAGCTGATTCGAGAAAAGCAAGACCCCCGTTCCGATGGAACGGGGGTCTTGTGATATCCGAGTTTATGCAGCGTCGCTGGCAGCGTTGGGATCTGTGGCCTCCGAAGAGCTGGAGGAGCCAAACAGAGCATCCAGCACCGTGGAAGCGGCCTGATGCAGGGAGGAGGCCGCCTGCTCCAGCTGTTCCTGACTGGGCATGGAGATGGCGGGGCTTTCGCCGCCCGTCTCGCCGCCCTGCGCAGGCTGGGCCTCGGATTCTGCCGGTGCTTCCGTGGAAGCGCTCTGTTCACTATCCGCCGGGGTCTCCGGGGTGGTTTCCCCCTCGGCGGGAGTCTCTTCCGGGACACTCTCGGCGGGTTCTTCGACGATCACGCTGTCCGGGGCCTCCTCCGGCACGGAGACAGCCGCGTTGGGGTCTGCCGTCGGGGTGTGGACGTCGGTCTTCTCCGGGGTCTGGCTGGTGCTGGTCAGCTTGTCTTCCCCGCCCAGCACAGCTGCGACAAGGGCTTTTGCCTCGTTGACGGAGTTTTCATCCGGTTTCATGACATAGAGGCTCTGGCCCTTGGCGGAGTAGCACTTGCTGCTCTTGGCACCGGTACCGGTCACGCTGTAGCTCTGGATATCCCAGCTGGACAGGTCGCCCAGCTGCATCCGGACCAGGGCCGAGATCTGCTCCTGGGACAGGCTGGTCACAAAGCAGTCCGCCATTGCATCCATCAGCTTGGAAAAGCTCATGAGCAGGGCCGGGGACTTGAGTTTTTCCACCATGGCGTCAATGACTTTCATCTGGTTGATGCCACGCTGGATATCGCCGGTCTTAAAGGCGTGGCGCTCCCGGGCAAAGGCCAGGGCGGATTTGCCGTCCAGATGGTTCCAGCCCTCGGCAAAGGTGGTGGGGTCATAGTAGCCGGGGCTGCCCACCGAGGTGAACGCCTGGTCGGAATAGACATCCACGCCGCCGATCGCGTCGATGATGCTGATGAAGCCTGCAAAGTTGATGCGGATGTAGTGTTCCACATTCACACCGTAGAGGTTGCCCAGTGTCGCCATGCTGGTCTCCACACCATACAGGCCGGCATGGGTCAGCTTATCCTTGCTGTCGGTGCCCGCCAGGTCTACATAGTAGTCACGCGGGGTGTTGATGAGGGCCACCTGCTTGGTCTCCGGGTTGACCACCGCCAGAATGTTCACGTCGCTGCGGGCCTTTTCAGTCAGCTCACCGCGGTTGTCCACGCCGCTGAGGTAGACCACGAACGGCTCTTTGGTGATCTTATTGGCTTCCGCGCCGGTGATGAGGCCGGAGGTGACATTATCCAGTGCGGCAAGGCCCTGCTGTGCCCAGACACAGCCCACGGCCAGCCCGGCGCAGAGGAAGAGGGAGAACACCCGGGACACAGCGCCCGGGGTCTTGTACTCCTGGCAGCGCTTGACCAGCAGCCAGAGCAGCACCAGCAGTGCCGTGATGAGGATGAGATACAGCGCGGGCAGCATCTGGGTGCGCCACAGCTGCACCAGAGCGCCGACACTTAAAATTGCCTGTAATACCAGCAAAATAACGCCTCGTTTCGGGGTCGATTCGCCCGGAATGGTCATCTTGTGCTCCCGGGGAGGCTCCGGTGCCTTGCGGGAGGGGGGATTGTTCCGGGGCGGTTTGGGCGGCGGAGACTGGGGCTGGGGCACCTCCGGCGCAAAGAACGCCGAGCTGTCCACCTCAATGGTCCTGTCGTCCTCGTGCCGCGCGCCCCGGCGGATGTGCCGGGAAGTATCGTCCGGGTGGGAGGAACGGTCATTTTCATCGAACATGAGAATACTCTCCTTTGACAGTGTGCCTGGCCATGGGTCAGGACACGGGAACAATGGTCAGCACGGCGCGGGCCGGCAGACAGGTCGCGGTCTGGTCTTCTTCCCGCAGCCAGCCGTAATGCTCACAGATGTGGTCCGGGCAGGGGGAGTCCACAAAGCGGGCGGCTCCGTCCTGCACCTGAATGTGCACGGTCAGGTAGCCGGTGTCCACATCGTAGGTGGCATCCTTGGTCAGCGGGAGATCCAGCACCGTGTTGGCGTCGCCGTAGGTCAGGGCAGCGGCTAAGGCCGCTGCACCCGTGCGGTGGGCGGCCCGCCAGGCAAACCACCCGCCTGCGATTCCAAGAACCACGATGGCAAAGATCAGATTGATGAGAAGCTGTTTGTGTTTCATGAACGGTTATCCAATGTTGTCGTTGAGCGGGATCTGCTCCAGTTCGGCCAGCCAGAGGGCAGCTGCCGCGTCGCTGGGCATCCGCCAGTCGCCGCGAGGCGAGAGGGTCACGCTGCCCACCTTGGGGCCGTCCGGCAGGCAGCTGCGCTTGAACTGCTGGACAAAGAACCGCCAGTAGAAGTTGCGCAGCCACTTGTACAGCACGCTGTCCGGGTACTCGGCACGGCCTGCAAAGGCGGCCTTTGCCAGCCGGAAAATCTTGGCCGGGCCAAAGCCGAAGCGGAGCACATGGTAGAGGTAGAAATCATGGAGCTCATAGGGGCCAACCAGATCTTCCGTCTTCTGCGCGATCTCGCCGTTGTCCTTGGCGGGGAGCAGCTCCGGGGAGACCGGCGTGTCCAGAATGTCCAGCAGCACGGTCTTGAGCGCTTCGGAGGCGGCAATGTCAGCCTCGTACTGCACCAGATGGCGCACCAGCGTTTTGGGCACGCCCGCGTTGACGCCGTACATGCTCATGTGGTCGCCGTTGTAGGTGGCCCAGCCCAGGGCCAACTCCGAGAGGTCGCCGGTGCCCACCAGGAGGCCGCCGGTACGGTTGGCAAGGTCCATCAGCTCCAGAGTGCGGACGCGGGCCTGACCGTTTTCAAAGGTCACGTCCAGCACGCTCTCATCCTGTCCGATGTCGGCAAAATGGCTGTGGACGGTATTGGCAATGTCGATCTCCTGGAACGAGACGTTCAGCTCGTCGCACAGAATCTCGGCATTGCTGCGGGTGCGGTGGGTGGTGCCGAAGCAGGGCATGGTCACGGCCCGCACGTCGGTGGTGGGGCGGCCCAGCTGCTTCATGGCACGCACGGCCACCAGCAAGGCCAGGCAGCTGTCCAACCCGCCCGAAATGCCGATGACGGCGGTCTTGGCGTGAGCATGATCCAGCCGCTTGGCAAGGCCGTCAGCCTGCATTTTCAAAATCAGCTCACAACGCTCGGCCCGCAGCTGCTGGTTGTGGGGCACGAACGGGGTGGGGTCCACCCAGCGGGTCAGCACCGTCTCAGTGAGGGGCAGGCTGAACTCCACCGTGGTGTAGCCGTCTGCAGCGGGCTCAAAGCTGGTGTTGCGGGCCCGCTCACTTTCCATCCGCTGGCAGTCCAGCTCGGTCTCGGCGTAACCGCCCGCAAAAGGCTTTGTTTCAGAGAGGAGAGTGCCGTTCTCGGCAATGAGGTCATGGCCGGCAAACACCATGTCCTGGGTGCTCTCACCGTGGCCGGCAGAGGCGTAGAGGTAGCCGCAGAGCAGGCGGGCGGACTGGTTGGACACCAGTGCCCGGCGGTACTCGGCTTTGCCCACCGTCTCATCGCTGGCCGAAAGGTTGGCGATGACGGTGGCCCCGGCCAGCGCGTGGAACGTGGAGGGCGGCAGAGCGCTCCACAGATCCTCACAGATCTCCACGCCCAGCACAAAGCTGGGCATCTCGCGGCAGCGGAAGAGCAGGGAGGTGCCAAAGGGCACCTGCTGGCCGCAGACGGCAATCATTTCCACCTCGGTGCTGCCCGGGGTGAACTGGCGCTTTTCGTAAAATTCGCCGTAGTTGGGCAGGTAGGTCTTGGGCACCAGGCCCAGCAGCTGGCCCTTGCAGAGGACAGCGGCGCAGTTGTACAGTTTGCCCCGTACCAGCAGCGGCAGGCCCACCAGAGCCACCACGTCCAGCTCTTTGCTGGCGTCCAGAACGCTCTGCAGCCCGGTCAGCGCTCCCTGCTGGAGGGTGCGCTGCAAAAACAGGTCGCCGCAGGTGTAGCCCGTGAGGCAGAACTCAGGGAAGACTGCCAGCTTGACGCCCCGGCCCGCGGCCTCGCGCAACTGGGCGATGATCTGCTGGGTGTTATACACGCAGTCCGCCACCCGCAGGGCGGGGGAAAGGGCTGCGGCTTTCAAAAAACCATCTTTCATCGGAGGATTTCACATCCTGTCTGTTTTGATCAAAAAACCAGGAGCAGGGCCCCGGGTTCGTGCTCATAGTATACCACAATCTGCCCCAAACGAAAAGTAACAGTTGGGAAACAGGCGGAAAAACTTGCAAAAACAAAAAGAGCCGCCGCGTTGCCGCGGCAGCCCCCAAAGCCATAAAAGTGGAAAACGAGATAGACCGTAAGCCGGGTTCTGTATTAAACGACGATCTGTCTAGACCTGCCATTGCTGACAGGTTCGAGCCGCCATCCGGACACGCGACCAGCGCTATCCGTCACATATAGGCGTTGCTTCCGGTAGGGTTTACAAAGCCGCATGGTCACCCATGCGCTGGTGAGCTCTTACCTCGCCGTTTCATCCTTACCG
>JABLTK010084801.1_pt1 | contig 11849 bp, 25 predicted proteins | sample 7160131 | NCBI WGS metagenome assembly JABLTK01 (sample SAMN14651221, study PRJNA627086) | human gut metagenome | isolation source: feces | host: Homo sapiens
AATTCATCACCACTGTTAAACAGAAAAGGTACATTCTCTAACTCCTCTTGTAGACGATCTACTATGTCCATTTCCCTCTTAAGAATTGCTTCTACAACCTAGAATCAAATCATCCAACAAAAACCGACATCACGATCATCTTGAACGAGTTGCTCATCAATTCTTTTTTGAATAAGGAATCTACCCTGAAAGCTCCAACAAAGACCAACAAACAGCACTGATTCACTTTGGTCAGAAACAAGAAGACTCCCTTTTTCTGAAGATTCACGTCACTAACAACACATAGAGATGAAGAGTTATTCTTCAGAAAAAGTTCATGTTGTAACAGCACCTCTTTCAGTGATGAGTCTTGAATCTCTGTTATTTGTTGATGAATCTGAGTCAAGCAGGATGTAACAACTGAAACAAAGGACATATTTGAAAGACACTCACATGGAGGGAATGTTAACAAACAGAAATAGTAATTATCAACACTAGAACCACTGAGAAGAAGCCTTTTTCTATTCATCATTCCAAACAGTAATCACCAACACGAATCTCCATCACTTCTTCTGGAGTAAACTGGAAGATGGTCATGATAGCCGTCTGCATATGATTTCGTGAACTTTTATCCCTAGCACATAAATAGTTGAAGAATAAGGATCGCAAATACTTCTATACCTTATTCTCCAACATCAACCAAACATTCTTAGTTAAAATATCATTACTGTTAATATCTCCTTCCACCGAACGCGGTGTCTCGTTGCCATCAGAAATCGAACCCATGCGAAGACTTGGAGGTCTTCCATCCTGCGATTTGCGTACTAATACCATCATTTGCTCGTTTTTACTTCGTAGATAATCCAATTCTTGCTTCAACGATTCAATGGTCTCCTTGTCACTTACAGCACTCATCTCCGTATCCACCATCTGGGTCTGTTTCTTCTTCACTTCCTCTTTATACTTCCTTCTCCATTCATCACATTCTGTCTTCAACAGATCCAACTTCCGTTTGTCATCTTCGGTTTTAAGCGTCAACTCCTCCACATCCAGTCGCAAAGACTCCACTTGACGAGAAAGCTTCACATTCTTCTCCTTCATAGCCTGACGTTGAATACGAAGAGACTCAACATCATCCTGACTCTGTGGAGCTGAAGTCGTAGTAAACATAGGAATATCAGTATTTGTGGACTTCAACTACAGTAAAATTGAAAAACAATAAGCTACACTATCGATCTGCGAATTCTTGTTCCATAACATCACATCTGTGTCTTATCATTCCACTATCCCATACCCATATCAACACGATACTTCTTATACTCTTCTTCCAGTTTCTCATAGGATTGTTGGAGTGAGACGAGTTCAGAACGCTATGGATAAATAGAAATTTTAGATCCTACAAGCTGTTGTGCCTGAGAGGAAGAAAGAGAAAATGGAGGAAGATCAAGAGTACAGCCAATCGTATTGACGTGCTCAATCAACTCATCTTGGGAGAGCCAAATGCAATTTGTATCGTGGAAATCATCTTCTTCCTCCAGATCTCTACATATCAATACACTATCTTATTTAAACTCATCGTCATTTGATCCTCCAGGAAATTTCACTAAACACCAAACATCGTTTCCAACTTGAATGCGTTCCAACACTTGTTCGGGAGTTTGGCCTTCAAACATCTCTAGAGAACTGCCTCCTTTCTTTGACTTCAATTCCTACGCATCACAAAATCTAGGAGATACGAACATCGAGTGCCTTCACCTTTTCATCTCGTTCCTTCTGAATCTTCTCTAGATTGTCCTTAGCTGCTGCAATAATCTTGTCTTTCAACTCCGACTGCTTGGTTAATTCTGCAACCTTGGCCGATTGTGCTTTCAGTTTCGTTTGAAATATCTGTACAACCTTTCGAAGCTTCTCAATCTATACAATCATCAAAACAAGAATCGGTAAGATGAACCTCTTGCTTTTGACTATCTCCCTCTCCTTCTGTTACTTGCACCTTTGCTGCTTCCTCCTCTGCTTCGTTCATTCCTACTTTCTATAACAAAGGAATTGAAGAGTTATATACACGACAGAAATAGGATCCATTCTGGATAGATTGACCAAAATCAAGTCTATTTTGATATCAGAACAAACAAGGTACCCGCAATATAAGAATAACCCGAAAAACAAATTACATGTTTGAGTAATTGGGTCCTCCTGAAGAAGGAACATTCCATGAAAGGAATTGTTGAGGTGTTTTTACCACACATGTCTTACAGTGGAGACAATTCTCACTATGAATCTGGAACTGGACTTTTCCATCTTCCATTTTGACATACTCATAGACATGAGCGGGACAGAAACGCTCTTCAGGGCCATCATATTTCTTTAATGACACTTCTAACGGTACATTCTCATCACCTTTCTTTATCTGAATATGAGCAAATTCATCTTGTGGATAATCAAGACAACTCAGAGACAGTGAAGTCACTCGATCAAACGATACAACCTGTTGATTACAAAACCAAGTCGATTCACTACTCCGTCGGGTTTCTCGTAATCACGGTTTGGTAACTTCTTGCAAATCTCCGCTGATTTTGTCTTTTCCCAATCCTCTCCTTTGGAAATTGGATGAGTGAAAAGATTGTGGTTGAAACACAAGGTACTACTGAAGAACTGGAAATCATACACTCTCCTATTCCCTACTGCATATACCATGCCAGCAAACAGTCCCTTCTCAAACATCGTACGGAGACTTCGAGTTCGATGTAACTCTTTCATGAAAGAATCTCGTTTCAATTGGTTCTCATATTCATGGAGCAGACATCCTTCCTGAATCGCATTCCATTCCTTCACAATAGCATCTGCAGCCACAATTCCACTCTGGATACTGTTATCTGTTCCTTGAAGAGAACTCATGTTCATCACTCCCAATCCCTCTCCAACAATCACTCCTCCAGGAAATATCGGCTTTAACTGCTACAAATCACAAATTCCATCACTCTAAATACGCCTAACACACCTCCTTCGTAAATGGTTCTTGCACCGAATTCTAATCGTTCCCCTCGACGCAACAGAGAGGAAATAAACTCTGTCTTTTTGAATAATTGGAATTCTTCGTAAGGAGACACATATGTATTCTCGTAATCCAGACCGGTGATCTAATCGTTAGAACTCATCATATAACACACATAACCAATATGAACTTGATTTGGCGCCTGAAAATATAAAAACCCACCTCCATATCTACAAATTAGTGGATTGATTCACATCAACAAAGAATCATGAAAAGAACGCTGCAACGGATATCCCAAAGTATGAACCACCTTTCCAACGATTTCATCACATCCTGGGATCTCCCACACTTCTTTGATTCCCAATCCATATGTTCTCTGACCACCCTGTTTGAGTTTATAACGATTTGACACCTCTTCTGTCACATTCCCCAATACTCCTTCCGCTAACACCAACATCTTCCCATGAATTGCATAACCTCGCTGAAAGTCTTCTTTTGAAACACCGTCTTTATTGACTCCCTTATCTGAAGTGTATACACCAACAACATGATCTCCATTATATAATAAACCAGCTGCTCCCGTGTCTGGAAAGACATCAACACCCCTTTCTTCAGCCACCGACGACAACCAACGACAAACACTACTTAAACTTACAATGTAACTGTTGCTATGTTTCATAGTACGTGGGACTAACCAAGAAGGGACTGTAAATGAATTCTCTTCACCAAGAAGGAACTGCATCGATTCTTTCGTAACTTTCTGACTTATAGGAGATTCCTAATAGAATGAACACCAAAAACTAAGAATACAATGTCTTGCCAATTGGGAATCAACTCTGAAAGACCCTGAGTATTCAACAAGCATCCACTCAGAATGTGAGACCCGATATTCTCTCCCTTTTCAAGAATGCAAACAGAAAGATCGAGATTGTTCTTCTTTGCAGTATCCTTCAATCGAATTGCTGTCGACAATCCAGCACACCCTCCCTATCTAATTAGGCCCTTGTCAAGTATTCTTACACCAACAATAACCACATCATAATCCATTCTCTCTCGCTCCATCCCATTCAATGTGTCATCGGAGAAAAAACGCTTAGATAGGACGAGCTGTGAGAGAGATGAAGAACGACAGAATGTCCTTGTTATCGATCCCTCTACTTCATTACATCAATACACATCACATGAAACGAATTCTCCCAAGATTACAGAATCGAAGCATTTCATTTGTAACAGCCCATTCAAACAAAATATTCCGGAAAGCAGGTATTTAAACAAACAAATCAACCCTGACAACGATGAGACACATTACTCACAATCAGCCTTCTTCGCTCTCTTTCGAATGGTCTCAGTCTTTGGTGATGATGATTCTGTCTCCGATGAAGTTTCTTCCTTAGCAGCTTTCTCTGCTTCTTTCTTCTGGCGCTTCTCCTCCCGTTCTTCCTTGATCATACGAATCGAAAGGATGATGTAGAGAGCAGTGAGCGTGAATGAGATCAAGAACAGAGTCAGGATCTACTCCTCATATCTCTTTCTTCAAAATTAACCAGCTTAGGATAGGGGAGCCATGTCTCAGCACTAGCAATCGCAGAAAATAAATCTGGCATAGATGTATACAAGGAAATGCCTTTGAATCCATCCTCCCAGTTGTTGGGATCCCTTCACCCTTCTATTCATATTGGGATCCCCACACTCATCAAATGAACGCTCCTACCAACAATTTTGAGGCATTAGTCTTAGCTATTCGCTTAGTTATGGCGAAATGGGCTGTTGATGATGATTTGAGGTGTGATTTGTAGACACTCACTCATGCAGTTGAGAATGAATGGGCTGGAGAAGACAGTTTGATGATGAAACGGCTGATGGAAAACGATTTACTGGAGAACTTCCAGGAACGGTGGAATAACACAGGAAGTCGAATATTTCCTATTTTGTAATTTGTAGAAGATGGAGAAATTTACAAAGATGAAATTTCCGATTTTCTATTGGGAGAGATGGATCAGACATTCAACTGTAGTTTAGAAGATGGAAGTGATGAAGAAGTCGGTTGTTATATGTCTCTATTAGTTTAGATTGCGGAAATCTTGCTTCATTTCTACAATTCTTGCAGGAATGGGGATATGAGTGTTGTAATGAACTTTATTGACAAGAACCAAAGTAAAAGAATGATATAGATTCCATGTAGATTTCATTCCTTCTGTGAACTCATATTTGGAGGCTACAAAGGATTACAAGCGTTATGAGGATGAAAATTGCGATGGAGATGATGAGTACAATCCAGATGATTATGAAGAGATTGACATGGAGGAAGAAGAGCCGAAAAAGAAGAACCAACCAGATGAAGATGGTTGGGTCATTGTCTAGATACGTAATTTCCATGTTTCCAACAAACATATTATTCATTTGGTACATTGTTTTGAGTAAAGAGTTTCAATTCACCCTTCAATTGAGCCTTTTTCACAAGGCCTTCAATTGTAATGTTATCCAGATTAACAATCCGATCCAATTGTTCTGCAATAAACTGTGCAGGAAGAACAAAGGCAGGATCACTACAGTTCATACACTCTCTTCACTCTTACTGTTCATCCTTAGGCTTACATACGGTAATGTGATTCGTTCCTGTCATCAAGGTGAAGGACCCGATCTGTCTCTTATTTCCTCCACTCACACTTACATCAAGATTTGAAGAAGTAGGAGGCACAATAACAGCTTCATACTTTCCAACCTTCATTGGTAATTCCTCACCCAGACACATCACTTCTGGCTTTGGCATCAGATTCATAAAATCTTCATTCAGTTTCAATAACCACGGGGAATCTGCTTTTAGTTCTGATACCTACACTAAACAAGAGAATCATCTCCTACCAATGGAGTGAATCCAAAGATGAGATTTAGTAATGCAAACTGATTCTTCAGAAGAGGAGTTCCGCGATGAGGTGTGGAATAAAACACAACAGCTTTAGTTTGATGCAGAATTGGTGAATACACATCTCTGTCCACTCATCGATCAATTCAATTCCTACTTGCTATCTTCCACAAGCATCTCTTTGACTATCAAGCCTCCCATACTGTGTGTGACAAAGATTATTGGTCTCTCTCCAATTCCAGCCGACTCCAATCGGTTGCGTAAATCGGAGGCTTGTTCAGTCACGGAGAGAGTGGGATGTGGTGATGAAGATTTCCTCATCCGAGCATGATAGCCAACAGAGAGAATGCGAATAGGATGAGTTTCTCCATGTTCCTTCAGATATGTAGGCAGATAACGAGCTGGCCAACACTGAACATGGTGGTAATCAGGAGTAGGTTCTTGAACCATCCATGTAGAGAAGAAGGATCCTTGTAGACCATGAATGAACACGATGTCTGCTACTCTCTATTCATTCATACTTCCCATTATTCATACATCCTCCTCTCCACTATCATATAACAAGAAAATAGGTTCATCTAAATAGTGTTCCTCTTCATTCTTCTCTCGACTATTGTATAAAACCTTCTCAGCAAAGAAATGAAGCTTGGTATCACTCTGTTCACTCCATTGATGTAAAATTGGTAACCATTCATTTCGGATTGTTTCTCTTGTGTATTCGCCCACCATATTCTTTTGGCAGGTCAATGCACTCAACACACGACATATCTGAACACACACAGAACTCTCTTCATGATAGGTTAGCGACTTCATGAATTGAAGAACACCTCTATTCATAACAACAGCATTGAGATTCTACCGTGAGATCATCACTTCAGCCATTTGCGCATCGCCACAGAACAGACTCAGAGATCGTAGCATACAACGAAGTTGCCACCACGATCGGTTATTGGCTTTGGTCTGTCCTCGTTGCACATAAGCTTCTGCTTCCTCTGCCACAACAGGACGAGCCTGAGGCTCTAACATATTCAAGAGATTCCGCGCATACAACAGAGCCATTTCTTCACGATTAGTACTGTTTTGAATGTACTGCTGAAGGACTTGGATTCCCGCGACTTGCTGCTACAGATGAGAGAGAAGAGGAGTTGGAACAATTGGATCTTGTTGTAGACACATATGAACAATGTTCTTCATCCAACGACGAGGCTCTGAGGTGGTTTGGATCACTTCAACAGGGACGATATCGTCTCCAATAATCTTCATCTCCGTTGCTGGAACCTCCTGATATTGATCGAAGCAGTATGGAGATGAGTCCGTAGGTGCGACTCGACTGAGATTTTCAACCAACTGGCAGAGACAACGACGACGTGTGATCGAAGGAATGGTATCTGTATCCTCGATGAGCTGAAGGAGTAAGTCTGTAGATGTATGTGCTAGATACACAGCACAATGAGGATCCTCTGAGAAGTGGGCTAAGGCACGTAATGCCTCATCCTATGATAAATGATACGATAAGTACGTACCACAACCTCATGATCCGTATCCCTACACCATCCTAAAAGACGTGTGACCCATTCATTCATTGCCTGAGACATAGGTTCAAGTTCTTCTTCATGAATCACAGAAGCAATGGGAGTATCATGCAAAAGTCTCAAGTCTTCAGGGAATACCTTCGTTCGGTCTTCTTTCTGAGGTGACAAATACGAACGAATCACTTTCCACGAAGCAAGAAATACATTATCGCGCAACCGACTCTCTACAATGAGATGCACTCCCAGTGAATACGAATGGTGGGTTTCTTCTCTACTGGCAAGATCTGAGCATGTTGGATTACTTCAGCATACTTCAACTTGATACTCCGAGGGGCCTACCGATAACATAGTTGTATGATAGTCACATCATCTTGCGGTATAGGAAAGGAATCAAAAGAAACAGAAGAGAGATCAGCTCCTTGGAGGAGCCATAATAAAGCTAACTGGATGTTAATACCAACAATCACATTCACTGTGTACATATCTGATGTATGCTCTCTTAAATGATCAATTACTTGTGATGGACGATGAATCAAAGGTCGAGGGTGAAGTTAAGGAAGAATCATCTCCATTGAAATAGGATATCTTTTGTTTGATTAACTGAATGATAGCATTTTCGCAATCACTTTTGTTGTGGTCATATAATTTGTCTAATACTATAACTCCACCTTGACCAATGGCATCAATCAATATTGTAATATCTGCATTGCTCAGAATTAACAGTACTGTCATCATTTCGGGTGTACAGCTACACATCACTGAATCTATCATCAACTACGTTTTTGGATTCGCAATTAACCGTCCTAGTTGAACTCCACAGTGAAGTCGCCGAACAATTTGAGGACCTGACTTCTGTCGATACAAATCAATCAACGCCACTGCCATGCAGTTTCTCCATGTTGAATCTTGCAACGTAGTACCCTTATGTTCACGTGCAAACTCGAGTAACTGAAGTCTAGACGTTCTATCAAGATAGTAGATGAGACCGGCAGCAGTTCCTGTAGTCAATATCACTCCCACTGCTATTGAGGACAGTTTTCCCGTTCTCTGAGTGCCAGATCTCGGATACGTTGAAAAAGACCGTACTGCACTTCGGCAATGCGCCAGCAAATAGTATAATCGTCGAGTAGAGGATTTGTATAGTTGAGCCGAACGGTTCATTTCCTTTCTACATCCGATTTCACGTTAGAAATGAGGAGACAAGTTGACGCAACAAGCGGTTATTTACACTTCTTATCTGTCAACCTCTCTCACACTTTATTCTATTTAGATATGCTTAAAATCTATTGCTTGGGGAAATGAAGCCATGGAGATCCATCCTATTAAAGAATTGAATGATCTGTCTCCAAGAAAGACAGCCCATTTTCTATTATTTCTGTCTATCCTATTGTATCGATTCCAGAATGAGAGTCATATACTTGTTCGGAAATGTGCTCGGGGTTTTGAGCTAACAATAAGAGAATCTTCTCTGATGGGTGGTTCTGTTTTACTAATATAAATCTTGACAGCTCCTATTTGTAATGATCAATTGGTTGTTGTTCTTTCCCGACCAATCGAAATGGATTGTCTACTTGCAAATCATTATGACATCTCTGATTGTATTACTCAGTGCAGTTAGTGGTACAATACTAATTATCCAAAAGATTGAGTGTGAAGGGTACCTAGGTGTCAGTATGTGACATGGATGTAATTCATAGTTCTTTCAGTTAGGAAATGCTCTTTGCATTCTTCTTTTTAGTTGTTCAGATGCCTATGTTCATTCGATCAAGCATTATGCAAAACTCCCAAAGAAGGTATTGGGTTGTACTCTCTTCATTGTCTGTTTCCTGAGCTTGGCTATTTCTGTCATCCCCCCTACCCTTAATTTGGATGTATATCTTCAATGCGTAGGTATTGGAGTATTAGTTATATTGTAGCCAGTTCGATGGCCTCATACAATTGAGACCGTTATTCTCGCATTTGCATATATCTATATGACACTTCACATCGTCTTGTTTATATACCATTTCAACCTACGAGCTCATTTGAATAGTATGAATGTGGAAGAAATGAGACAGCATATGATTGATCCCGAAGTCCTTCCTCAGATCTATTCCGTACCACTTCCATATTCTTTTCAAATATAGATTGACTATCTCCTTGGTTCTCATAGTGAGATTACCATTGGTGAATGGATTCCTCAATTCAGTCATTCTTGAGTTGATGCGTAATTTCTAGAAGAAGCTCGTCTCAGGGAACATAGGGAGCGATTAGCCAATAAAATAACGAAGAAGCAGAAATTCAACATGTTAACAATGGACAGTCTGATTCTGGACAACACCAAAGATCACTTTGATGAGAATGCAGAGGTTTCTACAACATGTACCATTTGTATGTGTGATCTTGAGAACACTGAGTACATATACAATCTGAAGTGTCATCACGTGTTCCATTTGGATTGTCTGGAACGATGGTATTCGAGACGGAATACGTGCCCTGTGTGCAAACAGCCTATAGACTTCATTGTAACCATAGAAGATCATTATACCTTTAATCGAGATGTCTATGAGCAGTCTCTACGAGAAGCGAATGCACGATCATTCGCTGTACAAGCACTCGAATTATCTGTACTCTCCGCTGTTTGTTGAATAACCGCGGTTTGTGAACTCTAAAAAGAAGAAAAGAAAAGAGTCTCCATTCTCTTTATTCTCGATTAGTTTGAATTTGAACATACTTTAAATGGCAAAAGAAGCAGGTATGGATCAATTGGAACACGGGAAAGGGTGTGGTTGTTTGGGTACCTAATAACTGTTGTAGGGAATCAGCGTTATCTGGAGATGCACTCGCTTCTCTCGAGGAAGGTGAGATTCCGCGACCAGTCGAACTTGAACCTGTTTGAATTGATTAGGTATTTTTAGATTCTAGACATCAAGTAAGACTGAAATATGTAGAGAAGAATCTGTTGGCAGTCATGTAGAATCATTGCCAGACGATTCTAAGGAGAAAGTGAATTCCAAGAAACGGAATCTTCAATGTGCTGGTATTGTCGATGAAAAATGTCATCCTAATCCTGCAGCCAAGAAGTTTCGTTTAGAGGATGTAGTAGGGGAATGATGTGATTGTGAGAGTTAGCTAACTGACCAGAAAGAAGAAGGTGAAGTAACTTTAGTCTCAGAAACAACGAAACCAGATCACGTTGATGTTCCTTCTACTCCAGATTCCTCTTCTCAAGTATCTTCTACTGTCCAGTCTGCAGCATCTGTGTCTTCTCTTCCCGCTGCTCCGGTCACAGTATCATTGCCCGTAGCACCTGTTTTGCCATCCATGCCATCAGTACCAACAATACCAACAGCTCCTGCCATACCTGCTACTTCCACTATGCCATCAGTACCAACTATGCCTACTGTTCCAACCATGCCTACTGCTCCTACCATTCCTTCTGCTCCAACCATGCCTTCGTTGCCCTCTATGGATCCAAATCAAATGGCCCTCTATCAACAGATGTTCCTCCTCTATCAACAAATGATGATGATGATGAATATGAATTCTCTTCAACCTACTCCCACACTCACTACTGTCCCCACTCCCTCTGAAACTCCCGACTCAGCCACAGGCGAAAATGCTGGTTATTACAACATGTTTGGCACAATGGATCCAAATCTCTATAACTATTACACACAAATGATGTATCAAATGATGCAGAATCCAATGTTGTTCCAACAGCAATCTGCCATGTACATGCAGAATCCCATGTTGTCAATATTGATGAATCCAGCTACTACAAATACCTCCTCAATTCCTTCGATTCCGCAGAGGAAACCTGAGGAGTATACCGAAGATCCTCCAGAAGAATGTAAACTCTTTGTAGGAGGCATGCCTCCTGAAGTTAACGATGTCATTCTGAAGAATTATTTCCAGCAGTTTGGTCCTGTTCGAAGTGTGATAGTTGTACGCAATCGCGAAACTGGTCTTTCTCGCGGTTTCGGTTTTGTGGAATTTCGTTCCCGTGTGGTATTGCAAATAGTGTATATTTGATATTATAGAGTTTAGAAGACGTTCTTCGTATCCCAAAACATGAATTCTTTGGGAAACGGGTAGATATGCACATCTGTTCTCCAACACGATCTGATTCCGACAATTCACAGTTTAAAGTATTTGTTGGCGGTTTGGATGAAAGCATGACCGAGGACATTCTTCGGGAGGCACTTTCACCCTTTGGACAGGTCCAAGCTGTCAATATAATTCGTCAGCAAGATGGAAAGATGAAAGGATTTGCTTTTGTTCAATTCACGGATCAGGCTCCAGTAACGATGCTTTTACAGAGACAAGGCATGATGGTGAACGGAAAGAGAATCTTTTTTGGGAGTGCAACAGCAAAGAAGCGACAGTTGAAATCTGGTAGATGCATCACCTATAGACAATCTGGATCGTTCACACATTCATAGATAGTGTTGTTTCAATTATCTCAAAAATCATATCAAACAAGATAAATCTAAGAGACGAA
>JABLTK010043976.1_pt1 | contig 11842 bp, 19 predicted proteins | sample 7160131 | NCBI WGS metagenome assembly JABLTK01 (sample SAMN14651221, study PRJNA627086) | human gut metagenome | isolation source: feces | host: Homo sapiens
CAGACTGCTGTGCGTCTGATTCTTCCTGGTGAACTCTCCAAGCCCGCTATCTCTGCGGGAACCAAGGCTGTGACCAAGTTCCGTGGAGAATAAGGATACTGGTGTTTTTCAATACCGAATTCCAGAGTGTTTGTTGCAAACAAGGCATAAAACGACTAAAGCACGGTCAACTGTCCTTCACTCCAATAGGCACGAGGAGTCAATGTAAAATACGTCATTGGTTTCGCGTACAGTTTCTATTCTCAAGTCTCGTTTCCATTCCTACAAGAATACGACATTGTTCAGGGGTCAACACCTTCCCTTCTTTACAAACTGTATAGTTCTCTCGCATGTGAATCTTGCCGCTCTTTATTTCTACTGGAAGACGAAGCTTCTTGAACTCTTCCAGCATACTGTGAGCAAAGGGCATTTCTCCCTGAGGAATAACGAATGTTTCAGTTGCTTTGAACCCAGCGCGTGCATAGTCAAGGGATTTATATTCCTGGAAGAAAGGAATCACTTCCTCCTTAGGTCGATTGGTGAAGAAGAGAGCACAATTTCCTCCCAACATTTCTCCAAGCTTGCACAGATTGTCACGATATTCCTCCTCTTGATTTCTACCTAGAGCCACTTGCATCACACGGTTCTTTCCTAGAAAGAATCTACACATTCAGTAACGCATCAAAATCATCTACCTGCAGTCATTAAGCTGAACTCGAAGATCTTTGAACGCATTTGTTCGCATGTTATCAAACTCGAGAACATAAACAAATTTGAAGTTATCAACGGCTTCTCGAATCTTGTTGACAACATCATTCTTAAGTTCCTTACCCCGAGACTTGGTTTGTGTAAGACTCACTAATTCGTTAATCAAACTGGTCAAACCGTCTTACCGACATGACTTCTCTTTGATTTGGGCATTGATTGGAACTATGAGGAAGTAGTTGACTCACAAAATGAGTCTAAGAAGAACCGCGGGAATGAAGAATAGAGTCTAGGATCCTCATTATGCTGTTTTGAGAGTGGATTGATCGTTTATTGCGAAAGGATCACTGAAACAATAGAAAGGAGAGATGAAATGTGGACAGATCTTCATATCGAGGATTTCTGTTTATCTTTGAAAGGATTTCAATGATTGAGGAATAATCACCTCTTTTTGGTGATGAAGGAGATAGAAATGAACTCATCTTGTGTTAACGAATTGGAATCATTGTTAAGAAGAAGGACTTAATACTCACAGAAGAGACGGTGTACTTGCTCTTCATAAATGATACGTTTCAGGATTTTATAATAACCATGATCACTGATTATTCACATAATAATGAAGGGAACTTCGTATTTATCTCGATTGCGTCGCCAGATCCATTCATTGTGCAAAAAGAATTTCTATATCATTAGTAATTCGAAATGGACATTGATCTTCATGGCACTGTTTCCTGGTAATCTCATTTCTTTGTGATAACCATAGTCTTCTTCAATCTATCCCAATTAATATTTGGAAGAAATGCAACTGTAGCGGCAACTCCGGCTGCTGATGTTAGTAGACTTCATCGATGCCATAATGTGGATCCGTTCTATAATTTAGGATAGATAATACATAGATTCTGTGCCCCTATCACAATCACTAATTCGTCCCAGGGTTGTCAGACACTGATCTATACTCCAACTGATGAGACCTATGATTCTATTATGAAGATCCTTGCAGAACAAAATGACTTAGTGTTTGGCGACGATGTGATTGGTTATTGTGGACTCTTTCTTATCTATTTATTTGTAGCATCTTATGAGGAATTCACTAGAGCTATTTATCCGCCGATGAACTTCACGGGACGCTATGTGGTTGGAGGTGTTGCTTTTAGCGATCGTTTTCCCAATAATATAATTGGGTATGAAGTTTATTCCAATTCGACATACGACAAGTGTTATGAGAAACGTTCAACCGATATGGAGAAGTTCAATATTCACGAAGCTGAGATCCAGACTGCTGTTGCAAATGCTATTAGCAAGTTCTATATCAAAGGTATCTTAGAGAATCAGAAGTAATTAATAGATGCGCAACCAATGAAGGTGCGTTTGTCTCATCTTCCCTATGTCCAATCAATAGCTACAAGCAATTTTAGGACATCACTGTATCACGGTTATCTTGTACCGATTGTGGGAATTCTCCATCTCTTCTACGTTTCGATATCACTAATCAACGAGAAGAAGAACCATATGATTGATTATCTTCGAACAATGGGTCTGTTGGTTCGACATGTTCATCAACCTGATGTCTAGGAAAGTGCGAATATTATTAGTTATTTAACTGTTTATGGCTTATTTACACTGATTCCGTCCATCCTTTATGAGGTCAGTGGTCGTCTCTGTGATATTTCTTTAGTCACCAATTCTTCTTTTGGAGTATCTATGAGACGAACGATTGATCCATAGATGCCTACCTTGTGGCTCTTCTGTTATCTACTCTGTGTTACTTGTATGGGTGTTTTTGTCTTGTATCATTTTCATTGATCTCTTACTCTAAGCACCATTGTCATTCGACCTTCTCGTATGGCAATTGTTCTAGGATGCTTCTCTATTCTCCTTATAGCTTACATGGATCCTTATGCCAGTTGGCTATCAAGGAATAGATTTGATATTGAGTCGAATGCTGGAATCATAGGTTTTATTTACAATGTTCTCAATCCTTCCTATGCTGCTTTGCGCTGTCTAAGTCTCATTTACTATTGGATTGGCAATAAGGGATTCTGTTCTTGGAGTGATTTTATGTCATCAGTCCCTGGATGGAACATCGAAGTTGAAGGGTTGTGATATAGACTGGAATTCAGTGATAGATTCCTCTTCAATTATAAGTGTTATCTCGGTATCTTTGTGTTCTTTACATTCTTGTCATGGTATTTCTCGTATCGAAGCATGTGTCACAAGTCTTTTTGTTTCCTGTTTTCTCCTTCGTTCTGGAATCCGAAATTCTCTGTAAAGATTGAGTTAGGATTGATTGAAGTGATAACATGAAGAGGAATAGATACTCGTGATAAGGATCAGAAGGAATCTGCTGATAACCAGAGGTATGATCATACATGAATTCTGATTGGTTAGCATAATTTATTCGTATGTGACAAAAGTATTCCCAAGTTGTACTGCAGTAAAGGAGATTCGCATGGAGATTCATAAGAACGAGTTATTCACCCTTCTGGGTCCCGTTGATATGAGATGAGAGAATGAAAACTAGAATGGAAGTGGCAAAACAACGTCAATCAATCTGTTGACTGCGGTATTCCCTCCTACATTTGGTGACATATACGTACAAGGTGATTCGATCACTCAAGTTCGTCATGAGATTCAGGAGCGAACTGGTATTTGTAATCAAGTAATGAGAAGAAGGGTCTTATGATTCATAGTTTGATTATTTCTGGCCTCATTTCTCACCTAAACAGATGTTTAATGTGATTGGTTCTTTCAAAGGTATTCGTTTATTGATTGGATGATAAGAAGGGTATCCTCAAAGTGATATTGATAGTGAAATGAAACGACTGATGGAAACCTTCCATTTGACTGCTTATATGAATCGAGAAAGTAAGTGATCCAAGATATGAATCATTTGAAGCCGATACATTCTCAGGAGGTATGAAACGCAAACTGTCCGTAGCTTTGTCTTGTATGAAGGGTGTTGACATCATCATTCTGGATGAACCAACAAGTGGAATGGATCCTGTGTCTCGTACTGAAGTGTGGGATGTTCTGGAAGAGCTTCGTAAGACCAAGACTGTTCTCCTGACTACTCATTCCATGGAGGAGGCAGACGCACTATCAGATCGAATTGGAATTATGTTTGGAGGACGATTACGTGCTGTTGGAACGCCATATGGATTGAAGCAACGATTTGGAAAGGGTTACAAAGTTGATGTGATTCTGAATGATGGTTATACCAGTGATGAAGTCACAGATCTGCTTCATAAATACCTTCATGATAGTACTGTAATCACAAATGCTACTGTTTCGCTTTCATTAGGAATTGATAAGAGGGATATGCATGCTTTGCCAGAATTCCTGGTGAAATTGGGCAAATTGAATTCTGTGAAAGAATGGCTGATTTCTCCTTCTTCTCTGGAAGAGGTATTCATGAATTTAGTCCAACAGAATCGTCAAGTGGAGGAGGTTGATAAGGAGTTGGAGGAGATTACAAAGAAGAGTGTTCCTATGTGCCAGATCTGTGGAGAGAATCCAGCAGAGGAAGGTATCATTAAGGGATGGGGTAAGATATAGTTACTCTGTACAATCGACATGGTCAAGCCTTCCTTGTGAATGGTTACTATTGCAAACATTGTGCTTCTCCTAGCAATACTCCAAACAACTCGGATCATGAATCAGATCATCCTTTGAGTCAGTTAGCATCGAAACCTGATGAAGAGATTACCGAAGTCAGTACTGTACAGACAGAAGAAGCTCCAGAATCTACTCCATCGATGAGTCCAACTAAGGAATTGTACGATAAGGGAGATTAAATCATTTTAAGAGATCCTCAAGAAGCTATAATCTCTTCTGATGAATCTACCAACATTGAACTGACGCGTACAAGCACAATCATAAATTCTTTGATCTGGCTCCAGACAATCGTATTCTTCAAAGAGAAGAAGCGAAACATCTTATTAGCAGTCCTGTCTGTTGTTATGATTGGTTTAGTGATTCTCTTACAGATGGTTTCTCGATCAATATACAAGCGATGTGATGATGGGTGATCGTTAACTCATCTTCTGACTTCTAGTTCTTATTCATTTGTATGTCTCACAGATGATACACTTCCAACATGGAATTACTTCCGTCATGATTATCATTTCACTCAAAGATATCACGGTTTTCAATTTGTGGTTCCTTCTTCAGTGTATTCAGACGTTCCTCCTCCATATCACATCCGTTTAGTAGTAAATAATCATGATCAACCTTACCCACTAAACAATTATACAATCCCATTTGGAGTGAATTACACAAGTATGGTTTATTATCCATCATTCTATCAATTTACTGAGACCAATGACATTGATGGACACATCATTCAGAAACAGGTATCTATTCATCATTTATCTTATCATTAGAACGAATTCCTTGCAGAGATACGCAAACAACAACATGAAGGTAAATCGTACATTCAAGACACATACTTTCTCATATCCAATGCATCATTCATTTCATGTAATTCCTTCATTCTTACGAAGGAGTTAAATATGATCCTGAAGCTATATCCATGTTTCAGGATATTCTTCCTCAGTATGCAGTAGACCTGACCAAGAGTGATAACATGACAATGGAATTCACTTTGAGCATGTATCAGACCAATACTGTTTGGTTTAGAGTGTCTTATAATCAAAGTTCAGGTTCTTATCGGGTTCTGTATATGGATTCAGTACGTGAAAATGGACATGCAATGTTATCTGCTCTTCATAATGCTTATCTTTCTTCTCATGGTGTACCTATAGTATTACGTAGAATTAGATGAATTGATATGATAAGTAGTCACGGGAATGATTAGTTATGTTGATAAGATTTTTGCAATTCCATTAAATTCTATTGAGACCAGCCTTCTTATTTTTGGTCTTACTGCTTATATTCTTCTTTTTTCTTCCATAATCATTTATCGATTTGTTTCAGATGACGAATTTGGGCGGCGCAATATTCTTTTCCTCAATAATGTAACAACAGGAACATATATTGTGTCTCTTTTCATTTTCTATGGAGTGATGATGATTGTAGTTGGAATTATTTGTGGTCTTGTCATTTATCTGTGTAACATTGTTTCTAAGACGGTTGCAGGATACTTCTTCATCTGTTTCTTAATTGCTGGACTTGCTAATAGTGTATTCTCTATTTTCATAGGAATTCTTGTTCATCAAAAGTACATTGTTATCATTGTCCATAATTGGTAGGATTTTTGGCATTATTGTGTGTATTGGATTGAATGTTCTTGGTTATTTCCTTGTAAGTGAAGATAGCCTTCTTACACGTACTCTGTGGGCTAATCTTCTTCCAGGATACTAGTGAGAATTCGTCCCTTTTTTTTACCATTAGTCTTGCCTTCTTTTTGACTGGTTTTTTCTATCCTCAAACGGTGATTCTGGACCGAATTCGCTCGGCTTCATTCTTCTCGATAGGAGGGATAGTTCTGTATACTGTACTCTCTACAGTTCTCTTTTATTTGCGCTATAATGTGAGTGAGCGAGTGGAGAAGATGCATCAGAAGAAGTTGGGTCAATCTGATGTGATTCATGATTTATTGGAGAGCAAGACAATGGATGTACGAGATAGCGATGTGATTGAAGAGAGTGATCAAGTTGTGAAAGACTTTGATTTGATTACACCTGAGCATTGTAAGGATTACTGCTTGGCGATTTGTGGATTGACAAAAGTATTCCCCAAATCAGATGGATACAAGCGTGTGTTTAATGATATCTCGTTCGCTGTTCGATATCATGATGTTTTTGGGCTATTGGGTCCGAATGGCGCAGGAAAAACGACACTAATCAATATTCTCTCTGGGAAAATGTCAGCAAACTTGGGTGAATTTAAGATCTTCGGTCATTCGAGTGATGAGAGACGAGTGATTCGCCAGTTGATTGGTGTAGTCCCTCAGTTTGATGTGTTTTACGGAGATTTGACAGTGGAAGAGCACTTCATTCTAATGGCGAAGTTACATGGAGTTTCTAAATCTCAACGGAATCTGTTCTGTAGAGATGTGGGGGAATTGGTTGGATTGGATCATGATTCCTATCGAATGAAAGCCAGTGTTTTGAGTGGAGGCCAGAAGCGTCGTTTGACTCTGGGTATGGCGATGGTGAGTAAACCCAAGCTTGTGTTCCTTGACGAGCCCACTGTTTGATTGAATTGAATGATTGATGATTAGACTGGATTAGATCCAGAATCCCGTCGTGACATTTGGACAACTGTGAAGAAGATGCAGACGTCAATGACCATTCTCTTGACAACGCATTCGATGGAAGAGGCAGATGTGTTGTGCTCACGTATTTCGATTCTTACAAGTGATGGATTGCAGTGTTTCGGTAGTCAGATTCATCTGAAGAATAAGTATGGAAAGTAGGAGAAACAACGAGAAGTAAGGATTAGAGGCTTCTTACTGTCATTTGCATTCAATCAGTCTATATCGGATAAAGATGCATTTGTTAAGTCTTCATTATCTCCTTATTTGGAATTTGTGGAAGAGAAATATGGAATGTCTACATATAAGGTTGATAAGAAGATGGTTGATTTGGGCGAGATTCTGAAGAAGATCACCAATCTTCAGGACAAGGGAGTGATTTTGAAATGGAGTGTAGCTCAAAGCTCTCTTGATGACGTTTTCCTAAAACTCTGTCGTGATCATGAACGAGAATAGCATTGTATGTTGAAAGAAACAACCCTAACCAAGGCGTTAAAACAAGGTTAAATAGTGGAACCAATCGACTATTTTTGTTTAGAATAGAAAGCTTTCTTAACATAGATTATCTACGTTACGAATCCCAAACAAATGTTACTTGCATAACGGCCAGAATGGCAGAGAGAACAGCTAGGACAATATACAGAGTACGTGTCGTTCCAGTTCCTTCGATGCTTTTGATAGCAATACTCTCAGCTATCAGAACGACTGCCTCTGCAATGATATTTAAGGCAGCCATGAATGTAACACCCACATACATGCCATGGAAGAGGTCGGAATCTGAAAACTACGCAGTGAAATGAAAAAGATGAAAATACACTTGAATTGTTAATGATATACCAAACGAACAAGCAGATGAGGATAATCACATTCCATAGAAGAAGGAAGAAGAAAGCAGCACCAAATGTTGATTTTGTTGGTGTGAAAAAGAGAGAGATGATAGCAACGATAATGTACAGTAAAGAAGCAACCTATCCAATCAAACCATGAGACAGGGATCACTTGACTTATACGCCACACTCCCACTCCTGGACTAGTATTTCTAGATCGACCCATATAGATTAGAATCTAATTTGATTTCAATAATGTGAACGCCAGAATTAGAAAAGAACCGTAATTCCAACAAAAAGGCAAAAACAAGCATTATTGAGGATAGATGGATACTCGATCACGTCTCCACTTAATCAGCATATCAGGTATTTGTAGGAGATTAGGTTCTTGGCGCATCTATTGGGAAAATGATAATTATGTGGGAACGTGTTTTGCATAGAGAATAGCTTCCCTCAGACTCCCTTTCTATATTTGATTGAAGAATGAATTATTACACGAATGGATACGGAGGATGGAGGGATCACATATTGAAGGAACGGGTTACTGGTATTACTATGAATTTTAACAAGCGATTATATAAAGGAGAGCATATAATGGAAAGTAATGGATATGTCAACAAAGAAAACAGGATGATCTCTTACTTTGACCCATCCATCATACCCGATATAGGCAATACTCGGGAGGTGGGTATTGAAGAGACTGAGAAAGAACTGTTGAAAGGGATCATGACAGATCTCTATATATTGCCAAGGAATCACTCTGTGTATTGGAGATGTAGAGAAGCACACTTTTCGATAAAATATCCGTTTGATGGTAGCTGTATGTCGGTTGAACAAACTGCTCACTGAATTTGTGAAGAAGGATGAGATAGAAGATAGGTGTGGAGTTGTTGGTCGACCCTTAGTAATGATGATCCCATACTTCTTACTCGGAAGACTAAAATCATTTCTATTGAACTATGATCAGGATGATACCAATAAAATACTGAGTCTAATTCATGAATACCTCCATCATCACCCCGTTCGACAACTACAGGAATACAACGATCAATCCATTCAATGATTTCCCTTTCAAATGACATGGACACTAAGATTATTTGGTTAGAAGTCCAACACGACTTTGATGGCTTCTTGGATCGTCCTAGAGTTGCTACCATTGCATCTTTTTATAATCAGATCTGTTGTTTGTTAATAGGATCCATCCATTGTTCTTTCTTGTACACGATATTCTTCAACAAAGACAAGCAAATTCCTGTATTCATAGATGGAAGACGTAAAACGACCTGCTACATACTCAGAATACCCGAGAAAGCCCCTTTCGCAGGATGACGAAGGACTCAACTCACTATCTGTGATTTCTCTCATCTGTGGACTTGTTTCCGTTCTCTTTAGTGTATGTTGTCTCGTTATGTTGATAACTTGCATAGTCCAAGATTATGGGTTGGTTGAGTGTATTTGCGGCAGTTGCTTCTCTCACCTGGGTAAACTTTTATCATTTTGACAAATTTAATGCGTTTGTATCTGTTGGGTTGACAATGGATGAATTGAGTTATCAGTAGGTTTTCAATCATGTCAATTATATCAACATATATGAAAGACAGACTCGAGACGGTAGGGAAGCACTAATGTGAAGTTTGTTCAGTGTATGGTTTTTGTTCTGTTTACTCTTAAACCAATCTAAATGTATGCAATCAACAGCATAAGAACCCAATAAGAATTGTGACAACAGTATGAATTTCTATTGGTTGTATCGAATCGTGGAGGATTCATTCTTGTTTTCACAGCTAATCAGAACCCAAATACTCCAACAAATGTTTGATTGAAAGCAACAAGATGTCGGTAATAATATAAACGACTCAGTCCTCAGCAACAGTGACCTGAGGATACTTAGCCATCAAAGCATCCCAACAGGTTCTCTCCTTTACAACCTCATTCAACACAGATGCCACTTCATCCAGAGGCAGACGAATCTGTTTCATCGAATCCCGTTCTCGAAGAGTCACAGTTCGATACAAGTCACTTTTCTCATTCAATGTCTCAAAATCCACAGTAACAGCGAATGGGATACCAATCTCATCAGCACGGGCATAACGACGACCAATAGAAGCTGAAGAAGCGTCTGTACGGAATGCCAGAGCATAATAACGCAACTTCTCTCCAAGCTCCTCCACCATCCCATTGAACTGCTCACTATTGTTCATAGGCATAATTGCAGCCTTCACAGCAGCCACTGCAGGTTTGAATGCCATGACAGTACGCTTCTCTTCTCCTTCACGCACATAGAATGAATGTTCCAGAATAGCATACATGATACGACCCACACCAAAGGAAGGTTCCACCACTGAAGGAATGAACTTCTCTTCATGAATCTTCATCACTGTAGGCTTGTAAGTGACCATATCTGGAGTGATGGTGTATGTGCTTCCATTCTCCAGAGGACCCACTTCCACACTTCCGTTGGCAGTCATAGCATCAATCATCTTCTGACACTCCTCTGGCTCCTCCTCACCTAACTTCTTCAGATATTCCTTCACAATGGCTTGTTCCTTCTTGAAAGCCACACCAATCACACGGTTATTGAACGAAGCAGCTAGAATATCCTTGCTGATTGGGACATCATGCTTCACAGAAGCAGTCATCTCCACCTTGGTAGCTTCGGAGTGTTTCTACAATGGATCTTCCTCATCACACCTACACGAAGATCGAAGCAAGCTCGATCTGCAATACCCAGACATTCAGTCCATCCATAAGACAGTTTCACCTCACCATCCCAACAATCTGAAGCATAGTGAGCCATCTCAGTGAGAAGATGTTGACGGAATCGGAGCTTCTCAGGAGCAATACCGACACGAAGAAGGAAGAGATAGGTTCGAGCCATGAAGTATGCCAATGTTTCATTGTTAATTATTCCCTGCTTCACTGCCTCTTCCACTAATCATCATATCATCACTTCAACAGTACATGTGATATTCAACAGCTTACCATCACCTTGCTGATGATCACGCGAGAACAGAGGCAATACCAGATGAGCCACCTTAGCGAACTTGGGATGCTTCTTATCCTTGGGATTGCAAAAGTGTTCAATCTCCGCCATTGGGAATTCACGTACACGAAGCAGACCAGCACGAGGAGAGATTTCATTACGGAATCCAGTACCCACCTGAGCAGCAGCGAAGGGGAACTTACGACCATTGTAGTCCAATAGACGACGATAGTTCATAAACATGCCTTGAGCTGTCTCTGGACGAAGGAATCCCTGCAGAGTACCTTCAGGACCGATCTGAGTTGAGAACATCAGGTTGAACGGGAAGGGATGCGTTAGAGGGTTACCTGTTGCTAAGGCAGTCACATCATACTTGGCAAACAGTTCATCCAATTCATCAGCCGAATAAGAATCGGCCTGAAGACGAATATGTTCCAACTCAAGACGTTGCTCCTTCGTCAGCGTGACATCCTTCAGTAATTGATCCATCTTAGCCTCTAGGAGTTTCTAGTCCATGATTCCACATACAAATACAAACATCAGCACGATAACACTCTCCTGTTTTGCTATCCTTCACCATAAGATCGGTGAACTTATCTACATGACCTGATGTCTTTAGAGCACAGTAAGGAGTCAAATTGGTGCATTCCACCTCCAGCATATCCTCCTCGAGAATGAAGTGTTGTTTCCACATATTGATGAAATTAGATTTCAACGAACAGGTGATAGGACCAAAATCATAGAGTCCAGCCACTCCTCCATAGATCTCAAAGGAAGGGATGACAAACATCTTGCGAAGAAGGACATCATCAAAGGTGGCTTTATCAAAATCATCTTCCGGCTCCTGTTTCTTCACTTCCTCCTCCAGCTTCTTCTTGAGTTCCTGAAGGACTTTCACAGCTAATCCCATCAATCTGGATGTCATTCCCTACCAGCAGTCACTTCTTCCTGTGAAGCACCATCCTTCTTCAGTTGTCTCACGAGCCCTCCCTGCTTCACGACAGAGGCACGCAGTCCATCAATATCAACAATGTTTTGAGTAGACTCCATAGAGAATCGAGTTGCGAATGACTTTCTTAAGATGCTTGAAACGAGAGATAGGTTGCCTGAGATACACGAATGGGTCGGAAA
>JABLTK010103286.1_pt1 | contig 11839 bp, 17 predicted proteins | sample 7160131 | NCBI WGS metagenome assembly JABLTK01 (sample SAMN14651221, study PRJNA627086) | human gut metagenome | isolation source: feces | host: Homo sapiens
CATCCATCTCTCCTGTGTCAACTCGATCACGATGTCGATAAGACTTGGTTGATACCACATTACTGTCTGCAATCTCACTGGATTCCACACCTTCATCACTTTCAATCCGAATCTCACTCGAACTCGTCTCCTCTTCAAGTCGCTTTTTGGTATCTGATCTCACACACTGATATGTAGTGACAGGAGACGCAGATACATCGGCATACAGCTGAATAACTAGCAATGTATACCACACACAGATCACGAGTAACATAATCGTGATACTCACTCTCATTGACAACACACCATCAATTCCATTCTATGGATCATTTCTCCTTCCTCAAACCCACATCACAAAGTATATTGTCCCCAAGTAATGTAGCAATAGGACGGTGTTGTCCCATCATTCCATACAAATACGAAGAATCTTTGAATTCAATAGAGAGAAACAGTCGATAGATCAGCACAGGAGGAAACAACAGAGTTACTAACGAAGACCATCCCCTAATATCCCACATATTTGATACTGTGGGTATGGCTTGAAGTGCAATGATCAGAATAAGAATGACTCCAAATACTCTATTAGATATTCTGTCTATAATAATCATTCTAATCACTGAACGTACAGGTAAGAGCAAACATAGCAGCAAAAAAAATCATTGCTAAGAATAGAACAAGCAAAAACATCATAATTTTGGAAAATACAAAGAAGTCATTGTTCTTGCATAATCCAGTCATGAACACAACACAAACAGTCTATAGTAAAAATCAAGACTATTTCGTACAAAGACAGTAGAAGGTAACACTCGATTAACCACAGAGTCTAGAGTGGATACGATAGTGAAATAGGACAGGGGCGAAATGTAACCACAACGGGCATCTCGAATGAAGATTGAACAGTCATTACGATACCAGATCCTTGCAGAGATTCCCTGGATCAGAGCGTAGAAAACACAGAGATGCAGGATCTGATATCGTCGTGTTATTCCTTCCATATCATGAGGAAGTTGCCAGAAAAATACGCCAATTGCGACACCCAAAATGATGGCACAAAGAGTATGACCAATGAGATAGAAATAATCTCGTCGTAGACAGCTGATGATACGATGAGCAAGGATTCGGAGTTTGGTACGAGGTGGAATAATCCAATCTTCAGGGTGTGATCGTGCACTAAATGAGAGAGAGTCCCGTCTGCCAAGAGAGAGAGTACTGTTTGATATGGGAAGAGTGGTAGGAGAAGGATGATGGGGTGTGTGAGGATGAGGAGAACCTTCCAGAGGAGAAGATAGAGTAAGTGCTGAGTTCTGTGTATTCATTCCATAGATAGCATAGAGAGAGTTCTCACTGTCTCCCTGAGGTACATGTGTTATAGACCCTAATCTCTTCCCATACGATCCTTGAAGTGAGTGACTTGGAGATGCATCCTGTCTTGTACTTTCAGGGGGCTGATCATGAATGGTCTCCAATGTTGGTCTGAATCTTGGAGCTGACATAGGACGTCGAATCGTTGATCGATTGGTTGAGACTACAGCAGAACCTGGTGTGGAATCCAGAGCATCCGTGACACGGACATAGGAGAGATTGTTGAGATTGTTCATTGAATCACGTCGAATCTGTTTCATACTCAATAATAACAGCTTATTGCTAATCATAAGATAACTGAACATGTTATTACTCTTCACTATTACGATATGCAGACATCATTCGCTCCATTTGAATATCGTCAGCTCTACTAACCTTTTGAATGATTTATTCATCTCATCATTTACCACATCAAGGAGATAATCACTGTCACTATAGTCATTCTGATTACTCAACTCAAATTGACTGAAGTACAGTTCAGCTTCACTGATTCTTCCATTGTACAGTATATTAGCTTGAGGACCCATAAGAATGACATTCTTAACATATTGAAGAACCATTGAACGAGGTTGAGTAAGAGCCAATAGAATGATTATTCCTGATTGTTGGGCCTTTCTTAAGTAGCTCAATACCTATTTGAGAGAATGAGAGAAATGGGTACATTGACAGTCATTGAAGGAGTGAATGTGACGAATGGGTCGTAAAGAATAATGAGTGAGGATTTGGTCAGAACTTCAATTGCAATTCGTAAGATCATCCGCTGATCTGGTCGAAGGGATTTGACACAATCATGTTGATTCTTCACAAGTCGAACGTCTGCTAACAGAGAATCAGTTTTATCTTCTGTTTCGAGAGAGCTACTACAGGTGATCAAATAATAGAAACAGTACACCCAGGGTGGTTGTGTCAGAAGGAAAGCATTACGCAAAGTCTCTCTCACAGTAAGATCAGGACACATATCATCACAACCATTCACATACGATGTCTCACGAAGGAGATCAGTCAAAGTGAGCAATGATCCATTGAGAAAGAATGTTCCTGTAACATGATTCCCATGATCACAGAGACCACAGAGAGCCATTAGTAAGTGTCGTGTTCGAGTACCTGGATGTCATTAGATTGATCAATCATACCAATCGGACCTACTATGGCATACAACCCTTGAGTGTTGTTCACAGATCCGATTCGACTATTAACAATCGCCTTACCGTCTGGTGTAGTCACTTCCACATCACACCAAACATACTCCTATGGATCACCGAATTGAAACATACTGACATTGGGTTGGAGATTCTGATAGGATGAGAGGAATGGTGAATGAGAGTCTTCATTGAGCTCCATCAATGGAGTTAGCAAATGTGTACTCATCCGAGCATAACTCATCGTCTTTTTGACTTCTCGTGTAACTGGAGTGACACTTGAAGATTTCCCAGGAGTAATTGTGAGAAGAACTAGTCACTGAAACAGGGAGAGAGATTTCTACTAACTACGACAAGGAAGAGAAGAATGAATGCAGTGAGAATAACATATGATACGACATTACTAGAAATTACGAGTTACCACTTTGTACTACCTTTCTGAAGGTGATATGTCAGTAATACAAACTCCAGTTTGACAATGAAGTTGCTGTGTGAAGAGATGATGATGTCTCCATACACATTCCTCTTCATCACAAGCAAAGATCATAGGAGTTTCAACATAACGAAACAGATCACCAAAAGGATGATCTGGTGGATAAACACACGAGAATGAAGAACAATAGAGACAAGGGTTAAGCGTAGGAACATATATACTGCAATCCAATGATGAAAGTTTCTATTGATGAGAGAGAGTACGAACAGTCACTTGGCAATTCTCATAGTGACATTCTAAGATTGATGGGTGAAGTTCTGAGTAAGTTGAAAACACGGTTATTTCTATTATATCCTCCACAGGACGAGTGATTTCAATATGATGATCACCAAGATATGTTGTGAGCAATCCAATTGCATCACTCTCACAGGTCAGAGTTCGTGTAGTATTAGCTGTGTCAATAACCTTCTGAGGCAGTCCAATAAGTACTTCACTTGGATCACGCCAACACGTTTGATTGAGTTGGAGAGAATGAATGCATTGAGCTGAGTTTGTACATGAGTCACAAGATTGACCTATCAACCCATTTTCACAATGACACTAGTGATAAATCCATTCAAAGAAGCCAACTCTAGTGCAATCAGGAGAAAAGGGATTACCTCCACAATCAAATTCATTAGCCAAGCAACGACTTCTACAAATAACAAAAAATTATCATCTATACGGCTCAATAGAATGGTCTTCATCAAAACAACTCCAGAGAGCATTATTGGAACGACGATGCATTCCTTCTCCAGGAATAGTTGCGTTAGAATCAGGACCATCTGTTGGACACCATTCTTCGGATGCATAAACACCACACACTCTACAAATCACATGAACAACCAAAGCATGCTGACTGTACCCAAGACAATTCTCATGACATGGGTAAATAGCATAATCATCCTTGGTATGACAGGGAGGAAAATGATTCATGCAGATCAATTCCGCTGTTCGATTCTGGCAATGACCTGATGACTTGTATCCTCCAGATTGTAACCATTCCTGAAACTCTTCTTCCCTTTGCATTAGTCACTTAGGAACACAAATACAAGTAGTCAGTGTCGACTTGTTGATACTGTCCGTCTGAAGTTGATACAAGAGATTTTACAGTGATATAATCCTTACCGAGGAAAAGAGAGCAATTCAAGTGTTCTCGACCACTTTCCTATTGATGATTACAACTAACACAAGTAATACAATGCCTCCACCCCAATGAGGTACATAGTCTTCTGCCCGAATGCAAGAATCACAAGAATGTCTCCCGCAAATGGTGGACGCTATTGTGGTGGCAAAGCAAACCGAAAGGAAAATTGACCACAACATTCTCAGCGATTGCTATTCTAACAAAGAGCCGAGAAGAACGGGAATTTACATATTTTCCCTAGTATATGATGAATCTTCTTAACCAAAAAAGGAATTGATGAAATCATCGTTTGTATGTATCATCCGATCGTTCTTCAACCACCTATTCAATTCTTTTGAGATCTGTATCTTTGTAACAAGTACTCAGAATTCACTTTTTTGCTTACTAAAATCCACATTCATTTCTTGTATGCCGTTCCATCAAATAAATCTAGACACTGAACTCAATTGTTGGTAGATCATCAGATATCACGATCCAATCATCAACTACGATGACTGAATGTAATTATCACTACCTTTCCCTCGAATAACCCGATAATCGGTAAGAATAGGCGATTGGGCGAAATGGGATCCCAATTGGGCTTGCCTATTCGTTTGTCACAATCGTTTATCGATTGGAGAATGTTCCTTTCTCGTCTTGGTATCCACTCGTTGGGGAAAGGAGCAAAACATTTGCTGATTCGAGCGGTGGTTGCTGGAAATCGTTTATTTGCTACTTCTTCCAAAGCAAAGTCTACAGAGCAATTGGATATTGATAAAAAGAACGGTGCATTAGCATATGTTCCGTTTACTACAGACTTTGAGATTACTCCTTTGGCTGGTAAGATTTTCATCATCGTCATAATTTTGTGTAGATAAAGAACTGTTAAATGAAGAAGGCAAAGAAAAGACTCCTGCTGATGAAGAGACTTCTCGAGTCAACCGTGAAGTGAGTATTCTTACTGTTCCTAATTGTAGCTGATTCGAAGACAACTAGAATTGGAGGAGAATGCCATCGATGTAGCTGTCCACAAGTATCAAGCAATGAAATCGGAAGTGGAAAAGATTGGACAAGGAGTTTCGTTACGTCCTGCACAAGTTCTTCTAGCTACCTGGTTTGAGCCTCTTACTGAAGCTATTCGAGAAGAGCAAATGAATATCAAGTTGAAAATATTCTAAAGTATGATTGGATGTAGACAAAATCAAGGTGCAGTCTCGGAGAAGGCCATTCAGCCGTATATGCTTTTATTGAAACCTGACAAAATTGCTATTATCGTTCTTCATGAACTGACACATATTTTAATGCAGTCTCCAGCAGGTAACACATATTCATTCTGTTGTGAGAATGTGGGTAAGATTATCAAAGTATATCTCCTTCGTTCTCTTTACCGTAGTCGGAAGCCATTGCTCAACTCGAAAATGACCGAAAACGGAAAGCGAAGAAGAATGAGGCTATTTTGACTCCTCCAATCAACAGAGAGAGTTTGGTAGTATTGAAATGAATTCATGATTTGTAGTCAGAATGGGCTCCTGATATCACTTATAAGGTGGGTGGGGTACTTTTGTTCTTACTACAAAAGAATTGTCAAGTAGAGGTTGAGGGCCATGTATGATCAATGAAACTCCCTTCATTGTAGAACGAGCCTGCATTCATCCACTTCTATCGACGACAACGACCTTCAGGGAATCTCGTTGGAATGTTCAGATTCAATGAGATAGTCCAACAGAAGTTGGATTCTAGTGATTCTCATGGAGAAGTTTCATTCATTCGTTACAAGCCTATGTTGGTGCCACCACGACCTTGGTTGAGTGTAGATCGAGGTGGGTTTTTGAGCCAGAAAACCGTGTTTATGCGAACCCACGGGAGTCGTCTTCAAGTACAAATCATGATGAATACGATATGTAGACTGAGTGTCTCTATCAAGCTGATCTACACAAGGTTTTCCGTTCTCTCAATATTTTGAGTAAGGTCGGATGGGTGATCAACACGGATGTACTGAAAGTGGCGGAGGCAGTGTGGGAGCGAGGAGGTAATGAGTTGGATATTCCATCACGGACTGATCTTCCTCTTCCTGAGCGAGTATGAGAGTATAACGAGAGAATTATGAATAGAAGGATTATGACAGTGAGAGACTGTTCAAACGTGCTTTCGCAAAAATCAAGCAGAAGAACTATGATCTACACTCACTTCGATGTGATTTAGGATATAAGCTGGATATTGCAAGGGAGTTTCAACATGATGTACACGTTGGAATCTTTCTTATTACCTAGACTATCTATTTCCCTATGAATCTCGATTTTCGAGGGCGTGTGTATCCAGTTCCACCTCACCTGAATCACCTTGGTAATGATCTCTGTCGAGGGTTATTATCATTTGCTCGTAGAAAACCATTAGGAGAACGTGGCTTGTTTTGGTTGAAGATTCAAGTCGCCAATCTGTACGGTAATGACAAGGTATGATTTATATACGTTATTACTGAACAGATATCCTTTGATGATCGATCAAAATGGGTTGACGAAAATCTGGACAATATTCGCGCTTCCGTAAAAGACCCATTGGCTCCAGATGCATGGTGGAAGGAAGGTGATGATCCCTGGCAGTTGTTAGCAACTTGTCAAGAATATATTCGTGCCTTGGATTCACCACACCCAGAACAGTATGAGAGCAACATCCCAATCCATCAGGATGGGTCTTGTAATGGTTTACAGCATTATGCTGCTCTGGGCCTGGATGAAGTTGGAGGTGCTCAAGTGAACTTACTGCCCTCCTCTAAACCTGGTGATGTCTATACAGCAGTACTACGGATTGTGAAGGAGCATATTCACGCAGATCTGAATAGTCCTGATGCCTCAATACGACAGATGGCTGAACTATTACGAGGTGGTGAAGAAGTGAATCGGAAGGTGGTGAAACAGACTGTGATGACCTCTGTATATGGTGTGACCTTCGTAGGAGCAAGAGAACAGATCGAAGGACAGCTCTCAGTACATGTGAATGAATGAGATGAATGAATAGGCTCGAAGAGATGACAAGAAGATTGAGTTTGATGATGAGATGTTGTATGGTCTCTCTATGTATTTGGCTCGATTAACACTTGGATCCATTGGAGTCACCAATAAGGGAGCTACCACCATCATGGCATGGTTGAACAAAATAGCGGCAATTGTTGGAATGTGATTTTGGAGTTATTTTATAGATTGCTCATACAAATAGTCCTGTGTGTTGGACAACACCATTGGGACTGCCTGTCGTTCAGCCTTATCGGAAGGAGAATATATTCCATATTACGACTGCTATGCAAGATGTCCAAGTAAAAGTGAATAAGTGGGTATTTTTGGAACTCCATAATTTGTAGTGATATATTACCTGTGATGACACGTCGTCAATCTTCGGCATTTCCTCCCAATTTCGTATGTTCTGAAGCATTCTGATAATGTAGGTTCATTCGTTGGATAGTACTCATATGATGATGACGGCTCTAGTGACGGATAAATACAATATGGATTTTGCTACTGTGCACGATTCGTATTGGACACATGCTTGTGAGTATAGAAACGAATATTCATGTGTAGGCGATGTGGACCAAATGAATGAGATGTTACGAGATCAATTCGTTAATCTCTATTCACAACCGATTTTAGAGGATTTCTTGGAATCTCTGGTGATTCGTTATCCTGATGTTTCGTTCCCTCCAATTCCTGAAAAGGGAAAGCTTGATTTAGAGAGTGTGCGTAATAGTCCTTACTTTTTCAATTAATGGGGTCCTTTTACGATGTGTTTGTTGAGAATTGACATTCTTTCATATGATTCCTCCACTTCCTGCAGATATTGTTAAGATATCTACTCCTCTGTTGACATTCTGTGGAGATCCGAGTCTTTGTGTGTACATTGCGGATCGTTTCTTCCGAGAGAAGACGACTCATTATAGTATTGAGTTTCTTGAAGAAGATGATCTTATTGAACAAGAGAGACAAGAAAACCATCCTGATGAGAAGAGGATGTTCATAATGAAGAGTAATTGGTATCATAAGCATTCCCATCGACAACCAGCACTTTGTCTGTTCTGTGAACCTGTTGATCTTCAACTTCTAGCAACAGATAGTCAAAAATGGAAAACCGCAGTGAGTGATAATTATAAAAGGATTAAGGCTCATTATGGAAATCGTATCCCATCCTTTATTTCGATCTTTGTGTGTCCTCGAGGTCGTGATGCTTTAAACGCGAGTTCAATTAAGGAGGATCAGCTAATTCGAGAGTACGCTATATTTAGATGATATATGAGGTAGATTAAACAGTATTGACTTGGACAACATTCACTCATGTCTGTTCTTTGAAGATGAATTAATCGCATCTGCTTTAGGCACTATTAAATCACTCAAATCTGAAGTATATCAAGTCTGTCACAATTACTACTCCACACGTTTAGATATATTGGACAATGACATGTGTTCCTCTCCTTCAGAAATTCCCCCTCGTAAGTAATACGTTATCTGTTCGAAATAGAACGTGTGATTCGAGCCATGTTGAAGATGAGTTTTTTCAATGAATGTCTCTCCAGTTTGAGTATTCAAGACTCTAGTGCATTGTATTCATACACCCGTTGTCTGGAATACTACTCCCGAGTTCAAGATTTCTGTTTATCATTGTTTTCTGACGTATGTTTGAACGATGTTCTTTATTGAAGATGGAAAAGAAGAATCATGAGGAAATTCGTCAAATCCTCTCCATCGTGAATTACAAAATAGTTTTGTACAGTCTTCTGATTCAGAATACAAAAGGTGTAGCTCAAACCTTTCGGAAGATTACTGGCTGTATTCATGCGGTTTCGGCGATTTTGGCTGATGAAACTGTCATTTTTCCCTCCTGTTTTAATCCTTAGTCTGCCTTGTTTTCTCTATGGAAAGCAACACAGTATCAGTTCATTATTGATCAATATGAACAGAGTATTGCTTCAGATACAGTTCCTCGCGACGTAGTTACGATCATCAGTAATTGTGAATTCTTGTCTTTAGAATAGATTCCTGTTATGCTCTCCGGACAATGTATTTGAGAGAGGCTTTTCTACTTTCGGTTCAGCACTGGATCTTGAATCCGAATGATTATTCTCAGATTCCGGAAAAGTCGATCTTTCTGGAATTTGATAAGTTCACTGACGAAGCTAGTTACTGTGATTGTTTACTTCACCAAGTGAACAATGAATAGGAGTTTCATTTGTAGTTCGACTTTCGAGAAATGTATACCGAAAGCCTCTTATTCAGTCAGTCACAGCAATTGGAAGATATTTGTGAATCTCCTATCCTTACTTGTATTGATGCTGTATTGATTTCAAATCACACGGAAGTGAGTATTTGAAAGATTCATTATTAGTAGCGATTAAAGGAATTACAGAAATATGCCTGGAATCTGTATTACGGAGGATTAATAGAACTGAGTAAACTGTGTTATTTGGGTGTAGTGATTACTGCATATAATTATCATGACATGGATGTAATCACTGAACAGATGTTATATCCATAGACTCTTCTTCAATCTCTCTGTATCTTGCTTGAAGCACCATTTTCACTTTATCAGCAGACACGAATTGCATGTTTTCAGTTATTCACATCTCAGATTCAATCTGTATCGTCACTTGATACAATCACTTTTCCTTTGAAATGGGGTGTATTTGCGGATTTCCCGAATGCTTCTCTAAATGAAATTCTCACACTCAAAGTTGTTTTAGTGAAGTAAGAATTGACATGACATTTCACAGACAGTACGTTACCCTGTCTAATCACACTCCAATCCCTTCGACTTCTTGATCCTACTACTCAGCAGGTTCTTATTGAGCATTCCATGGAAGTAGGAGTTTCATTTGGATTGATAGATAGAATGAAACTCCCATGGCATCTGAGGATTCATTCATAAGCACACTCGAATTGAAGGCAGAATCTCTTATTCAAATGCCTTGCTTCCAGGTCCAGATTCGGGAGTGTGGAGGTGTGTTCTTACCATTGGATTCATTGGCGTACTCTCTCCATGGGTTGAAGCTTCAACTCACACATTGGGACCTCCGACAGATCCAAATTGATTCTTCCCCACGGAAACCATGTCTCAGAATTCCATCATTAGAGACTGTTATTGCTGGGAAGGTGAATATGATTGAGCTGGGATTGAATGCGAAGGAGAGACAACTTGATACGCTGAAGGTCCAGGACTCTGATTCTGCTCTCGCTAAAGTCTGTACGGTTGTGGAGGTAAGCGTTGTGTGAGAGAATGATTGAAAGAATGATGAAGTAATTGTCCTGAGAATGGATCTAAGAGATTTGGAAACCTTCTGCGAGATGAAACAAGGAACAGTTATGATTCTGGATACCGAAACCAACACAGAAACAACCCTCTCGCTAGAGATTCGATCACCATTTGAGGTGAAGACTCGTTTGCTACCATCGATTGAGGCTCCATCGGATGAGCAGGTCTCGACAGTGTATAGTCACATTGGCTTCTGTGTGGAGGTGTCTCTGGAGCATGTCATTGAACCTGTGAATGACTTCCGAGTCTCGCTTGAAGGACTTGCAGACGTGGGTACCTGGAAGCTGAAGAAGCAGGAGGAGCTGAAGTGGCGATTTGAGGTTTGTGTAAAGAAGGATCAAACTCCAGTCCAGTCACTTGTGGCCCTGGTGGAACTGACACTGGCTGATCCCACACCTCTCTCTTTCACACAGACTCTGCCTCCGTTCATACTGAAACCATCTCCTGTCGTGATGGAAGTGACTCCATCTGAAGAGTTCGAGAAAGGAACTCCTGGGAGAGTGCTTGTGTTGGTCCAAAATCGGTCCGGAATTGGTCAAAATATTACAGTGAAACTGCTGAAGGATACGAAGCGATGGATGGTTGCTGGAGTGCTGGAAGAAAGGCGAATGGTAGAAATAAGAATTTGGATCTGATCTTAGTTACTTCCTTCAGAGTCTGCTTGTCTAGAATACACTGTGATTCCTATTCAGACTGGTCAAATGGACTTGCATATTGTGTCTATCTTTGTAGAGTCTCTCAATCGATGGATTGATGAGTATTTTGATATTCCTTGTGTATTTGTAAAGAATCATGAATGCTTGTTATAACGTGTTTGATAAGAAACAGATTACTGAAACAGAATGTCATAGTTCTGATATAGTGCCTTCATACAATTTGCACATTCTACTTATGAAGAATATGAATCAATTCTACTAAGGACGACATCTTCTGTTACCTGAGCTGTACTGAGCAGAACTGGCATATAGGTTTCCTTTGGAATGGTGTTAAAACCAGAGATTGACAAATACATACAAGCAGCAGCAATTGTGTTCTCTGAGTACTGAATGGATACTGTTGTCAGTACTCTATTAATTAAGCTTCAATTCTGTCATAACGAATCGTTAGCAAATCTCCATGCATATTGAAGAGGTCGATCTGATACTATGGATCAGTTTAATTGCAATTCTATTACTTGATAATTCTGTAGAGATGAAAATCATAGCGTTGAAGGGCTGTTCGATGATCAGATCAAAAGAGAGGACATTCAATATTACTCGTTCAGCTAAAAGGACTTTCATTTTTATATCCTATCTATTACGAATAACTCCAAGAAGGACTCGAATTTGGGCTTGATCTGGTTCGATGGAGTTCTTTACAATATAGTAGTTCTTGGCAATTTCTTCCGGAATGGCCCACTTGCAACTCATATTCAAATAGTATGATTAATTAAACATCACACTTTTCTTACCCATTGAAAGTTTGAGAATA
>JABLTK010056564.1_pt1 | contig 11833 bp, 7 predicted proteins | sample 7160131 | NCBI WGS metagenome assembly JABLTK01 (sample SAMN14651221, study PRJNA627086) | human gut metagenome | isolation source: feces | host: Homo sapiens
AAGGAAATTTAAAAAGCAAAACATTTCCAAGTAAAGATGAGTATGTTTATAATAAAACGGTTTGTGAAAACACAAAAGATAATATAAAAGTAAATTTTGATAAAGAAACATGGAAACTAGATTTAAATGTAGAAGAAGATAGTATTGATGGAAATTTTTTTTGTAATATATATTTTATGAAAAAAAGTGTTTGGGAGTACGATTATACTGGAAATTATCAAACATTTGTTGTTCCAATAAACGGTAAATATAAATTTGAATTGTGGGGGTCAGATTTATTGTTTGAAAATAACGTAGGAGATAAAAATAACTATAATGGAGCATATACTTCTGGTGAAATTTTATTAAGTAAAAATGAAGAACTATATATTTATGTAGGAGAAGCAGGGAAAAAGAATTCAATTAATACAACATTTAACGGTGGAGGAAGTTCAAGTAAAGGAAGTTATTGTAGTACTGGTGGAAATTCGGTAGGATATTGTCAAAATTATTCAGGTGGAGGCGCAACAGATGTAAGACTCGTAAGCGGGGAGTGGAATAACACAATAAGTTTAAGAAGTAGGATTATGGTTGCAGCTGGCTCTGGAAGAGCTTCTTGTGGTGGAGGTTTAACTTCAGAAAGTACATATAAAAAAGATAGTTCGTGCGCTTCTGGAGAAAGTAAATATTATGCGTACGGAGCTACTCAAACAAGTGCTGGATACTCAAATAAAAACACTCTTTATGGAGACTTTGGAGTTGGAGGTAATGGAGAAGTTACGACTCTTTATTATGGTTCTTCTGGGGGTGGAGGAGGCTACTATGGAGGTGGTGGCGGTTACTCTAAACCTTTTGATTCTCAAACTTCTCATGAAAGATGTGGACTCGGATATTCATCAGGTGGTTCATCATATATAAGTGGACATACTGGATGTGTTGCAGTAACATCAGAAAATGATACTACTCCAAAAAATGGATGTACAACTGGAACAACTAATAATTCATGTTCTATTCATTATAGTGGTAAAAAATTTATTAATACTGTTATGATAGATGGATATGGTAATAATTGGACAAATGTAAAAGGAGAAGAAGTTGGAATTCCAAATCCTTTAGGAGGGTATTTTAATGAGGGAGAAGGAATAGGAAACGGGTATGTTAAAATATCTTTAATTGAATAAAACTGCCAAGTAAATGTCAATTGCGGGGGGGGTAGACTTATATAAAATAAACTACAGGAAACTGTAGTTTTTTTGGTGATTTTATGAAAAAAGTAATAATAATTTTAATAATATTTAGTTTAGTATTTACTTCATTTTTTCTTTTTAAAAAAGAAGAAGAGAAAGAAAATGAAAATATAAGTATAATAATAGAAACAAATGAAGGAAATATTGAAAGTATTACATATCCAGATAAAGAATATTATGAATATAGTAATATAAATTGTAAAAATACAAGCGATAATATATATGTAAACTTTAATAAAGAAACATGGAAATTAAACTTAAGTGTAGAAGAAGAGAAAGTAGACGGGAAATTTAATTGTATAGTACATTTTAAACAAAGAAACAGATTAGGGACAGAAGTAATAACATCAAAGTACAAAGAAAATAATAGTGATGGATTAATAAAACTAAATCAACCAGAAACAGAACAAACACCAGCTTTGGTTGAATATAGATATAGTGGAAGTAATGAGGAAGTAAAAAACTATGTAGAGTTTAATAATGAAATATGGAGGATTATAGGAGTATCCCCAGTAGATGATGGAACAGGAAAGTATGAAGAAAGACTAAAGATAATAAGAGAGGAAAGTATAGGAGATTACGCATGGGATACAAGTGAAGCTTCAGTTAATGATGGTTGGGGTATCAGTCAGTGGGGAGAGTCTGGCTCTTACGAGGGAGCAGACCTAATGAGACTGTTAAATCCAGGCTATGAAAATGAAAGTATAAATAACAGTTTATATTATAATAGAACAAACGGTAAGTGTTATAATAATAGAAATAATGTTTCAACCTCATGTGATTTTAGTAGTACTGGATTAACTAGTGATGCAAAGAGTATGATAGATACAGTTAAGTATTATACTGGTACAGTTGGTAAAGGTTATTATAATGTTGATACAAATACAGCTTATAAAAAAGAAAGAGGATTTTTTTCTTTTGATTTACCAGTAGATAATGTAGAAAGAAAGGACTTTTGGATAGGGAAAGTCGGGTTAATGAATATGAGTGATTATGGATATGCAAGTAATGTTTGTTATAATAATGTATTATTAAATGACTTTGATAATGAACAAGACTATAGATTAGAAAAATGTAAAAATTCAAATTGGATATATAATAGTGATGAAATATATACAATTAATCCATATTACAGCACAGAGTTCTTAAATAATGTTAGAACCGTTGATGGGTACGGTCAAGTAGATGCGTTTTTTGCTGGCTATCATAGAGGTGTAAGACCTGTTGTTTATTTAAAACCAGAAGTAAAAATTATAAATGGAACAGGAGAAAAAGAAAGTCCATTTTACTTGAAACTTAATTAAAGAAAATTTAAAGTTTTAACTTTATTTTTTCTTTTATTTTATCTTTTTAAATTCTTTAAATTTTGTTATAATATTTTGAGTGAGTTGGTATTATGGATTTGAAATTTAAAGTAATAAAAGAAGATAAAAATAGTAATGCTAGAACCGGAGAATTCGAAACAAAATATGGTAAATGTATAACTCCGATGTTTATGCCAGTTGGAACCTGTGCGACTGTTAAGACTCTTTCTCCAGAAGAACTTAAAAGTGTTAATGCACAAGTTATATTATCTAATACGTATCATTTATGGTTAAGACCCGGAGAAGATATTATTAAAGCTGCTGGTGGACTTCATAAATTTATGAATTACTATAATGGGCCAATTTTAACAGATAGTGGAGGTTTTCAGGTTTTCTCCCTTGCAAGGCCTAAAGATATTACTGAAGAAGGTGTAAAATTTAAAAGTCATTTAAATGGAGAAAGTTTATTTTTAACTCCTGAGAAATCTATTCAAATTCAAAATGCTCTTGGTAGTGATATAATTATGAGTTTTGATGAGTGTCCTAGTTATCCTGTAACTCATGAATATATGAAAGAAAGTGTAGAAAGAACACTTAGATGGGCAAAACGAGGAAAAGAAGCTCATGCCTGTAGTGAGAGCCAAGCTTTATTTGGAATTGTTCAAGGTGGCATATTTGAAGATTTAAGAAAGTTTAGTGCACTAGAGACAGTAAAACTTGACTTTGATGGATATAGTATTGGTGGGGTAGCTGTTGGAGCTGGAGCTGAAGTAAGTGAAGTTAAAAATAAAATGGTAGAATATGCTATTAAGTATTTACCTAAAGACAAACTAAGATATTTAATGGGAGTTGGAGAACCACTTGATATAATTGACGGAGTAATTCGTGGAGTAGATATCTTTGATTGTGTTATACCAACTCGTCTTGCAAGACATGGTAATGCTTTTACAAAACACGGTAAAATCAACTTAAAAAACGCTAAATATAAAAATGATTTTACCCATTTAGATGAGTGTGATTGTTATACTTGTAAGAATTATACAAAAGCTTATATAAGACATCTAGTAACCTCTAATGAAATATTAGGTTTTAGATTATTAAGTATTCATAATATACGTTTTTTAACTAAACTTACTGAAGATATTAGAGAAGCAATAAAAAATGATAATTTATTAGAATATAGAGAAAAATTTCTAAAAGAATATGGTGGTAAAAATGAATAAAAGAAAATTAGCTATTATTATTAGTGTGGCTGGAATATTTATTTTAATTTTTGCAGCTACAGTTATGGAATTAAATAAAATGCAAAAAGAAAGAGAATATAACTATGCCTTAAAAACTATTGAAACTGCTACTATAAAGTGCATAAATGATAACAAATGTGAAATGGGTAAAATCACAATTGGAGAGCTTAAGGAACTAAAATACTTAGAAGACGTAATAAATCCTAATACAAATAAACCATTTACAGATAAAAGTTATATGGTTTACCCAGATTTATCATTTTACGAAGTGTAGTATTGTGTTTTAGTAATTATTATTGTAAAATAGTATTAAGAATAAAAGAGGGTGCTTGTTTATGTTTGGAAAAATAGTTTATATGTCAAACACAACTGTTCATGTGGAAAGAAGTGGAGCAATTTCTACTGATATCATGAATATGCATGTTGTTTTTACTGATAAAGACACAAGAATTCTTGGTGAAGTTGAAGATATTAGTGAAGAAATAATAAAAATAAGATTATTAGGTGAATTTACAAATGACAGATTTTTAGGTGGTGTTATAAGAAAACCTAGTATGAATAGTGAGATTAGACTTATAACAAAAGAAGAATTGCCTTTAATTTTTGGAGGACATGCAAAGGGAAACTTTTTATTAGGTAGAAGTCCACTTTATGATAATTATCCAATTATGGGAAATGTTAATGACATATTTAGTGGACATAGTGCAATATTAGGTAATAGTGGTTCTGGTAAGAGTTGGGGTGTTGCTAGAATTCTTCAAAATTTATTTTATGACCAAAATGTATTTCCTGGTAAAAGTAATATTTTACTAATAGATGCATATGGAGAATATAGGAGTGCTTTTGGTAGAATTCATGAGGTTAGCCCGAACTATAACTTTAAATATTATACAACTGATAAAACAGATACAGGTGGAGAAAAACTAAGGATACCACTTTGGCTACTTGATGTGGATGACATCGCACTTTTACTTCAAGCTACTAATTCATCACAACTATTAATAATCGAAAAAGTGTTGAAATTATGTTATATATTTGCGATGGATAATGAAGTTGGAAATAAGTATAAAAATCATTTAATCGCAAAAGCAATAATGAGTATATTATTTTCAAATGAAACTGCAAGCAGTAAGAAAAATGAAGTGTTTAATTTACTTCAAAACTGTAATACAAACGAATTTAATATGCATTCTAAAGTTCAAGGTGTAGGATATGTAAGAGAATTTAAAGATTTATTTTTAATTAATACAAATGGTTCATTCTCTGAAAGTGTACTTTTAAATGAGTATGTTAATTCATTTATTGATGATGCACTTGATAGTTATGAGGCACCAAAAAGAAACAAATTTAATATAATTGATTTAGAAAAAGCACTTAACTTTGCACTTATTAGTGAGGGAGTACTTCATAATGAGGATACGTATTCTGATGGAATTCTTCTAAAAGTAAAAATGCATTCCTTAGTAATTGGTCCTTATAAAGAATTCTTTGATTATGAAGATGATATTAATACTGAGGGATATATATTAAAAATGTTTAGTAATGGTACTGCTAAAACACAAATAGTAAATTTGAGTTTAGAAGATATTGATGATTGGTTTGCTAAATTTATAACAAAAATGTTTGTAAAAATGTTATTTAATTATTCAAGAGAGTTAGAGCCACGTGCTAGTATGCCATTTCATGTATTTATAGAAGAAGCACATAGATATGTTAAAAATGGTGAAATTGATTCTAATTTACTTGGATATAATATATTTGAACGTGTAAGTAAAGAAGGACGTAAATATGGAATGCTTATAACACTTATTTCGCAAAGGCCGGTTGATTTAAGTGAAAATGTTATTTCACAAATAAGTAATTTCATAATATTTAAATTAAATCACCCACGTGATTTAGAATATATAAAACAAATGCTTCCAAATATTAGTAGTGATATTGTTGAAAAGCAAAAAACACTTCAACCAGGTACTTGTGTTGCATTTGGTACAGCATTTAAGATACCGCTTATAATAAAAATGGATAAACCTAATCCAACACCAAGTAGTAGTAGTTGTGATGTGTTTAGAAATTGGTATATAGGAAATTAAGGAGTGATATAAATGTATTGTAAAAATTGTGGTAAAAAATTAAAGGAAAATGAAGAATATTGTTCTAACTGCGGTCAAGGAAAAAATGAACCAGTAACAAAAACAGTTAGTGCTAGTAATACTAAAGTAAAAAATAAAAATGCAAGTTTATCAGTTGGGTTTGGTATTGGTTGTATTGTTGCTTCATTTTTCATATCTGTACTATGTATTCCTTTTGGTATTGTAAGTATAGTATATTTTATGAAAGCCAAAAAAGAGGGAGAGACAAATCCAGTTGGTCTTATATTAAGTATAGTTGGTATGGTTATAGGAGTATTAATATTAATATTTTGGATACTGTTTGTAAATTTTGTGTTTGACATGATTGACAGAGAAATGGATAGAAATGATTACAACAGAAGTTATGAAAGATATGATTATAATGACTATGAGTATGATGATTACGATGGAAAACTAAAGTCAACAACAGTTTCAAGTTATCTTGAAATAGTTAAAGCAAACGATGAGGTTGCTACAGTAATTATAAGTAATAGCTGTAATAATTGTCATAGATTTTTAGACCATGCAGATGATGTAGCTGATGATATACATGAAGATATTTATTTCTTTAATATAGATACTTTAAGTACCACAGATAAACAAGCTTTAACTAATACATTTCCAAGTATAAGTAGTAATACAACATATCCATATACATTTGTAACTAAAAATAATAAAATTACAAAAGAAATAAAAGGATATACTTCAGAAAGAGAATTAGAAAGCACATTACTTAACGCAGGTGTGGGTTATTCTGATTCAAACTTCAGATTTTAACAAAATTAACCATTTAAAGATTAAATTAAATACTATATAATATTTGTATAGTATTTTTTTTGACAATTAAAAACTATTATATTTACTAAAATAAATCTATCTTGTATAATTAAAATGTGGGGTGAAAGTATGGATGATAAGTTATTACGTTTTTTAGAAAAGATAGAATTTAATCCTGAATTTTATTCTTTTTTTAATGGAGCTAAAGTAAAACAAGTTGTAGTAAATAATAAATTAAAAAAATGGATGATTTATCTTTCATTAGAAGAAATGCTCCCTATTAATGTGTTTTTAGAATTACAAAACTTAAGAAGAAATATAAAAGAAGTAGAGAAAATCGAATATTTTTTTGATGTTAAAAATTTAAGTATGTTAGAGGAGTATTTTACATATTTTTTAACTGATTTATCTAAAGATATTCCTACACTTAATACTATAATGGATAATGAAATAAAATATGATAAAGATAAAGTAACTGTTGAAGTAATAAATAAGATGGAGCTAAATAAATTTAAGACAGTAACTGATGAACTTAAAAAAAAATTACAAATGGTTGGATTTAAAAATATAAAAATTGATTATAAGTTAAACGAAGAAAAACGTGAAAAAATAAAAGAGTTAATAAAAAATACAGATGTAAAAATAATAAAGGAAGAAAAAGAAGAAAGAGTTATTTTAGGTAATCCTATTAAAGGTAAAAGTATGCTTGTAAAAGATATTATAGCTGAGGAGAACAACGTAATATTAGAAGTATATGTTTTTGATATGGAGTTTAGAGAAACAAAAAATGGTGGTAATATTATTACTTTAAAAATAAGTGATAATACTGATAGTATTATTGCCAAAATGTTTACTAAAGAAAAAGAAGTTGTAAATAATTTAAAGAAGAATATAAAGAAGAACAATTGGTATAAGATAAAAGGGTTTGTAAAACATGATGATTATTTAAGAGAATTAGTTTTAAATATAAGAGATATAGAAAGTATTAAAAGTAAAAAAACAATAAGAGTGGATGATGCAGAAGAAAAACGTGTAGAACTACATTTACACACTAAAATGAGTCAAATGGATGGCTTAATTGATTTTGATAAATCTCTTTTTGCAAAGATAAAAGAACTAGGACATAGAGCAATAGGAGTAACGGATAAGAATACAGTACAAGAATTTCCAAAACTTTATAATAATAAAGGGGATATAAAAGTCTTGTTTGGAAGTGAAGTATATGTTGTAAATGATGATGTAGGTATTATTTTAAGGCCGACAAAGGATAGTTTAAAGGATACTACATATGTTGTTTTTGACTTTGAAACTACTGGACTTAATGCTGGTGCGGGGGACTCTATTATTGAAATTGGTGCAGTAAAGATTAAAAATGGAGAAATAATAGATAAGTTTAATGAATTAATTAATCCTGGAAAAAAATTATCAAAAGTAATAACTGATATTACTAATATTACTGATGATATGTTAAAAGATAAAGATAATGAAGAAAATGCATTTAAGAGATTTAAAGATTGGTATGGCTCTTTACCAATGGTTGCTCATAACGCAAGGTTTGATACATCTTTTGTTGAGATGTGTTATAGAAAATATAATTTAGGGGAATTTACTAATACAGTAATTGATACCATGGAACTTTCAAAAGCATTAAATCCAGATGCAGCAAGACACAGTTTGAGTGCGTGTGTAAAAAGATATAATGTTGAGTTTGATGAAGAAGGTCACCACAGAGCAGATTACGATGCAGAGGGAACTGCATATCTACTTCATAAGATGTTATCTACAGTAGATTCTTCATTTGTTACTTTAGAGGATTTAAATAGATTAGTGGATAAATCTCAAATACATAAAATGGGAAGACCTTTTCATATAACTGTTTATGCACTTAATGATGTAGGTTTAAAAAATTTATTTAAAATTATAAGTTTAGCAAATACCAAATATTTATATAAAACACCAAGAATATTAAAAAGTGAAATAGAAAGATTAAGAGAAGGACTTCTTATAGGTTCTGGTTGTATAAATGGGGAAATATTTAAAGAGGCTGCGAATAAGACAGAAGAAGAACTTGCTAATATGATGAAATTTTATGATTTTATTGAAGTTAACCCACCAAGTATTGCAAAACATTTAGTTGATTTAGGAGATTTTTATAACGTTTTACAAATACAAGAGACAATAAAAAAAATAATAGATACTGCAGATAAAGTAGGTAAAATAGTATGTGCAACTGGGGACGTTCATACACTTGACCCAGAAGATAATATTTATAGAGATATATTAGTTTCACAAAAAGTGCCAGGTGGAGGTTTTCATCCACTATATAGAAAAGATATTAAAGAAATTCCTAATGCATATTTAATGACTACAAAAGAAATGTTAGAAGAGTTTGATTTTCTGGATAGTAAAAAGGCATATGAAATAGTAGTAACTAATACTAATAAAATAGTTGATATGTTTACTGAAGAAGTACATGTATTAAAAAAAGGCTTATGTTCTCCAAAAATGGAGAATTCTGCACAAAAAACAAAAGATATGGTATATGGAAATGCAAAAGCAATATATGGAGAAGAATTACCAAAAATTATTGAAGAAAGGCTTGATAAAGAATTAAGTGGAATTATAGGTGGAGAATATGACGTTATTTATTTGATAAGTCAAATGCTTGTTAAAAAAAGTAATGATGATGGGTACTTAGTTGGTTCACGTGGTAGTGTTGGTTCTAGTTTAGTTGCAACTTTCATGGGAATAACAGAAGTTAATCCTCTTCCTCCACATTATGTTTGTCCAAATTGTAAAAAAAGTATATTTGAAGATGAAGATGGTAAACCTTTATCTTACACTTATGGTAGTGGTTTTGATTTGCCAGATAAAGTATGTGAATGTGGTACTAAGTTTAAAAAGAATGGACAAGATATTCCATTTGAGACATTCTTGGGCTTTAATGGTGATAAAACACCTGATATAGACCTTAACTTTTCTGGGGAATATCAAGCAAAAGCACATGATTATACAAAAGTATTATTTGGAGAGGAAAATGTATATCGTGCTGGGACTGTTTCTACTATCGCATCAAAAACTGCTTTTGGGTTTGTAAAAATTTATTGTGAACTTAAAGGAATTACACTAAGAAATGTTGAAGTTGAACGTTTAGCACTTGGTATAACAGGTGTAAAAAGAACTACAGGTCAACATCCAGGAGGTATTGTAGTTGTTGGAACAGGAAAGGATATTTTTGATTTTACACCTTATCAATATCCAGCTGAAAATACAAGTGCTGCATGGTATACAACTCACTTTGAATATCATGATATTGAAGAAAACTTGCTTAAACTAGATATACTAGGACACGATGACCCTACGGTGTTAAAATATTTAGGTGATGATGAGAATGTAGATATAAATGATATACCACTTGATGATAAAAAAGTTCTTAGTATATTTGCTTCACCTAAAGCACTTGGTGTTACTAAAGAAGATATTAATTGTCCTACTGGTACTTTAGGAATACCAGAGTTTGGAACAAATTTTGTTATTAAAATGGTAGAAGAAGCAAAACCAAAAACATTTGCTGACCTTATTAAAATATCTGGTTTGTCTCATGGAACTGATGTATGGAATGGTAATGCTAGAGACCTTATTTTAAATGGAACTTGTAAATTTAATGAGGTTATTGGATGTCGTGATGATATTATGGTTTATTTAATACAACAAGGATTAGAAAAAGGTCAAGCATTTAAGACAAGTGAATTTATTCGTAAAGGAAAAAGTGTAAAAGAACCAGAAAAATGGGAAGAATTAAAGGCAGTAATGAAAGAAAATGGTGTACCAGATTGGTATATTAAATCTTGTGAAAAAATTAAATACATGTTCCCAAAAGCACATGCTTCTGCTTATGTTACAATGGCCTTTAGAGTGGCGTGGTTTAAAGTATATCATCCACTTAGTTATTATAGAGTGTATTTATCTATTAGAGAAAGTGATTTTGATTTAGATGCGATGCATAAAGGTGAAGACGCAGTAAGACTTAAAATCCAAGAAATTGCTAATAAAGGTTTTGATGCAACAAATAAAGAAGCAAGTGTACTAGGATGTTTAAAGATATGTTATGAAGCAATTAAAAGAGGAATACATTTTGAAAATATTTCCTTAACAGAAAGTGATGCTTTAATGTTTAAAAAGACTAAAGATGGTAAAGGATTAATACCTCCATTTATCGCACTTGATGGAATGGGAGATGTTGCTGCGAAAAAGATAGTAGAGGAAAGAGATAAAAAGCCTTTTGTAAGTATAGAAGATTTACAATATAGAGGAAAAGTTTCAGCTACGTTAATAGATAAAATGAGAGCAATGGGAGCGTTAGATGATATACCAGAAAGCTCACAACTTAGTTTGTTTTAAAAAAGTTATAAAAATTAAAAATTTATAGCTTTTTTTCTTGACTAAACTAAAAATTCTTTGTTACACTAAGTATAGTATAGGGAGGTTAGGCTATGAGTGAAGTTAAGAAAATGATATTAGTTTCAAGCATCGCAATTTTAGCATTAATTTTAGGAGCTTCAGGAGTAGCTTATTCATATGTAAATAATAAAACTTCAGCATCAACAGATGTAAGCTCAGTATTAATAAAAAATGAAGATATGTCAGTTGTTTTTGAGGGAGACTCTGAAATAGATGCTAGTTATTTAAAGGATAAAGAAACAGTCTCAAAAACATTTACAGTAGAAAATACTTCTACTGGTGCAATAAATTATAATATTGTTTGGACTTATATAGATAATACTTATACTGATACTGATGGTTTAGTTTATACCGTAAAAGATAATTCTGGGAAGAAACTTATAGAAAATACAGTTGTTCCAACTACAGGAGCAAACATTCCTATAATAAAAAATATAACTTTAGAGAAAAATGAAGAAAGAACTTATACTTTAGAAATAACTTATAACAAAAATAAGGATGCAGTAGAACAAACATTGCACGCTAAAATAAATGCTGTTGTAAATGAATTAGCTAATTAAATTTTATAAAGAAAAATTTTAATATACACAAAAACTGCCAAGCAAACGTAAATTGCGGGGGGGGTAGACTTATATAAAATAAACTACAGAAAACTGTAGTTTTTTGGTGATTTTATGAAGAAAGTAATTATT
>JABLTK010045048.1_pt1 | contig 11832 bp, 8 predicted proteins | sample 7160131 | NCBI WGS metagenome assembly JABLTK01 (sample SAMN14651221, study PRJNA627086) | human gut metagenome | isolation source: feces | host: Homo sapiens
CTCCGGCGATAGCTTGGTGACGCCGATAAAGAATTTCGGGCGTTTCCCCGACATACGGAGCACCATCGCCGGTTTGCCGTTGTGGTAAGTCGCCAAAACTTTGTCTCCCTTTTCAAGCACCGGAGAGTATAGCGGGACGACTTTCGATTTAAAGCCGAATTCGCCGAGGCCCTCTTTTTTGCCCAATTCCGTCGGATATGCGCTCGCGTAGTTGGCGTTTGAATTTTCGATTTTAAAGCCCGAAAGCTCCTCCATGGCGTCTAAGGATATTTCGCGTTTGTCGATATCGACAATGCCGGGGCACCAGAGATACACAAAGGCGATTTTGTCGGACATTTCGCGCAGGCGTTTTCTTTCGGCTTTTGTCAAAGCGTAGAGTCCCGACGTGTAGCAGAGTTGCGGGTTTATTCTGCCTTCAAAAAGGTCGGAAAGCATATAGTAAGCGAAAGGCGTTCCGGCCTTGCCCATATGGATTTGCAGATTTTGGACGGTTTCGCCGGAGGTCATGGGAATCCGTCTTTTCCCGAAGGGTGTCATATCGGAACAGCCGGCAACGTGGCACATCGATTTTTCGTCAAGAAGCAGGGCGACATCGGGCTGGAATTGGACGGGGTTGTCGCGCAAATCTTTTTCCACCGCTTCAAATTCCTTCATTACATTCCAAAGCTCGCGGTCGAGAAACCACCCGCAACCGAACAAGTCCATCCACCACGACGTAAGGTTTTTTACGCATTCCTGCGCCAAATTTCTCCTCATTACCATGGCGGTTTCCTTGCGGCCTACTTGCGAGCGGTCGAGCACATAGGGCGGCGAACCCGATTTTGGCGCAAGCCACGTGCGGTTGTCGTCCTCGTTGAGCCAAAGTTTTCCGCGCAAAAGGGCGACTTGCGTGGGGGCTTGCGTGCATTTTACGCCGCCGTACAATCTTTCAAAGTAGTCCAAGGGTGCCGTGAAAATGTCTATGTCGGGAGATTTTAACGCTTTCTCGAACGCATAGTGTCCGGAATAGGCCGGCCCATTCGGCGTCTTGGAAAATGTTATGCTGTATCCGTAAAATACGACGGAAAGGCGTTTTCGCGGCGCGGTTTCGCGGATTGTTTTGGCCGCGAGCAATATCATGTCGCACATTTCGTTTTGCAGGAACAGATTGAAGTCGACGACATTCGCGTGCGTCTTGGGATCGAGAATCGAGCTTTCGCCGATGAAGCGTTCTGGCAATGTGGGGGCGACGGCTTCCGAGATTTTGGCCAAGGGGCGGTTCCACGCCTTTTGCAGCGCTTCGTCGGTAACATATTTTTTCGCCAGCCATTTGCGCCACGCTTTTTGCGTCGCTTTGTCGTAGCCGTGGTATCCCGCGCCGTAAACGTCTCCGTAATACCATTCCGAAGTGCCTCCGCCAGACGGATGGTATCCCGCGATGTTGTCGGGATATTTGCTTTCCACATAGTTTATAAATTTCTTCATGGCCTCCATGGCATCGCGCCGATAGGCTTCCGAGGAGGGCGAGGGGAATTTGACGTATATTCTTTCTATCGGCGTTCCGTCGGGGGAGCAGAGCAGGTCGTCCTTATGCGATTCGAGCCACCATTTGGGAGGTTCGAGTCCGAGTCTTACGATTATTTTGGCATTGGGATTTGCCTTGATAACGGACTGAAAGCGTTCGTCTGTTATTCTTTGCGCGAGTTCCGCGTCTTTGTCCCAAAACGCGGGAACTCCGAATGAAATAAAATCCACCCCTACCTCCGAAGCGTATTTTGCGGTGGTCATCGCGGTTTCTTTCGTTGTGGAAGCGAGCCGTTGGCGGTGTTTTCCCGAGAAAACGGACATTTCAAATCTGCCCAATTTATTTACGCGAAGCGTAGAGACTATTTCGTATTGTCCGCCTTTTTTTAAGGTTGGCGTTTCGGCTACGAAATTAAAGCGTTCCAAGTCGTGCATTCCGCTGTAATTTTCGGGGACGCAATCTTTTTCGATGTATAAAATTCCGTCCTTGTTTTCCGCCTTAAACGGCGGGTGGGGATATTTTTGCGGGTTTGGCGCGGTTTCCGAGACGGATTCGTACCAGTCGCGCTAGGCTTCGAGCGCTTTTACCGTCCAATTGGACTTTATCTTGGCGGGATTTTTCGCGAAATCGAAAAGCGGAACTTTCGAGTTGTCGCTTTTGTCGACAAGATACAATTCGGAAATTTCTATGTTTTTTATGCGCGCCGCAAAATTGAGTTGGACTTCCGCAGGGGCGTTGTCGTTTGCCGTAAAAGGTAGGGACACCTTTTTCCATTCCGTGCCGACTTCGTCAAATTTAAATCCCGGAACGTTTGTGTAGAACATTCTCGCCCTGATGGGTTTGTCGTTCATATGCACAATAGGCACGCCGTTTACGGTTTTTACCGTATAATCGTTTCCGGCATAACAATTCGCCGCATAAATCCCCAATATGGCGAATGCCGTTTGCAGCATCGCTTTTTTGATTTCCCTTTTCATATATATTTTATAATTTGTGTATAATTAGAATATTGTGTAAAAATGTTGATATTTTTTTATTTCATTTAATTCTTCATAACAAGTATTTTTTCTCTTTTGCCAAAAAAAAGTGGATTGCGCGATTGCAACCCACTTTTCCAAGTTCAAAAAATACCGTATGCGGAAAAGCTCTTATTTCTTTTCCAGTTTTTTGCCGTCTATTTTTCCCGTAAGCGATTCGAGGAATTTCACGAGATTTTCGATTTGTTCGTCGGTAAGCTTTTTGTCGGTTTGGTATTTCGACATTATTTCGACCGCTTCTTTTAGCGTCGAAACCGAACCGTCGTGAAAATACGGAGCCGTAAGTTCGACATTGCGGAGTGTGGGAGTTTTGAATTTATGCGTATCGCGGTCGTCTTTCGTATACGACACGAGCCCCTTGTCGTTGATTTTTCCGACATTGCCGCGTCCCTTGAAATAGTCGGCTTTAAGCCCCATATATTCAAAAGTTTGCCCGCCGAGATTGCGTCCCGAGTGGCAGACTGCGCATCCGGCTTTCTTGAATTCTTCGTAGCCTTTAAGGGCTTCGGGCGACATTGCCTTTGTGTCTCCTTTTAGATACAGGTCGAAATGCGAGTCGACCGTAACGAGAGTGGCTTCAAACGTTGCGATGGCGTCGGTGATGTTTTTCTCCGTTATTCCGTCGGGATAAACTTCCTTAAAAGCTTTTGCGAAGGCCGTGTCTTTTTCGAGGCGTTTCGCAACTTTATCCCAATCGCCGCCGTCCATTTCAACCGGATTCATCGGCGGGCCGCCGGCCTGCGATTGAAGGTCTTCCGCGCGTCCGTCCCAGAATTGTCTGTGGTTGAACACGGCGTTGTATACGGTGGGGGCGTTAATGTCGCCTTTTTGCTTTCTGATGCCGGTGGAAGTTTGCAGTCCGTCTGCGCCGCCTTTATCGAGCGGGTGGCATGTGGCGCAAGACACCGTTTCGTCGCCTGAAAGCGCGGTGTGGTGGTAGAGAATTGAGCCGAGTTTTACTTTGCGGGAATCGAGCCCTTGCGGCATTGTGACAGGCCAAACGGGTTCGTTGCGGAATTTTTCGGCTATCCCCGAGTCGGCGTTAAGCTTTTTTCTTTCTTCGGCAATCCATGCGAGCAAAATTTCTTTTTCGTCGGCGGTGAGTTTGGAAGTCCAATGCACGAATGTAAAGCGGAAGGGGGGCATAGTCCCTTTGTTTACGACATATTCGATTTTCGCCAGCGCCGTTTCGTTGGCGTTTTTATTTCCCTTAACGGCTTCGATGGTTGGCGCGATGTCGAAATATTTCAGGCCTTCCGCGACGTCGTTTTTGATTAGCTCGCCGGCGACCGGAATGTGCGCGTAGAAGGGCAGTTTTGAATTTTTGGAATGGCACATTATGCAGCCCGCGCCGTCGAGGACGGCAACCGCCTGCTTGTCGAGCGAACCTTTGGGCACGTCCGAAATGTTGGAAACAATAAAATAGCCCGCGCACCATAGGGCGACCGCGGCGATGACAACGATTTTTATTATTTTCATAAAGTTCTTGGGTTTGGACAAATTGACGTTTTCCTATGTTATGCCAGTCAAAATAAAACAGGCTTTGCACATATTTCAACAAAAACTTGTTCAAATAAACGGCGCGGTTTTATGCGGTTATTCCACAACCGGCACGAAATCGGATTTGCTTGTCCAGCCTTTTTTGCCGTTCTGCGTTTCAACGTAAATGAATTCCCCGCGTTTTTTCTTTATCGCGGCCGACTGTCCTTCGTCCACGATTGACAAAACGGGCGCGGTTTTTGTCGGGGACACCGTCAGCGGAATGTCGGATTTCACCGCGACGGCCGTTCTTCCGTAGGAAAGCCAATCGTTAACGGAGAGCAGCGCGACGACGAAAAACGACACGCAGACTATCGCCAAAAATATTGTGGACATCGTCCGTTTCCCGAACAGCGGCGGAATGAAAAGCAGAATTACGGCGCCCCAAAACGAGACGAAGCCGACTGTCGCCCATTCGGAATTCGAAAGCTCCGCCATTAGCGAGGTTTTGAATTTTGAAAGTCCCGAATCGAGAGAGTTGTCCTTGGCGAACATTTCCAAATTTGCCGAGGCTTCGCGCATGCGCGGCGCATGGTAAACGGCGCGTTTGTAGTTTAAAAGCGCGTGCGCTTTTTTGTCGAGTTTGGCGAAAGAGTTTGCCAGATTATAATAAAGCTCCGCGCTGACAAACCCGTTTTTCAGAGCCGATTCGTAGTTTTCCGCGGCGCGTTGATAGTCGCCCGCTTTGTATGCGTTGTTGCCAAGCATAAAATATTCCTGCGCCGTTTGCGCGGACGCCGCCGAGGCAAGGCATATTGACGCCGCGAGATATAAAAATGCCCTTAATATTTTTTTCATAACGGAGTTATTTTCTTTTTGATATTTTTGCCGTCAGTTTGGCGAGCTTGTCGTTCAGTTCGCGCATATCCAGCTTGGACGTGTCCATTCCTCCGAAAGATATCGCGTCCGCGCCTTCAAAAAAGTAAAGCGCGCTTTTGATTTCGTTCTCGCCGAAATTTTTATCCGACATAATTTCCCGCGCCTCGCGCGCCGTGAGCGAGCCTGCTTCGCGGTCGTTGTCGGCGGCAAGCGCAAATTGCAGCGCGTGGCGGGAGTCCGTAAAGAATCTTCCGAAATCGCCGTTTTGGGCGTCTTTGGAGGCGGCGGAAAGATATTTCGCAGTCTCTTTTTTATACGCGAGCATTTTTGCGTAAGGTTTGTCGTTTTGTCTGCGCAGGGCTTCGCGGCGCATGGCGACAAATGCTATAACGGCGCATAAAATCAGAATTTGCGCGCCCCAAAAATAGGGGGAGCTTAAAAGCCTTGCGTCGGTCGTGACGGCGGTGGTTTCGATGATTTTGTCGAATGCCGGCTCAGGCGCGGCGGCTTCCTTTTCCTTGGCGCGTTTTGAGCGCCCCGTGGGGGCGACGCTTACGGGAATTGGTTGCGATTTAACCTCCACATACTTTTCTGTGACCGGATCGAAATAATTGAAAAGAACGGCGGGCGCGTAGGGGAGGTCGGCTTTTTTGGGAACCGCCGTGTATTCAAAAGTCTTGATGCCGATGTTGGAAAGTCCGTTGCTTTCGTCCGTAAACGACGATTTTGCCTTGTAAGTTTTCCAGTCTGTTCCGGCGTCGAGTTTCGGCTCCTGAATGCGCGGGAAATTGCCGACGCCGATTATTTTTGCGAAAATCGAGCAGGGCTCTCCCACAGTCAAAGCGTCCGGCTCGACGGTAACGCTTTCCAGCGAGAACGCGCCTATCGCGCCCGTAAAATTGGCGGGTTTCCCATTTTCGGGAAGTTCGCTTACGACGACTTTTTTGGACTGCATATTGATTTCAAAGGGAATCTGTCTGCCTCCGCCGAAGGACATCATTCTGTCGAAAATGGACATATTCATCATATCGTCGGCGCGGAGTTCGCGGTTGAAGACGCCGCGCGCGGAAAAATCCAAATCGTATGTTCCGGCTTTAAGCGGGGTTACCGCCGTGTTGTATTTTATAAGAACGCGGGAGGCGTCGGAAGTGGTGTCGAATGTCGGCTTTTCGGAAAATGCGGGACAGTCGAAAGCGTCGGCCTTTTTGATTTCGGGGAGAAGTTGCGCCAGCGTGAAGCCCTGTTCGACAAGGCTTTTGTCGAAGGAGAAAATCAATTCGCAAGGAACGGATTCCCCGACAAAAATCTTTTCCCGCGGGAATTTTATTTCCAGTTTTGCATTGTTTTTTAAATTGGATTCAAACGACTGCATCTGTTGGCGAGCCTGCTGCATGCGCTGCGATTGCTGCTGTGCCGATTGGCGCGAGAATGCGCCTCCCATGCCGAACGGGCGGCCAAACAAGTCCATCGGGTCTTCTTCCGCCGTTTCCTCAGGCGCGTTTTTGTCCACCGTGAGCGTTGCCGATTTTATTTTGAAAGTGCTGTTTCCAAGCGTCAGCGACCAGTCGGGGATAGTAAGCGCGCCTTCTTTCGACGCCTGCATCGACAGTATTACCGAAGTGCTGTTCGACATCGCCCCGTTTATTATCGAATAGCTTTGCGAAGTGCTTTTGCCCACGATGCGCAGACCGTCGGGCAGGGGTATTTGCGATACGTCAACCTTTCCCTTGGCGTCCTTGAAAACAATCGTATAATTCGATACGCCGTTTGGACGCACGGTTTTCGGGGAAAATCCCGTCGTTTCTACCGATTGCCCGAATGCGGCAGCGGCTGATAAAATTGCGGATAAAATAATTGTAGATATCTTTTTCATTACCAATCCTTGTAGGACTTTTCAAATCTGTCTTTTTGTTCGCCGAACCCGCGCAAGGGAAGGATTTTGTCGGAATCTTTCATCGATTCGAGAAGCTGTTTCGCTTCGCTCTTTGTCATTGCGCCGACTGCGGCTCTGAAATTTTCTTTTTCTTTTTCGGAAGCCTGTTCTTCGGACGCCGCCGCCGCTTTTTTCTCTTCCTTCTTTTCGGTCGGAAGCTCTTTTTTCTGTGCGGCGGCTTGTTCTTCTGCGGCTTTCTTTTCCTCTTCTTTTGCCTGTTGGGCTTTTTGCTGTTCCTGTTTCTTATTGTCTACGGCCTGTTCGTCGCGTTGGCCTTGTTCGGATTGCTGTTGCTTATCACGAGGCTTTTGCTCCTGTTGGCTTTTGTCTTCTTTTTTATCCTGACCTTTTTGTTGGTCTTGTTTTTGCTTGTCTTGCTGATCTTTCTGTTGGTCTTGTTGCTTATCTTTGTTCTGCTGATCTTGCTTTTGTTGATCTTGTTGATTTTGCTGTTGTTGGTCTTTGTTTTGCTGTTGCTTATCTTGTTTCTGTTGGTCTTTATTTTGTTGCTGGTTTTGCTGTTGGTTCTGCTGATCTTGTTTCTGCTGCTGATCTTTATTTTGTTGTTGGTCTTTGTTTTGCTGTTGGTTTTGCTGATTCTGTTGGTTTTGCTGATTCTGTTGGTTTTGCTGATTATCTTTATTTTGTTGATTATTGTCGTCGCGGACAAGTTTTTTGAGTTCTTCTTTTATTTTGGCAACAAGTTCAAGTTTTTGTTTCATCTCTTTTGAGGAAAGAGCCTCGCCGAGATTTTTATTTTTTTGAATTTCTTTTTTCAAATTTTCCTCCGCAACATTCGCTTTTTGCAGATTTTCGGCCGCGTTTGGAATTTGCGGATTAAGCGTGAGCGCATTTTGATAGTCGGCGATTGCGTCGGCCAAAATTTTTTCGGCATTTTCCCATTTTGATTTGTTTTCGGAAACTTCTTTTTTCAGGTTTTCAGTTTCCTTTTCTACGGCTTCGCATTGCGAAATTCCCTGTTTTAGTTGTTGCTGAAACTGTTGGTTTTTAAGCGGCGAAGATTGGAGCGCTTTTTTCTTTTCCTCCTCGGTTTTTGCGGCTTCTACGGCCTTCTTTTCCTGCTCGAGAAGGGGGGCGCCCTGTTGCAATAATTGGTTTCCGCCCGCAATTGCGCCTGCGGAAGTCCTGTCTATTTGGGCTGCTTTTGCGCCCGCTTCGCCTGCGGAAACGGCCGTAGCCAGCGAATATTTAGCCTCGCGGTAGTCGATGTTGCCCATATTGTAAAACGATTTTGCGTGAAGCTCGAAATCGTCGGGCGACATTTTCATGGATTGTATAAAAGATTCTTTCGCCTTTTGAAGTTCGCCTTTTTCGTACAAATCTATGCCTTCGTTGAAAACGTCGCGGGGGAGAATCTTTTCGGGTTGCCCGGCCGCGGGCGCATTGTTTTCCGAAGCTTTTTGCGGCTGTACGGAATCGGCCGTATTGACGGCGGGCGGTTCCGCGGACTGCGCCGGCAACTGTTGCGTAGGCGGAGTTTTCGGGGCGCGCTGGGCTTGCGCGTCCTGCGGCGCCAAAATAAATGCGGGCAGGGCGGCGAACGAAATTATCGCCAATGTTTTAAATCTGCGGCGCGCGAAGAATTTTCTCGTTCCGATTAGCGATTCGAGCGCGATTAAGATTATGGCAATGCCGAGCGGGATTTGGAATCTTTCGATTGCCAACTGTTTCATTCTCGCCGACAGCTCCTGCTGCGGGATTTTTTTCAAGCCTTCCTGATAAATGGTATCCATTCCGTTTGCGGTGAGCGGTTCGTAAAATCCGCCCGTTATTTTTGCGATTTGCGTCAGAACTTCCTCGTTGAGTTTGCTCGTTACGATTTTTCCGTTTTCGTCGCGGAGTTGCGTGAGCCTTCCCGATGCGTCGCGCACGGGAATTGCTTCGCCTTTGACTCCGCCGACGCCGAGCGCATAAATTACAACGTCTTCTTTTGCTGCCTGTTTTGCGCGTTCTATGGCGGAGGATTCGAGCTCTTCGCCGTCGCTTATCAATACGATTACCTTTTTGTTGGCCGTTTTGGCGAAAGCGATTTCGGCCTCGGATATCGCGGCGGCGATATTTGTTCCGCCGCGTTGAATGACGTTCGTGTCCAACGCTTCGAGCGAAAGCCTGAACGCATCGTAGTCGAGCGTAAGGGGGCATTGCAAAAACGCCTGCCCGCTGAATGCGACTATGCCGATTCTGTCTCCGTCGAGCACGTTTAGAAGGTCGAGAACGGAAAGTTTTGCGCGGTCGAGTCGGCTGGGCTTTACGTCTTCGGCAAGCATGCTTTTGGAGGTGTCTATTGCGAAGACGATGTCGATGCCGCGCGATTTGCTTTCCTCCCATCTGTATCCCCATTGCGGACGCGCAAGCGCCGTGAAAATGGCGAAAACGCCGAGCGCGAAAAGAATTTGTTTCGCCAGTATTTTCGTTTTGCTTACGGTCTGGGAAAGTTCGGGCAGAAGTTTTGCCGAAGCGAATTCCGAGAGCAGATGTTTGCGGCGTTTTTCGCTCCACGCGTATACTACCAATATCAGCGCGAGCGCGCCGAATCCTGCGTAAAGCCAATCTATAGAATGAAAGCTCATGGAAGTGTTCTGAATTTTGTGTTTACAAGTATCAGTTTAAGCGCGAGCACCGCGACCGCGGCGGCCGCGAACCATTGAAACAACTCGCGATATGATGTGAAATTTCTGAGTTTTACCGTCGTCTTTTCGAGTTTGTCGATGTCCGAGTAAATGCGCTCAAGCTCTTTCAGGTTTGTCGCCCGATAAAATTTTCCGCCCGTAATTTCGGCGATTTTTTTCAGGGTTTCCTCGTCGACTTGACTTTGCATGTCGCCTCCGTAAACCGGATTGCCCGCGCGGTCTCTTACGACGTTCGAGTTTGCGTCGAGAGCGGCCGCAGGCACGATGCCGCTTCTTCCTGCGGCGATGGTGTAGATTTTCGTGTTGTAAGTCGCGGCGGCCTCCGCGGCGGCTATGGGCGATATTTTTCCCGCGTTGTTTTCGCCGTCCGTCAAAAGAATGACAACCCTCGACTTTGTGTTTTTTAAATCCCTAAGCCTGTTTACGCTCATGCCTATTGCCGAGCCGATGGCCGTTCTGTTGGCGTCGATTACGCCTATCTCTATTCGCTCGAGGTTTTGTTTGAGCCAGTCGTGGTTAAGCGTCATCGGCGAAACGAGAAACGAATTTGCCGCGAACGTAACCATGCCGATTCTGTCGTTGGGGCGTTTGCCTATGAATGCGTCCACAACCTCCTTGACCGCGTCCAAGCGCGTAAGCGGCTTGTTTCTGCCTGCGGAAAAATCGAGACCCGCCATCGACCCCGAAACGTCTATCGTCAGCACGATGTCGATGCCGCTTTCCTCTTTTTCGCTGTAACCCATTCCGATTCTTGGCCGCGCAAACGCCGTTATCAAGAGGGCGAGCGCTATAATGGTCAGCATAAAACGCCAGAATCCGGGGGAGGCCTTGTTGCGTTTGGCGGCGTCTTTGGCCACCGCGACGCTCGAAAAAATAAGAGAGCCGCTTTTTCCGCTCGCTCCGCGCAAAAGCGCAAGTATGGGCAATATCAGCAGCGCCCAAAGAAATTCCGGATTTGCAAAATCAAAGTTCATCTGCGGCGACCTCCTTTTTCTGTTCGGTCGATGCGCCGCCGTTTTGTGGCGGCGGAGGATTGTTTTTCGATTCCTCTATTTTTTTATTGTCGTAGTCGACAAATTCTAGGGCTGTTTGGGCCAGTTCGATTTTTTCGTCTTTCTTAAAGGAATGTTTGGCAAACTTCGCCATATCGGCGAGCGTCAAAATTTTTTCGAGTTGGCCGTGTTCGGTTTCGTCGAAATTCGGGGCGAGCGCCGCTATCCGCAAAAATTCCTGAGTCGTCCGTTCGGGCGCGGGCAGGTTGTGCACGTCTTCGATATAATCGCGGACGGCCTGGCTTACGTTTCGCGCAAAGACTTTTGCGTCCAGATTTTCCGCGTCGTCTTTGGCGAGATTAATTCTGGATATGGCGCGTTCGATTGGCGGAATTTCAGGCACTTTGCGCCTGCGGAAGCAAAAGCCCGCGATAATTGCGGCCAATATTGCCGCCGACAAAAACCAGTAGCGGCTTTTTTCCCAGAAGGTTAGGCCGATTTTGTCCGTCGCCCCGTTTATTTCGGGGAAAAGCGCCGCGAATTTTTCGGGATCGGGCGGGGGCGGCGTTTGCGGCTGCATATTTTGCCCCTGCGGAAGAGCCGCTTGCGGATTTGCGAATTGCGGCATTTGCAATTGCGGAACGTTTTGCGGAAAATTTTGGTATTGCGGAATTCCGGTCTGTTGCGGTTGCGCGAAAGACTGCTGACACGTCGCCGCAGCGCATAGCAATATTGTTGAAATGATTTTTTTCATTGTCGTTTTGCGCGTCTTTCAAAGAATTTTCTTAATGGTGTTATGAACGGCTTGTCGGTTTCGACTTCAAGCAAGTCTATTTTCGAGCGTGCCAATGCCCGTTTGAAATCTCCGAGACGCTTGGAGTTGATGTCGGCATACGCCTTTCTGACCGACGGGTTTCCCGTGTTGAGCGACATTATTTCGCCCGTTTCGCTGTCTTCAAGGGTTATGACCCCGAGTTCTGGCAGGGACGTTTCGCGCGGGTCGATTATCTCGAAGCAAACCAAGTCGTGGCGTCTATTCGTTATGTCGAGAGCCTTGAATACGTCGGATTTTGATTTTTCCGCGGGGTTGGGGATTTTCCCGTCGGGGCCTTGCAGAAAGTCGGAAATCAGCACGACAATCGCCTTGCGCTTCAAGATGCGGTTTACTTCGTCGAGCGCAGCGGCGATATCCGTGCCGCGGTGTTTCGGCTCGAAAACGAGAACGTCGCGGATAAGCCGAAGTATGTGCTGGCGTCCTTTGCGGGGCGGAATTTACTGTAAGCTCATATTTATCTGATGCCACATTGTCTGAGAAATTGATTCTGGTAATATAGCTGTTCACCTGAGTCATATTGCC
>JABLTK010103968.1_pt1 | contig 11792 bp, 15 predicted proteins | sample 7160131 | NCBI WGS metagenome assembly JABLTK01 (sample SAMN14651221, study PRJNA627086) | human gut metagenome | isolation source: feces | host: Homo sapiens
AACATGAAGAAGAAGGATCGAAATAGTACGAAGAAGAGAGCCGGAAATTGCTTCTTTCAACTCCTTAAGTTCTGATTCACTTGTCATCTGCTTTTGCTGCATTCCCGTGACTAACATCCTTCGTGTCTCATCACTACGCTGAAGTTCTTCCTTTTTCCTTTCGATCTCTTCTTTCATCTTCTGAAGCTTATTACTCTTGTCCTGTCTACTCTTCATAGAATCATTTATCTCTACTGTATTTTCATCACCTCTGCTTCGTGACTCTTGGTGGTATCGCATATCTCACTTGCCTGCTTCTTCTCCTCCTCCAATTCATTCTGAGAAGTTACTAATTCAGTCTCTCTTTTCATGAATTCATTTTCTATACATCATCCCTAAGAGCTTCACGGACTCTCTGACTCCTGGGTGATCTTCAATGCCTTCAAATCCCGTATCAAGACCATTTCTTGCTGTTCTGCATCGGCCAGAAGGAGATCCCATTTCGTCTTCACTTCATTCTCGCGTCTGGCTCGTTCTGACATCAATGCTTTTTGCTTCTCGTCCAATTCTGATATCTATTTCTCACTCCATGAAGTGAAGTCAACCTGTTTCTGTAACTCTACGACAGATGTCCGAAGTCTTGATAATGATTCATTTAACTCTTCACTCTTTTTCGCTACAACATCAATAGAGGCTTTTCCTTCTGTCAGAACTTCATCTAAGTGAGTTGTCTTATTGTCATCATATTATTTCTATCTCTACTTCATTCTGAAGGATTCCAACCTCCTCCTTATATTGCATGTAAACAGTATTCAGAGCACTTACCTCTTCAATCATTTGTATATTCTTAACCTCCAGTTTCACCTGTTCTTTCTCCCTCACTTCACGGTTATGACGAACACATAGAATGTAACAGATAAAACTCCGTTCAATTGATTCCACATCCCGAACACATTGGACACATTGAATAAGAACATCACGTAACACTTTGTGAACATTCTCGACAATTGCATCCAATTCCGCAATTCGCTCTTTGAGCTTCGTTACAGGATTACGAACTTTCATTACTGCGGTTGCTCTACAGGTTTCCTCAATCTCTTGAAGACAACTAATGCGATTACTCAATGCACCCCTCTCTGGCTGTGACGTCAGTTCCACTAGGCTATCACTCTGTAATTTCTGTTGAAGATCTAGAGGAATTGGAGGTTCTTCCTCTTCTTGAATCGGTTGTTGAGGAGTGGGGAGCATGTGAGGTGTTTGCTGCTGAGAGTTGGATGCAGAAGACTGCAAATGAGGAGACGTAGGGTTGTGAGAAGAACGATGTTGAAGAACTGGTGATCGGTACGAAATCGATGACCGAGAACCCGATGACCATTGATTCATCGTTGGAGATGAAGGGTTCATAGCTTGAGAAGGAGAATGAAGAGAATATGTAGCAGATGTCCGATGTGCTAGTGGAGATGCTGGAATTCTTGTTCGTGTTGGAGTTGCCACTGAAGATTGAGTTTTCACAAGAGACGGAGAGTGATATGCTTTGACCGAAGGAGATTGATCAACTGTCCGATCTCGCTTCGCAATGTATCGTAAACCCTTGGAATTGGGTGTTGGACCAGAAGTATTTGAAACCGAATCACTTGTTCGTTTTTGATTCTGTAATCCCGATGCATTATTAGTTTCCATTCCCATTATCCGACTCTTCTCTGGAGTTTTCAACACACTGTTTCGTGAACTTGTTGACGGTTGCCGATTTCGGCTGGGAGTGGAGGAACCAGAAGGAATTTCACACAGTGGCCTCCAACCAAATCGTTTTATAGGCTGAGTTTGTTCCGAACTCTGTCTGTCAGAACTGTCTCCATGGGAATCCATCGTTCTATTCAATGATCTAAAAGTGAGAGAGGATTTGAAATTCAAAACTTCGATAGAATTCACGATTCCTCTTCTAAATAATGATCCATTGTCAACAAACACGTCAAAGAGTCTGCAAAAACTGCTTGTCATTATTTAGTCTCTGCTCCATGTTCTTCCAATATGCACTGCGAGTCCTGTCTTCCTGTTCCAATTCCTGACAATACTACGTCATAACAAATCAAAAAATAGGTACAGTAATTCCTTCTTCAATCTTTGGAATGCTAAAACATGTCATATTGTAACGAATCAGGAAATCACGAATGGGGACATTGTGTGGATCCTTTTTCTACATTGAAAGAGACATGAATCATTACTAATAACTGCTTTACTTCATATTCAAGGTCATTGTAACAATATCCATGATAATGGCGAATCAAACTATATCAACATATTACATATATTCGTACCCATAAAGATAGTTCCAAGCGGCTTCATTGTGCGGAGCTATATTCAGTTGCTGTATCACATAGTCTAATTCGTGTTCAAGATCCTCTGTTCCTGGCTACGACTAATCCAATCAGGATACTAAGTACATGAATATGAGTATATACATAAAACCGATGTGACCATGCACTGTTGTTGAAAACATCCTCTTGAATGTATTCTACATTAAAATCCAATCTAACCCATACTATCTGTATATTCAAGCTCACCGTCGTATAAATCGAAACGCTGAACAACCCAGATGCGATGACTCCAACTATGGATATTCTTGTTGTCTTCGGAAATATAACTATCGCAGTAGTCTTTTTCATTCTGATATACACCCGAATACTCAACAAGGAACTTGCGGTACATCCAGGTTTGATAACACTTCTCATTCAAATCACGGACACGATCCAGAAACTTCCATTCATAGTCTAAGTCTACTTTCATCTTCAATACACACTTTTGCCGAGTAACCCTATTCTCGACAATTCAACGCTATCGTACCATGCTGAAACGAATGTAGAGTTCATGATAATAACTTTTTCGGTCAAATCAAAGACCCGTTTGCTAATCTCTCCGCTCTCAATACATGCACGCAAATATCCAACTGCAACTTCAACTAGGATCAATAGAATTCATTATATCTACAATATGGAGGAAGTCGGGTAATACAGATCCCATCAGGTACAATCACGGTGGGAATCGGTGTGATATCCGAAAACACTTTCTTCAGTTCCTCCGTCTCATTTACCTCTGAATCACTCATATCGTATGAATAACGAAACAGTAAACACCATAGAAAACAATATATTCAGAGTGAGTACTTTAAGGAATGGGCTTGATCTTGAAGTGGAGCGAGATGATGGAAATGACTAGACACTTCAAATCCTGTACCAAATAATAGAATGCACGGAGTCCATCGGGATCAGCACTTTTCTGGATATCCACCATCGTGTTAATGGTTGAGCACTATACAACATGAATAGAGAGAAGAGAACCTACCGTAAAGAAGATATGCTTGTTGTCTAGAAGAATTTCAAGTTCCTGACGTCCATCCGTATTGGGTTCAGGCCACTTCGAGTCATCTTCCTCTACGATCTCGCTCTTTGATACAATTCGCTTTACTTCTTCCATTACTGCAGGAGAAACCTTAACTAGGAGTAAAAACATCTTCTTCAACCAAAACCTTCCTTGCGAATAATTACATCATTCTTGTAGTTTGAATTGTTAGCATATCTCAATGTACCGTCAGCAAGGAATTCAAACTCCATAAACTCGTGACCATACTTGCCTTTGTGGCCCACGCTAACAGTTAGTCTTATGCTATCCAATTGGTACTAGTATCGAATCTGGAACTTATTTTCAGACATTGGAGGCTGTTTTCTGCCTTTTCACTTGAATTGTCAACAATCACGGGAATTGAAGAGTACCTATATCATGCAACCAGGTCGTTTGGGTTGTAAATCGTGACTTGGTAATGAATACAATCCGTTTCATAGACCAGTAGCTTTGCCGTACGATAGTTCTATCTCATTATTGTTTTGTATCCACCGAATGTACAGCGAAAAGCACCAGTATATCTATGAAATTGCTCCAGCTACTGAAACAACAGTAAATCTGAGGACAGTTCGGTGATCCCTAGAGTCCAATCTGGAGAAGTACCAAGTGTAAAGATGGCGAGAATGTCTCCTACTTTTATCCTGAGGCAACAACCCTGTATTTCCTTGTCTATAAGGATGAGCTGTAGTCATGAAATCTTCATGCGAGGTAGAAGTATCTCTCCAGATGATCCATGTTATGGATATCGTCCTCTTGTTTGGATGTGGTTCGGTATTGATTGTAGGATGACAAAGGAAATGCGGGGGATTTCGTTTGGTTTTCATACAATGAGGTCTGGGAACGTGTTCAGGATTTTGCTAGTGGACTCATTAAGCTCGATCTAGTTCCAGAGCGACATGGAGTAGGAACAGTTGGCCAACTTCATATCTCTAGTTCAGATGTCTTGGAATTTTCGCAAGAAATCGAGTGGAATGGTGTATTGCTGAGCAAGCCTGCAACGCGTACAATTTCACCCTAGTTCCAACTTATGAAACCCTTGGAGCTGATTCTGTTCTCTATATTCTTCGAGAAACCGAAATGAACACAATTGTATGTAGTTCTGCGGAAACGGTGAAAGTGTTGTCTATGGTTGAACGGAATGTTCCATTAAAGGCAGTAATCCAAATGGAAGACATTACAGACAAAGATCGCACACTTGCTAAGGAAGCTGTAGATTCTCAATCTTCTTATCATGAATAGAATATTGTTTTATACAGTATGAGTGAGATTGAGAAGATTGGTCGAGAGAATCGTGTTCAGAATACTCCTCCCAAACCTAGTGACATTTGTACAATTTGCTTCACTTCGGGTACTACTGGAGTTCCAAAAGGAGCCATGATTTCTCATCAGAACGTCGTAGGTTCGTTAGCAGGTTGCTTAAGAACCAACATCGCTGCTCACAAATGGACTCGTTACCTCTCCTATCTTCCTCTTGCTCATGTACTTGAGCGTCTTCTCCATGCTGCTGTTCTTCAAGAAGGAGGTCGAATTGGATTCTATCAAGGTTCCACTGCCACCATCACAGATGACATGAAAGCTCTTCGTCCAACCATCTTCACTTCTGTTCCTCGTTTGTATATCCCTTCCTCTTTCTTAATTTTCTAGACTGAATAAGATCTATCAGAAGGTTACTGAGAAAGTGAATGCCAAAGGAGGAATTGCAAAATTCTTGTTCTATCGTGGTATGGAGGCTAAGAAAGAGAATATGAAGAAGGGATATAATTATCATTGGTTCTATGATCGATTTGTATTCTCTCAAATCACTGCAAGTGTTGGATTGGATGAATGTGAATTAACTATCTCTGGATCAGCTCCTCTTTCTTCGGTTGTTCTTGACTTCTTACGATGTGTGATTGGTAATGTTGTTGTTGAAGGATATGGTGCCACTGAAACAGCAGGAGCCACACTTCTTCAACTGTATAATGATTATACTAGTGGGAATGTTGGTGGTCCGATGTCCTGTTGTGATATGCGTCTTGAGGATGTACCTGATATGGAGTATCTTCATACTGACAAGTCTCATAATGGGCTTCCTTGTATTGGACGAGGAGAACTGTGTATGCGAGTGAGTATTTCGAAGGAAAGTGATTGGTAGGGATATAACGTAAGTCCTGGGTATTTCCGTCATCCGGAATTGACCAAAGAAGCATATGATAAGGATGGATTCTTCCATACTGGTGATATTGTTATGGTATTCCCGAACGGTGCTATCAAGGTGATCTCTTGGTCTCCTCCTCATTGATAGATCATTGATCGTAAGAAGAACTTCTTCAAGCTGTCTCAAGGTGAGTATGTGGCTGCAGAGAAGCTGGAACTCATTTATGGTCAATCTCCTCTGGTCAGCCAGATCTTTGTATATGGAGACTCGCTTCGGTCGTTCCTGGTTGCAATGATTGTTGCTGAACATAGTGGAGTGATGATTTGGGCGAAGGAACATGGTATGACTGATAAGTCGTTTGAAGATCTTTGCAAGTCTCCTGAACTGAAAGCAGCTATGAAAGAGGATTTTGCTCGTCTAATGAAAGAAAATGGTCTCAAGGGTTTTGAACGACTTGTTGATTTCAAGATTCTGTCGGAGCAATGGACAACGGAAAATGGTCTTCTTACTCCTACTTTCAAGTTGAAGAGATCTTTTGTCCAAAAAGCGTAAGTGATGATGAAATGGTTGATTGATAGTTTCCAATCTGATTTAGATGAGCTGTATGCAGCTAATCCCGAACATTAATTGTTATTCATTGTTTGTACGAAACATTTGACAAATATCAGTTCTCTTCGTCTTCCATTATTTGACTATGGAAGACTACGAAACGATTTGCAATGTATCTCATAAGCGAATGCTTGAGATTTCTGCCTATATCCGCGATCAAATGGACCGGGGACTGCGAGGTGACACATCTGATCTGAAGATGATCCCTACGTTTGTTGACTCTGTCTGTACAGGTATCTGTCTGTAGTAATGCTAAATCGAAGGTCAAGAACAGGGAATGGCGATGGCAATGGACATGGGAGGAAGCAATGTACGAGTTACAAAGTATCGATTGATGGGAAATGGAGTGCTCGAGATTGTTAAAGAGGTTAAAAAGGTCTTCCCTGAGGAATATCTTACCGGAAATGCAGATCAAGTATTCGGGTTTCTAGCAGACTGCATTAAGGAAACATCCCCAGAAACCAATATGAAATTTGGATTCACATTCTCTTTTCCCTGTGAGCAAACTGCAATCAACAGATCAAAACTAATGATCTGGACAAAGGGTTTTGCCGCAACTGGTTGTATCGGGAAAGACCCCGTTATGCTGTTGGAAAAGGCTCTTCAGGAAAGAGGGATTGACATGAAGGTCACCGCTTTCTGTAATGATACCGTTGGAACTCTGATATCACGATCCTACAGTGACCCTAATACAGCTGTGGGTATTATTCTGGGTACAGGATGCAATGCCGCCTACATGGAGAACGTCGATCGCATCACCAAAATGAAAGTGAAGAGTAGAACTGGAAAGATGATCATCAACATGGAGTGTGGAGCTACAGGAGATGGAAATCCATCGATTCTCCCTCGGCTTCCCTTTGACATTGCGCTTGATCCTTTGACTCCGAATCCAGAACATCAAACTCTGGAAAAGATGATGTCAGGGTATTATTTAGGAGAGTTGAGTCGAATGTGGGCTGTTGATTTGTATTCCAAGAAGCAATTGTTCGTTGGTCATCCAGGCGACTGCGATTTTTTGACAAAGAACCTCTGTTTTGACTCAAAATACTGCTCGCTAATTCTTGGAGATACGACGGAACACTTGGAAGAGATTGATCGAATCCTCACTCAATTCGGTATTCTTCACTCAACCGATGAGGACAGAGAAAAGATGCAACGTATTGTTTATCACATTGTGAAGCGTTCTGCTCGTCTCATGGCTTCCTTCGTCCATGCAATCTACACTCACATGGGCGAAGACTTTAATGGATGTACTGTTGGTGTTGACGGAAGTGTTTATAAATTTATGCCATATTATCAGGGATGGGTTAATGATGCCCTTCGTGAATTAGGAAGGGAAGATATCTTTCTTGGATATGCAGAGGATGGATCATGTATTGGAGCTGCTCTGATTGCATTTGAGTCATAAATTGATACGTTGTGTTTGTTGGGAATGACATATTCACTCTCACTAGGGAGTTGGTACTCTATAAAACCTTGTATTGACATACTGTCAATTGAATACAACTCCAAATCATATCAACTACTGAGAAGATGGAGATGGAATCCAAGAGTAGAATGAAGTTTAGTAACCTCAATTGTAGATAATAAAGAAAGAGTTGAGGAGACTGACGATCTTTTAGACTTGTATGGTTTGTAGTTTTGTATCTTACTCATAGCTTGATGAATGATGAAGATAAAACTGGGTACTGAAAGATTGGTGTTCCTAAATGCACAGACCCAAATTCGAAGTACAATCTATTCCACATGAGGAAGGTAGCATTGGTTCAGAAGACGAATATGAGTACACAGACTCTTCGTCGGAAAGCGAAGACATCCAGATTATTTTGAATGCGGATGATCAAATAGCTGCTGAGAAACGTCTTGACCAAAGTGCAGAAGGGATCCAGGATGGACTGGTTCATATTCCTGACGAGGATACGAAATCTGCCTTTGATATTGACATTAACAAGCTGAAACTCAGAAAGTGGGAAATGACAGGTGATGAAAGTGACTACTTCAACTACGGAATGAATGAATCGATGTGGAAGGCAATTCCTTTTTCAAGTTGTTTATTGTTAGGATTATGTTCACTTGGTCAATCGTCGACGGGGAAGAGTGAATGTGAAGGAACTTCGTGAACTTAGTGATAATTTGATTATGCAGGGATCATATGTACGTGATTTCACTGTCTTGACAATGATAGCTTCCTTACTCTTCTTCTGCTGCTCATACAAGTTCTCGTTCATACCATAGTAACTATCGTAAGTGTGACTGGGTTTTCTAATGGAAGATGATTCGACTAGTCTGAATCAGGAAGAAATGGAACAGTTTTATTCCTTAATCAATAATCCTGATACCCTCAAGGAAGTTATGAAGAAGATCAATGAGCAACAGGATGTTCAAGCAAGGTACTGTTTGTTCTTATGTTTCATGTAGTGAGCCACGGAAGGAGGAGCAGGCGCGATATTCATCACACCGTAAGTATAATCTTGACATTTGAACTAGATCGACATTCTACGAGTCGTTCTCGACATCGCTCTGATTCTTTTGATCGAAGTCGAAGTCGGCGACGTTCTCGTAGTTCGCATTATTCTCATCGTTCGCAACGTCATCATCACCATGACCGGGAATCTCGATATCGACGTAGAGACAGTTCTGATCAATCCAGTGAAGATAGTGATCGTAATGAGTCTCGATATTCCAGTTCAAAGTACAATGATGGTATGGATCGTAGTAGAGACTATAGTTCGAAGCGGTATCGAAGATAGATGTGTTGTTTGTTAGAATCACCTACTGATCCCATAACTCGTTATTGGAGCATATTCGAATGCAGACTATAACGTGCTCTCAATGTTGCAATAGAATGGGATTGCTAGGGAGAATCGAACCTTCTTCAAGAAACAACAGGTGATAGTGCAGTGATTACTGGTCTATTAATCATCATAGTCTCCTCGATCACTGCAAAGATTCTTTTCTTCTTCATAATAACTTTGTGTAAACTATTAGTAGGAGTATGTAATTTTTCGTGCTATTGTGCTTCATGTGATTATGGAGTGTAGAGTTTCTCACAGTGAGTAGATGTCAAAGTATGAGCAAGTATTAAAAGACTTTATGAAAAAAGGTGAAAATAAGAAATGTTTTGTATGCGAACAGAATGTATCTATGAATATATCTGGTGATCTGTAGGGTCCTCAGTATTTTGTCATGGATTTTTGTACCCTTGTATGTACAGCATGCAGTGGTATCCAGTAGTTCTAGTATTGAATGGTTATTCGTAGTCGAGAGTTTGACCATTACGTGAAACATGCTACTTTAGCAACCTGGACGAAAGAAGAGGTGGATAAGGTATTGAAGGGAGGCAACAAAGTGCGACTATATATGTTTGTTCACTTGTAGAAAGGTGCCAAGAAGTATCTTGCGAACTACAACCCAAAGAAGTTCCCTCGTCCACAACCAAGCGATCGAACAGGATGCCGAAACTTTATTCAGAAGTGTTTTGTCGAGAAGATGTAAAGAATGGATAAGCAATTGATTTGTAGATGGATGGATGAAGATGATGAAGATGCACCTAGAAAGAAGACTCGTCGTCCTCAAATCTCTGATGACGATGACGACGACTTTGAGCCCCGTCGTAGGCCTAAGGCTCGTCGTCCTCAAGTCTCCGATGACGATGATGATTTTGAACCTCGTCGTAAGCCGAAGGCTCGTCGTCCTCAAGTCTCTGATGATGATGATGTTGAACCTCGTCGTAAGCCGAAGGGCCGTCGTCCTCAGGTGTCTGATGATGATGATGATTTTGAGCCACGTCGCAAGCCTAAAACTCGTCGTCCTCAGGTGTCCGAGGACGATGATGATTTTGAACCACGCCGTAAGCCTAAAACTCGTCGACCTCAAGTATCGGATGATGAAGAGGATGAACCTCGTCGTAAGCCAAAGGGACGTCGTCCTCAGGTATCGGATGATGATGAAGAAGAAAAACCTCGTCGCAAGGCGGTTACTAAAGCTGCTCCTGTAAAGAATGTACCCAAACGACCGATGAAGAAGTCTGAGACACCTGTTGAAGAAGTAGCGGAGACACCAAAGAGTGACTTCCCTAGTTTCTCTGGAATTGATTTTAGTATGCTGGCTGCTCAGAAACCATCTGCTGATGAGAGTATTGATGCCCTTCGTGGTATGGTAGGACCACAGCAACAACAGGGTTATGGGTATGGATATGGGTATGGATATGGATATCCTGCTCAGGGCTATGGTGTGCAGCAGGATCCCTATGGTGCTCAACAACAGGGATATGGAATACAATCCCCTGCATATGGAGCTACCCAACAACAACAGCAACAGCAAGGATATGGAATGCAATCCCCTGCATATGGAGCCACTCAACCTGCTCAACAACAGGGATATGGAATGCCTTCTTATGATGCAACACAACAGGGATACGAAACAACTGCAGTAGCACAAGATTCTAGTTATGTATGGTAATTGTAATTTCCCTTCTTTCCAACAAACACACGAAAAGACACTTAACAGAAATAGAAAATGATGGCACATACGGCAATCACCACTCCCCAAGACCAGGCAGCATGGCTAGGCAGAACAGGTTCGTCACAGCACCTCTCCTTATCTACTCCAGGCAACACATCATCAATCACTCTCACTCCTTGCTTCTTGTTCAAGGTGGTCAACGTCTCATTCCATGAGGAACGAACAGCCTCAAACCACTCTTCCTTTGTCTTGTACTCTTCGGGATGAAGCACATCAGAGACACACACAGTCAATGTCTGACCAGTTCTCACATGGAGATTAATCTCATCCAAAAGATCCTCCTAAACATGATGGATAACCCAATTACTCACTTTTCCTGTTGCAAGGACACATTGGCAAGGCACTTTTAGGTTATAAGCCACTTCCAAAACACCCGTCTTCAAAGGGAGAGAACCTTCTCCCTTAAACCGATGACCTTCAGGGTATACAACAATACCATTATTTGGACTAGAAATCAAACCAAGCCTTAATACTCACCGAACACTCCATTTCCTTGCAAAGAAGTCAGTAAACCACTGGCGATTGATACCACGCTTACGATGGAAAAATAAAACAAAATTGTAGAGATAACCACAAAAGCAAGGTCCGGGAACTCCAGCAATCACTCCATAACGAGAAAGATAACTAGAACCTCCAGTCATATATCCATCCATGAAGAAATCAGCCCAGGACCGATGATTGGCAAAGAACATGGTCTTTCCCGGCTTAATAGGTTTCGATTGCTTAACAACTGCAATATGAGGCTTGAAGATGTCGGCCACCTAGATAATAAGCCACTTTCACAACATGTACAATCTTGCAAATACTATATCCAGAGCCCTTTCCACGAAGAAGTCCAAGGAAACCATATCTATGTATCATATTCTTTTATCAACTCGACGCAAAACAAACGATATTCACCCACAAGACCGTCAATACTGTTCCTACTGCATTGACACACTTCTGTATACTGAACGCCATAACTTGTTTATCGTTTCTATGATAAAATGTGATGACGTACAGTCTTGACAAAATAGTACTGATTTCAGTCATAGAACCAATTGATTCAACAAACATTTCACACTTAACCACATAACAATTACAGTTCATCCTCATCGTCTCCCTCGTTTCTCTCCCGATCTCTCTTCAACTGAGCTCGGAACTCATC
>JABLTK010002663.1_pt1 | contig 11787 bp, 16 predicted proteins | sample 7160131 | NCBI WGS metagenome assembly JABLTK01 (sample SAMN14651221, study PRJNA627086) | human gut metagenome | isolation source: feces | host: Homo sapiens
CATTGTGTTTGGAAACAATCATTATCTTTAGGAAAGAGGATAAATGAGTCAATTCTTCATCTTGCGTTCCTGAATCTCATAGGCAAGTGTCTGATTGATGATATTGGCAGCAGGTCCAGTGAATTGAATAGGACCAGGGAAACTGTAACAATCATTCAATCTCCATTCTTTTGATTGTTCCACAAACTGTTTGTATGGATATCCATCTAGTTCTACTAAGGCTTTACGAATCACTGGTTCATCCTTTCCATTTCGTCTCTCAATATTCATCATCATCGTAACAGGAACACCTCCAGCACTCCATTCCTCTACTGGCATATCCAGATTACTGATCGTTGACATCATACCATTCAATCCTTCATGAATCAGAATACCTGCGTTGTATCCCAAAGCATAACAGTAGTTCGTATCGAAACAGGAAGGCAAACCACAACGACCTTCATATCCAAAGAAATGACACAACGTATTGAAAGAACCCTCATATTTACCTTCCTTCTTCAACTCCTCCAACTCCTTTTCTACACAGCTCACAATGAACTTCTCTGTCTCAATCTGTGACACCTTCACATTTCCGTGAGAATCTCGGTCCAATGTGAGTTGATTACGAAGAGATTGAGGGAGATATTCGAATAACTCACGAGACTGCGTCTGAAGATGATTCACAATATCACTCTGCTCAGTATGACCAGCTGCAATCACATCATTCAACTCACTGATCAATGCTCCCATCTCTGGAATGAACTCGATCAATCCTTCAGGCAACAGAATCACACCATAGTTCTTTCCAATCTTAGCTCGTTCCACAATCAAATCTACAACCTCTCGTGTGATCTCCTTCACTGACTTCTTCTTTGCTGAGATCTCTTCTCCAATGAATGTGTAGTTAGGATGAGTCTCAAATGCACATTCCATTGTGATGTGAGAGGCAGATCGACCCATCAGACGAACGAAGTGATAATACTTCTGAGCAGATAGAGCATCCACACAAATGTTTCCAATCAATTCTGAGTAGATCTTACATGCCGTGTCGAAACCAAAGGAGATGGGAATATACTCATTCTTCAAATCACCATCAATCGTCTTTGGACATCCAATCACATGTGTACGATGACCTATACTCTTGAAGTACTCAGCCAGTACAGCAGCATTTGTGTTTGAATCATCTCCTCCAATGATAATCAAACCATCCAACTTCAGATCATCACAAACCTTTGCTGACGCTTGGAACTATGTCTCAATCATTCTATTCGACTTTACTTGATCATCACCTTTGATCTTATCACGACCCGATCCAATCATGTCAAATCCACCCATATTACGATATTGATCCATAAACTTGTCATCAATCTTCACATACTTGCCTGTATATACTCCACGAGGTCCATATCGGAATCCATACATATTTCCACCAACCTTCTTCACAAAATCAAAGATTCCAGCGATCACATTGTGACCTCCAGGAGCTTGACCTCCTGATAGAACCACACCAATGTTCATCGGTCTCCATACTTTATTCTCACACACTTCGTATTCTACACGAGGAAGTCCATAAGTATTGGGGAATAGAGCTTGAATCTTCTCTATACCATTACTGTTTCCTCTTTGTATCCATACCATGATCACCTGCAGCACCAAGGGCTTCACAGTTCTTAATACACACATCCTTAGTGAGAATGGATGGAAGAGGAGGAATATACGATCTTCTAAATGTCTGGAGTTCACTCATTTGTTGATAAGTGTTATTCCATTGTCTTTTGATCAGCGCTGCGGAATGTGGTCATTACAAATATACAGAATTCTAATAGCAGATGAATTCGCCATCGTGGATTTGGCTTTTGCTTATCAATTTGAGAATAAACAAAGGATTAATCCAGAATACATCTAGATTAGAGAGTCATTATACATAAAGGATTTAACAAATTCCTCATCGAGTTGTTGTTGATCCATCAACCCTTTCTTAATTTCATCTTCATTCTCGTAGTACATGTCCTGATTGCTTGATTTCAGTCTTGGATACAGATAGTAGAGAAGAAGCATTGTGAAAACCAATGCCACAATCCCAATTCCCCAACTTAACAACAGATTATTCTTCGAAAAGCCACATATAACATATGATAAGGTAGATACAGCAACAACAGTGAGGAGGTATGGTAATTGTGTTTTGAAATGACTCTGAATAGTGCATTCCATTGTTGACACTAGTAGAATGGTAGTCTCAGATAGTAATGAAGCCTGATCACCAAAGACTGCTCCTCCCATAACAGCAGCAAGAGTCGGGATTAACGAGTCAGGAGCTGAAATCATACATATCTTGGCAGCAATTGGAATGAAAATACCAAAACAGCACCAAGCATTTCCTAGAGCAAATGCAGTAACAGAAACAAGAAGGAAAAAGACAACTGGAAGTAGAGCGACAGGGATTTTGAATCGAGTAATGAGTCGACCCAAATACTCACCTGTTCCTAGGAGTTCATTTGTCACTCCACTCATTGTCCAAGCGACAGCAAGAATGATGATTGTGGGAGCCATGTATTGCGCTCCTTCCTTCACACTTTCTATGAAAGCATTGAAGGTCATTTGCTTTCGAGGTACCAAAATAACCATAACACAGACAAGAGTAGCCAGTGTTGACATGCTCAACGACAAAACTGCATCTCCTTCCATAAAAGCTTCGATAATTGACAGAGAACGATTGGTGAAATAGCCTCCAGTACATAGCATAAAAAGGAATGTGAAGCCAATAAGAAGAACAATGGGAATAATCAAATCCCATATACTACCTTCCTTCTCATCCTCACCTTGAGGCGTGAATAAATTCTCTGTGGGATCATTCTTCCTTCCTTTTAATTTTGTAAGTTCTTCATAACGTTTCATGGAACCAAAATCCAGATCGAAACTAACAAGCAACAATACAAACAAGATGATCAACACAGGGTAGAAATCATATGGAATACACTTAATAAAGATTGATAAACCACCTGAAACACCTGCATCCTTGATATTGGAAGCAATAGCAGCTGCCCAGCTAGAGAACGGAACCAGCAAACAAATATTATTAGCAATCGCATGAATGATAAACGCTAGTTTCTCCATAGAGATGCAATTCGATTTGGCAAGTGGTTTGAGTACAGTACTTGTTGTTAAACAATTGAAGTAGTCGTCTACAAAGAAGATCAGAGACATCAGACATGCACTAAATTCAGTTCCTTTTCTAGATTTCACACGTTGAATGGCCCATTGTCCATAGGCTCGGGAGCCTCCAGAATCCTTCATAATAATAATCAGACCTCCAAGGAGTGTGATAAATATAATCATTTCCATTTCTTCTGACATCTTTTCCACTAAGAGCGAAATCACAATTGAGATCGCATTATACCACTGCAAATGTTTCATTGCAGTATAGATAATTGTTCCTGCTAATACACCAGCGAGAAGTGACGAGATGACTTCTTTTGTAATAAAGGCTAGCACGAGAGCAATAATTGGAGGAAGTAGCGACAAGAAACCCGCTTGTACAGGTTCCATTGCAGCAAGCGACCACATAAGAACACAAATATGAAGAGCTGAAATATCCTTATGTGGGAGAGAACGGTATCAGAGTTCGAAACAAACAATCTATTCCTTCTTCTCTTCTGTAACTTGTGATTTCATTGCCTTTGGAAATTTTCGCTTCTTCTGAGATTTTTCTTTCTTTTCCTTCCTTTGAATCTTCATTCTCTTCTATTCTTTAAGAATCAATCCACATTCCTACAAGAAGCGATGTTCGCAGTTGCTTTTCTTCTTTTTGTTTGGTATGAAGCGCGTCAATCACAGCCCACAGCTTTTCTGCTGTATCGTGATCAGTCTTACATAGGGACATTGTATAACTAACGAATCCATTCTTCTTTTGTGGAATGCAATCGACAGAGCACAATTTGTTGAACATCTCCTTTAAACTAGCATCTTTGTTTTCAGCTGCAGCTCTATCAATAAGTAGAAGCATATCCAGATTTGTATTTGATGTTTTCTAGTTTTCATTCTCGTTCCACAGCAAATACAGAGTTTGGATTAAAAAGAGGAGGAAGACTACTAAATATCCCATTTGGACATTTTGTATGATTTGATAATTCCTCTGCTTTGACCTCTTGACCACAATCACAACAATGCATCACCGAATCGGCACATTTCTTCTGATGCTTTGCAGCATTGCATTGGCGAAAGAGCTTTCCACACTTCGAGCACGTGTAGAACATTCGGGTTTGATTTGGGATTCGGCATTTGGGCTCCGAAAGTGCGTATGACCTCTTGGAAACAAACACTCTAAATGACGTGTTCCTTCTTTTCCTTTTTGTGTTTCTTCTCCTTCTCCTTCTGTTTATCATGTTTCTTCTCCTTCTTCTCTTCATGTCTGTGCTTATGCTTCCTCTTTTCCTCTTTCTTTTTGTCCTTTCTGTGTTTCTTCTTCTTCTTCTCTTCATCATAAATTGATACGGGAATTGAAGGAAGTGTTCCAGGATCTTCAGCTCTTTCCCACTTACCTTTCTAATCCTTACGAACTAGGGACAATATATACCTGACTTGCTCGAGCACGCATCCCAAGTCGTCGACCTTTACAAGCAGCAAACAATTCGGCATCTACATATCAATTATATCCACTCTCATACCAGAATAAATTCGAGGGCTCTTTTCCTCTCTGTTAGAATCACTGTCCGAATCTGAGGAAGAATCACTCGAACTCTTACCAATCTTTTTGGCAGCAGAGTCATACGCATCAAACCACCAACATTCGTTCCATCGATTTGCTTGAGCTTCTTTGTATCCAATCTACAGATTACCAAAAACAACACATCGCAACTCCCTCGTCACTTTCTCTCTTCTTCACAACAATACTGCTCTTAATTCCACTACCATCCTTTCCAAGTCCTTTTCCACTGCAAGATTAGGAAAATAGCAAACTACATACTCAGCCCATCCCATTCTTTCCATAAGCTTCTTTCCATAAGTGGGAACATTATGTGATGCAACTGTATTCTGCATTCCAGCCAATCGTTCCATGTGGCGTTTGCTGAGATGTTGGATGTCTGAAATATAATCACCCATCCACTTTATGGTACCAGAACTGGACGACATGATGGGTCGCAAGAATGAATAACAAACATCACTGTGAGACAAAACCACACTATTCTGAATTCGAATCACTGGCAGCTACATCCGAACTTCGCTTTGACAACAGGAAACGGATCATGTTTACAACCACTTCTTGGGCGACAACCTTCTTTAAAGGGGCTACTTCCTCGTCCGTCACAAACCCACCGATTAGTACCCGCGCAAAGATCATTGTAAGGAACTCTTCATCGAGTTGATTCTGATCAGAAAACGTAAGCAGTTTCTGCAAAAACCGTATCAGATAAATGAAGACATTTCGATTTTCCTCCGGAAGCTATATTCAACTTCTCTCTCATTTCCTACCATTGCCAGCAATGTATCAGCGAACTGGTAATTCATATTCTTTGAATATGTCAGATCCTCCAGGTACTCCTCTGGAATGACTGGAGTTCGTAGGGCATTCAGCCATTCTAGCAGACAATTCGCTACAGCATACACACTACATCTCACTCCTTTTCTTCACTCTTACTTCAATTCCATCAGATCTGTTCCTGTATCTACTGCTTCACGGACCACCGCGAGAGTATGATCAGCCGAAGGATCTTTCCACAAGCCCGGTTGGGTCATTCCTTTTTTATACAGGACATCAACCATTGACCAGAGTTCTCGAGGAACTAAACGAACAGGAGGAGCCTGCAGATCAACAGTCTCATTCTCACGAGCTACACATCAGTCATATTGAATTCCTTCACCTGGTCGCATCCGTCGGACTAGTGATGCTAATGACTGGCCGAACGATGTTGGTAAGCAACGACCTGTGAAATGAATGTAGTAATCCCGGTCATTATTCACACGAAAAGCGATCATATCATCCAGGATACCTTGAGCATTCTCCAACTGATGTTCTGCATTCAGATCAAGATCCATTTCAATGGAAATCGACTGAGTTTCTCCAGGAGGAATCACACCAAAAACAGGCTGAATCTTCATAAATGGTGATGAAATACGATTGGAGGCATCACGAGGGAGGAAACGGAAGTACACATTCACATCTCCCACGTTGATAATTCGAATCATATGGTTACGACGAGATGCATATGTCAGCTCTCCAAAGGCAACCTCCGTTTCACTGATAAGAATTTTGGGAATCTGAGCATTCTCACCACATTGAAGTTTCTTTAAGGCTTGTTGACACAAGGCTTCGAATGTTTTCAAGTCATACTGTTTGACAAGGAGTACTGCTCGAGCATACACTGGCTTATGATCCGATGAACCATAGGATCGAACATGATCATATTCAGTTACTCGTACTGTAGATGTCTGCATATCCTGAGGAGGATCCCGCATATAGTAAAGAATACGATCACACCATGCTGGTGCACGAATCTTCTTCCCTGGTCGTTGATCATATTCATTACTGAATCGTAAGTACTTGTATGTAGGTGGAAATGTAACTGATGGTTCGATGAAATCTTTAAAAGCGAATCCAGCACGTTGTGTTACCATTAGCTGATCTTTCTTCAAAAGATACGAATAATCACTCTTTGCATAATCAAAGACTGCTTGAGAAGGAACATCTGTGGTAATTCGATAGTTCAAATCACCTAACTACACATTGAACCAATTCTATTGCTTTCTACCCAAAATACCACATCATGACTGAGGACACTGATTGATTCCTGATTCTGAGAGAAAATTAAATTGTGAAGGATTCTAGGATTCATGATTGCATGTTTGCATACTTGTGATAATCTGCATTCCGTTCTGCAACATTTTCTCGATGAGCAGCCATATGTACACAAACAAAACACATTGTACTGTCATTGATTCGCATTCGAATCCCTGCTCCACCCTTATTACCCATCATCCCAAGGAGTCCTGTAGCTACACTTGAAGCTATTCTTCATTCGTTTGATTCAATCTTACTCATCACTTCCTGAATTGAAGGACGTAAAGAAACACGAGCATATACACATAAAAAGATACCAACGAGAATTCGGAATCCCACACAATAGTACTCATCATTCTGATACTAAGTCTAAATTAAATTCCCTACTTCTGTTCGTTTGGCTTTGTGTAGTGCTGTTTGAATCATATCCAGCCATATCTGAGCACGTTTCTGTGATTGAGATTCCGAGACAACAGTAGAAGCAGTTAAATCAACCATTTCCTCAAGTCCTAAGACAAATAGATCAACATGTTGTTCTCCTCCAGCGTACAACCACGTAGAAATGTCTTCTTCCACCTTCTTACCGTTTACATTCCATGTTCCAATCCACAAATCAAGGCCCAAATACTTTGTATATCTTTGTTCTCTACGAACTTACATCTACTACATGTTATTACTGTTGTTTTGCTGATGAAATGATGTAGTCATCAAAGATTTGACGTCGAATCTATTAATAAACCTCCTAGAAAGGAAATCAGTACATGCTCATTCACTGGATGATTATTTATGATATCATCTTCACATTGGAGCCATTGCTTAGGAAATACACTTGTATCTAGCTCTTTCTTGCGAAGACTAGTGGATCATATCAAATCTCATTTCCTTCTTACAGTACATTAGTATTCATCTGAACAGATTGAATGGCTTATTGGAGCACTTAACAGTATATCTGACCAAAGTGGCAGAAAACTGCCATTCTTTATGCTATATGAAACCTTGACTTTTCTTGACATTCATGAATTCGGAGTCATTTTTGTTATTATATCTCTTTTCATCTAATGTGTTTCAATTGATTTTCTTATCCTCGTCTTTATCTACATGCAATATATCCTGAGTACCACATGATATTGAGACGAATGAACATGATTTATCTCGATTCTCCACATAGATAGGTTGTTAGTAATCGTAAAGATCATTCAATGAAGAAACTCACTATGCAAATGTTCCAATCTACTTCTTTCTGTTGCCGCCGTTTTGGTTCTTGTTGCCTCACTTTTCATTTCTTCTTCCTATGAGCTTATCGTTATCTGTAAAGTACCGGAATGCGAGAAGCCACGTTAGTCTAAAAGAGTCCAATACTGTAGGGGACTTGAAGGCGGAGATTAACGTAGATGTTTTCAGACTTGCATGATTAGGTAGAAATCATATAATCTAAGTGAAAGTCAACAAAGGATTATTGTGGATTGGCGTGAGGTCGTGGATGATTCTCAAACTCTTGCGGATGCCGGCTTTGTGAAGAAATCTAAGATTACTGTACTCTTAAAGAAAGAATTATCGACAAATCCAGAGGATAGTGTTAAGATTGTTGTCGATTACGAGGGAGAGACTTGTGAGTATATAATGCATAAAGAACAGGAATTTACAGATCTGATATGCTTGTTTTTCAAGGTATTTACTTGTCTTTGTGATGAGCGTTAGAATCATGAAACTGTTCAGCGAGGAGATGATGTAAAACTCAAGTTGAAAGGGAAATTGATTAAGCATGAACAACTGATTGGAGATCTTGACAACTATGCTCAACAACCTATTAAATTAACGATTGTGGAACGAGGAGTAGGATATTGAATTTTTGTTCATTATAGGCAAAGAAAGGTAAATCACCTGAAGAGACACATGTTGAAGTAGCTGAGGTGACTCCAAACCGAGAAGAGGTGGAAACTGTACCTGAAGAACCTAAAACGCCAAAGAAGGATAAGAAGAAGGAGAAAGTACCAAAGAAAGAAACTGTGAAGAGTATGAGTATTCTAAGCTTTCTAAAGCATACAAAGAAGTTGGATACTCCTTTACAGAGCGATCCTGGAAATACCGATCCTGAGGAGAAGGAGGACGATTTACCAGCCAAAACAAGTACAAACGAAGTCGATATTATTAAAGAGGCTTCGAGTTCTTCTCATTCGATTGAAGGATTATTAGCTGAATTGAAGGAGCGAATGGAATTGGGATCTAAGGAATCACAGAAACGATTGGAGGCTCTTCATCAGCATGTAAAAGAAATCGTAGTGATGGAAGAAATGAAGACGGAATCAACTAGTCAGTCAAACAACCCTCAAACGGGTCCGATCATCCAATCTGAATCGCTTCCTTCTGAAGTACACTCTCAAGAAGAGGCTGTTATTGAAATGGTCAATGAGTTTGAGGAAACATCGATCATGGATGTAACTCCTCAGATGTTCACAGATTCAACTAAGTTAACCAAGCATATGATTCTTACAGTTAATAAATCGGATCTACTTCCTTCAGAGCTCATTCAACTTCCTCATATGCTTGGGTTTCGCTATATTCACCCAGATACTGATACGAATTCAAAACATGTTCTCTTTGGAATCTGTCATCGTACCAGTAATGTTGTAAATGGTAGAAGACCTTTGGCTCAAGATGAACACGTTGATTATGAAGAAGAGAGTGATGAATCAATGGATGATGAGATTCAGGGAGATGATTGCAATGATACAGAAAGCGAGTCTGGAGATGACATTAATCAACTGGATTATGGAGATGGATTTCTGGCTGAAGAAGATATCAATATTGGAGATGGTAATCTTACTGCAGAGGAAAAGAGTGCTCTCGTATTCCGTAGTGTTAGTGGTAATAAGGGAAAACTTAATCAAGATACCCATATTTCAAGTACACCTTTTGTAGTCTCGAATGCAAATTGCATTGATTTGGGTCTTGATCTAAGGCAATGCAATTGTGTGATTGGAGATCCTGTATTCTTTGAAGGCAAAGTCGAACAGTTGAAGAGTCGGCGTTTGGAAGTGGGGGTTGGTGAGAAATCAGAAGAGAGTGAAACGACTTCGGAACCGTCAAAAAATAAATCAAATAAAAAATTGAATATAAATGATGATATGGTACGAGAGATGTGTACGATGATCCAAGGACAGGCATTCACTATTTCGCAAATCAACGATAAAATGCAAGAGCGATTCCCTGGTCTTCCAAAACGACAGGTTTCACTTCATTAGAATCATTACTAATAGATTGAAGCTAAGTTGCATGAAGTTGCAGAGAAGAAACACCGAATCTGGGTTCTGAGACCAGAGTTCAAGATTGAGACTGCTCCAGTCAACATGGATTCTCTTCTAGCGTCACATTCCTCTATTCCCATTCCAGATGAATCACTGTCGAAGAAACGGCCTTCATATGAGGATACTAAGGTTATCGAGATTCTTGATGCTCGGAGTCGAAGTCATCTGGAGAAGAAGATTCGTATTCAACCAGAACGGATTCCTGATGGAACGATTGTTCATGGAAATATCAGTCAGTCTGCTTTGGCTTTTGATTCTAGTGACAAGGGACCGTCATCTTTTACTGAAGTGGTGTCCTTTGTTTGTTAATTACAAACCATGCTCATTTTAATTCATTTTCAAAACGATTCATGTGGGGGATAAACCAGAATGAAACACAATTACCAAAACGGATTTGGAAATAGAGATTCAAAGGGAAAACTCCTTTATGCAGGATTCATTACCGTATCAAACCGCAGATCAAAAGTTTGAATATAATGACAGTCATTAATTCAATCTTCATGAACAGTCAACTAATTGGATACATTGGTATTGCGACTGCTGTTTTATTCTTTGGAAGCAATTTCATTCCCATCAAGAAATACGAAACAGGAGATGGTATGTTCTTCCAGTTTGTCGTTTGTATTGGTACTTCAATTTGATTCGTACTTATTTTCTAGGTATTTGGGTGATGGGAGCGATTGTAGCCATCATTCGTCAGCAGAATGTATTCAGTCTTTTTGCTATGATTGGAGGTGCTGTTTGGGCTACTGGTAATCTGTGTACGGTTCCAATTGTTAAGTGCATCGGACTAGCACGCGGTCTTCTTGTCTGGGGTGTGACAAACATGATCACTGGATGGTTTGTATCCTTGATGGGACTTTTGGGGCAGCCTCCAGCTCAGATTACGAATCGGTTTATGAACTATCTAGGTGTGATTTTCTGCGTTAGTTGTGTGTTCATCTCTTCATTCATTAAGAATGAGGAGGAAGAGAAGGAAGACATTCCTCGTCGTGTTTCGTCTGTTGGTAACCTCAGCACTGCTGTTATTTCGGTCTCCAATGACCCCGAGCCACTGATTCCTGTCACTGATAATGGAACTAGCTGGGTTGATAGACTCTCTTCATCTCAGAGGAAGCTTGTTGGCTATGGACTGAGTATCTTTGCTGGTCTCATGTATGGTGTGAACTTTGATCCTTGTGATTACGCTTGGCGAAAGTGGTACAAGGACTCATACCAGGCTATGGATATGGAGTTCAGTCAGTTCTGCGGTATTTTGCTCGCTTCGTTCTTCTATCTCTGCTGCTATTGTATTTACAAGAAGAATAAGCCTGATGTGTATGTAAAGTCTATCTTCCCTGGATTCCTCTCTGGGCTCATGTGGGGTATTGCTCAGACTGGCTGGTTCTTTGCTAACGCGTCTCTGGGGCCTGTCATCTCGTTCCCTATCATTTGCTGTGGACCCACTATTGTGTCGAGCATTTGGGGAATGACGTTATACAAGGAAATTACTGGAAAGCGCAATACTATTTTACTTGTTGTCCTTGTGATTGTGATGCTTACTGGTTCTATTCTTGTAGGTTGTTCGAAGAAGTAATTTGGTCTTATCTCTTTTGTTTGTAAGAAACACATCACAACCGCTTGTACGACTGATAAACCACTTACTTCTTCTTCTGGTTGATCTTCTTGTGATAGAAGGCAAGCTCCTCATCCTCAAGAATGTAACCATCAGCACGACCACTCTGACCA
>JABLTK010144115.1_pt1 | contig 11756 bp, 16 predicted proteins | sample 7160131 | NCBI WGS metagenome assembly JABLTK01 (sample SAMN14651221, study PRJNA627086) | human gut metagenome | isolation source: feces | host: Homo sapiens
ACCTGCGACAATGTTTGATGTAAACAAATTGTGTAAATACGACTTATTTCACATATAAAGAACTAAAAAATTGTTTTACAAACAGAAATTAATAATCTATATTGTGATTTCATGATTCACGTGTTACAATAAACTCCATATATACCAAAATTTGACAAATGCAAAGTTATTAAATAAAAATTCAACAATCAAGTTATTCTTGCAGTTGCACTTTAACGCAAAATGCGTAAAAATTAACATGTTTTTGTGGTGAAAAATAATATTGTTTAATTTTTGGAGGTAAGAACACATGAAAAAGACTAGTCAAAAAATATTTTTAAAGGTAATAGCTTTTATACTTGCAATAGTCATCAGTAATTTTGGTTTTTTTGCGAAAGCTTGCGGAGTACCGTTCCCCAAGGGTATATATAGAATCTATAATGTGGCAATTATAGGCAGTGACGTTGATTCTGGTAGAGTTATTGAAGAATCACCTGGCTTTAACAGAAATGTTATAGATGATTTGTGTAAAATAGGTACAAAATTGGAAAACTTTTCTGAAGTTGATATTTTGGGTAGTGACAAAATATCCTTCGCAGGGCGGGAACTACCAAGAGCCAGTATAGTATTCCCCGAACAAAATGCAATATTTTGTTTCTATGATGTGGCAAATCTATACGACTCCGAGGTAATAAGAGAATGTCCGTTTGCTCTTTGCCCCTACACACTTAATCCATCCGAAAACTATGAAGCTTGGGCAACACATATGACACGGCTCAGGGATTTTGTAAAAGCCGGAAATGAGTTGTGTGATCTTAGGTTCCTTAGCATTATAAACGGAGATTACACTGAAGAAATTGCGAAATATAGTGAGCGCATACAACAAATTGCCTGTAAAGATCTTGACATTTATCCATTTCAACAAACTTTAAACACCTTTTGGATGTCTACTGTTGACCCTCTAAAAAATTGTCGAAGTCTTCTTAAATTACTCGTAACATGGGGAGGCAACAGAGAGAATTTACTTAAACAACACACAGGTAAAAATTTTCCAACGATAACACGTTATCCAGAAATGCAACCCTTTTTCTTTCAGGAAGGAGAAGAACATTCAGTGTCTGCTCCACCAATAGTGCCAATTCCAACATCAGTAGTGCCAACTTCGACATCAATCGCTCCGAGAAGTGAATTCACGGAGGAGTCAAAAAAAAAATCCGAACAAATGCCGAGTTACGACGATAGTGACAGTAGCAGTAGCAGTGGCATTGATTGCGACAGGCTGTATATGGATTGCTTCGAATCACGTGGGCCACAATCATTGGCGGAAACCTTCGAAGTAATATTAGTAAAGCTCATGAATCGTCAATACCACAGTTGTGAAATAATAGGGGGCTTTAAAGGAATAAGATTTGAAAAAATAAAATCTGGTGGTGGTTGTTTTCGAGCAAAATTTAAAAAATTTTCAGTTGACTGTGGTAAAAAATATTCTTCACTAGAAGATGCATATAGTGATATTTTTTTAAATTGTGTCGTTTGTGATTCGTTTATAAAGCAATTTAAAAAGTGTGACAGAGAAGGTGTTACATCTGATCAAATAGTAAATGCATTGAGAAGTACTGATATAAAATTTGATAAAAATGGTAGTGCCACAGTGATGTCGGGTAAAGTCATGGTTGCAAAGGAAGAGACGCACGATTCTGACTGTTTGAATCAGTAAGGACATTTAAACAAGTACGGTGAAGACTATGGGCATTCAAAACAGATTTTATTTATAATTAAAAATCGAAAAACAAAAATTAATGGGTAGTGAAAAACGTATGATGAAATTATTCAAAAAAATTTTATTGTCAACTTTTGCAATTGGAGCGTCTATATTTATCGGAAATAATGTATTCGCAGAGAATTACAGAGTTAATATTGCCGTTTTAGGTGACAAGCAAAATGGAAAAACTCAAGTTTTAAGACGTATTTTTGGCCATTCATTTCAGGAAAAGCCCAAACCTTCAGACTGGACATACGGTGCGTGTGGCAGAATAAAACAATATCGTATTGGTGGTGATGTATTTGAATGCAAATACTATGATGCACCGGGCTATCTTGAAAAAGCTGATGCATCTCTTGACCAACAAATCGAAAGTAAAGCCATAAAAGATGCCAATATTGCTCTTATCGTTGTTGATCCCCAACAGAAAGGATGTATACAAAGAAGATTTACAAGTAGCCTTCAAGAAGCATTTGTAAGACACGTAGATCACGTATTTGCAGTGAACCCCGATTGTAAAGTCATTGTAGTAGCAAATAAGAAAGACATGGTAACGAATCCGAAAAAACTAGATGAATATATGTATTTAATAGATTGTTTACGGCATGTCCATGGCTATGACGATGACGATGACGATGACGATGACGATGACGATGACGATGACGATGACGGTTTGAGAGCCGATAGTATATTAGTTTCAGCAAAAACGGGTGAAGGTATTCCTGAGTTGGAAAAAAAAATAGTCGGTTTACTCGGAATTGCAGATAAGACCAAACTAAGTGTTTTTAGCGATGAGTTCAGAGATTGTGCTTGTGGGCATACTCAATTCAATGATAAGTGTGTCAGAGGTTATAGGGGTGATTTTTATTGTACCGAGGCATGTCTCAGATCTGCAGAAGCGGAGCCTTGTTCACGCTCAGATTGTACAAGTAAAGATAAGTTTTTAAGAGTTAGAACCGAAGGTTTTGTAGATCCAAAAACGAACAAAATGTATTGTAGCCATAGGTGTTATCAACTAGATGTAGGTGAACCTTGTGGGTGTTGCTCGTGTAGATGTAATGAAAGGTATCTAAGAGACGAACATCAAGGATTCGTCAGCCGACATACGGATAGAATGTATTGCAATCAAATATGCTATAAACGTGCCGAAGGTACGGTGTGTGATAATAAGGACTGTCATGAAAGATTCGTAGTAGAAGATGGTAGAGATGGTGTAGATTTTTTTACCAACAAAAAAACCGGTAAGAAATATTGCCCAAAGCACAGCAGTGATGCCAATAGTGGTTGTACTTTCCTTTGACATGTTAGGACGGTGTATTATATGATTAAGTTTTTTAGAAAATTTTTAGTGTATGTAATTACTTTTGCAGGTTCACTTTTGATTTCTAACGAAGTTTATGCTCAAACCTATGTTATGAAAATAGCTTTTGTAGGTGATCTCTGTTTAAAAGATCTCGTAGTCGGAAAAATATTTGACGAAAGTCACAGAGTTTTTGAAGATGCTTCTAGCGTGTGTGGAATTAGATTTACGACTCCCATAGACTCGATACTGTATAAATTCAGTACAGGAGCTTTGAACCCAAGCCGACTCAGAGATACAGCATTACACGAATGTGGTTTGATTTTTATGGTTGTTGATTTTTCATCACCAAAAGTAAATTTAAATGATGTACTTATAAAAAATTTTGGGGAAATACGAGATGTTTCGGACGGAAAACAAATTATCCTAATAGCTATGAATACGAGCTATTTGCCCGAGAGTGATCTAAAAAAACTCGATAGTGCACGTGTTGGTTATGGTAAAAACAATTTTGATTACGTACTGACTTCATATGATGAAGAGGACGAGATTTTCAGAAAAAAATTCTTTGAAGTAACAGACAGAATGATAGATTGGAGAAGATTACCACCTTCAGTAGAGAGTAATGTCAATATCATCAATAGGTTAGGTATGCTCAGAATGATGGAGTCAGATCAACTTGACGGAAAATCTTTGATATCAGAAATGATAAGGCAAGACAACGCCAGAATATTCATTGAGCAGCATGTGACAGATTTTGAACGGCGCACTACATCTTTAGAACGAGATATGACTGTTGTAAAAACAGGTGTGGCTAGCATAAGAAGCGACGTAGAAGGTTTGAAATTAACCGTTGATGAATTAAGGCGTGTAAAGTACGAACAAAATCAGATGAACGAATTTATGCAAGCTTTAACGGAATTGAGTTTTTTTATTCGCACAATGTCTGCAACAGGCACATTTAATTCTGATGAAAGCGAACGTGTTCTTGCAAAAGTAAATGCTAGCATCAGCAATTTGAATATACCTCAAGAAGAATGGTCAACCAACGAACCTTGTGCAGATGATGAGATGAAAAATTTACGCAGGCATATGATAGAAATGAAAAGGCGTCTTGCGGAAAACATAGAAGATGTAAATGGCCTAAAAGCACTTACAAAAGGGTTAAAAACTTATATGGATGAGGAGAAAACACTCCATGAGTTGCTTATAGCTGATAGAGTAAAATGGGAAAATCGTGCAATAGAAATTGATAAATTTGCGGACAGCCTTAAGAGAGACGAACAACACTTGGAAGCGATATCTGAAGGCAAGACTAAAGGTTTTATTTGGGAACAATATCAACAATCTGGGTGGTTTGGAAAAATGAGATTACGTACAATGTTTCCATTCATAAAGGATGAATTAAAATTAAAGAGATAAATTAGGATAAGGATGTTAGAATAAAAAAATTGATTTCACCATTGTTAGCACTTGTACTTACTATGAATTTGAATGGTAACTGTTTTGGTCTGATGAGACCCTAAACTAAAAAAATGTAGCGAATGTACAACGAAGTTTAAGGTAATTATGTCAATTATGCCAACAATTTGGGAGATCTGGTGCTGAAAAATTGCAGACACAAGAAATGTTTATGTAAAAAATTAGAGCAAGTTATGTAGAATGGATCGGATGTTATGTAATTTAATGAGGGAGCGTAGTGATTTCAAACTTCAGTTAGACACTACAAACAAAATATTAAAAAGATATAGAGATGGAACTAATTCTTCGCTCCTTTATCCTGTTTCCCAAAGTAAGAAACTATATGAATGTGCACCGACTGTGAGGGAGGATACTAATATCGGCGATAGTTGCGTAGGAGCAAAAATATATATGTGTATGTAATACGCGCGTTCGCATTGTAAACGAATAACTAAAAATAGATAATTTCAAAAATAATGGAGATAAAGACATGGAAATAAAAAAATTAATTTCAACTTTGTTAACGTTTGTAATCGTCATTAGTTCAAAAGGTAACTGTTCGGCTATGTTTTCGAATTCAGGTTATGACTCTGAAGATTCACTAAGTGATATTGTACTTCCGGACCGAGACCCATATTGTGGTGATTTAGATACAGACATAGCAGATGTAGAGCGAAACACACAAAAATTACAGCAATTACGCGAGCAGCTTAGGAGATCTGATGCTGAAATTATAGAACTAAGAACTATTTATGCAAGAAATAAAGGCGAGTTAGATAGAATAAACCAAATGTTATGCGACGCTATTAGAGAACGTGACATCGCCAGAATTCAGGTAGATGAAGCGCACAAAGAACTTAAAAAATGGACAGATGATGTACTATGTACAGACTGCATATGTTTTCGAAATCCTGTTGACGAAGCCAGATCGTTTATAAGTGGTGACGTTAATCGAATACCATCAAGCTTTATTTTACGTAGTAAAAGGTTTTATAAAGGCATGGTGACTGGGATCGTAATAGTGTTGGTAGTTTTAGTAGGAACTTATGTATATGTACATTACATGCGACTTCCTGCCAGTAGTCAATAGATTCGGTATGAGTTCTTTGAAAATATCAGAATAAGTTTACCTTCAAAGAGTGAGAGTGTGTTTTTGTGTGTATAAAACTGCATGACTGCAACTATATCATTGTATCTAAAAAAGTTTTAAGCTTATTTACTCGTTGTATCGTTTTATATCTTTGAGATATTTCACAAAATCAGAGATTTTTGTGGTAATGTATCACTCTTATTTCTCGATTTTCTTCATTCAGTATTGATGACCGTTTTTGATAAATAGTTTCTTCAAAACAATTTAATTCAAATTCACGCATTACATAATTGATTAAAATAAATTTGTATGTTTTAATCGTGTGAAAGTATGTGTCTTCGTTAAAATAATTTGTGAAGAAATGAAATCTTAAATAGCAAGATTTCATTTTTTGTGCTTATTTTTGCTTTTTAATTTTAAATATTTTTAAAAATTACAAACAACAGTAAATAAATTTTCCGAAAATCTCAGATATACTGCGATACAGTTTACATTACTATATGATCTGAAATTTAGCCAAGTAGGCTAAGTACTTTGTTTGCTAAAAAATAATCAAAGAAAGTGCATAATTTATAAAAAAATTAGGTGTTGACGCTTTAAAAGGAAAATTTGTAACGTGACATTTTAAATGTTTTGCAAAAAATAAATTTTGATACATAAATACTTTGCAAATTAGTTTCGCTCTTATGCAGAGTATTTTTTAATATCTGATTTTACGAGCATAGTTTTGCATTTCCGATGTAAAACTATGCGCTTTTTTAAGTTGTATTGAGAACAAGCCTATGAAACGGTGGTTTCTCTACTTTGCAAAATATCCATGGTTACTCGAATTGTTTGAAAAAAATTAAATAATTTGGAGGTTATTGGTTGTGAAAAATCATCGTGACGATATAAAAAACGAAATAGCTTATTTCTATAAAGTAATAGAAAATATGGATTCAAAGGACAATATTAAAAATAAGAGAATATGAAATTTTTCTTAAAAAAATTGTATATGATAATTTTTCAGATGATTTTGATGTGGACGAGCAAGCTACAGAAAATAGTTTATTTGGTTGGATAGAGTTGATTGAAAACGAAAATCTTCACAAAGCGGTTAAAAGTTTATCCACCAAATACCAAATATTCATCAATTACATAGTTAAAGAGTGTAAAACTCAACAAGAGCTTGCTTCAAAGTACGGAATTAATCTATTAAGTGTAAAAAATTGTTTAAGTAAGATACTCAGAATTTTAAAAGATTTGTTGTTCAAAAAATAATTTTTAACTTCGACAAGTTTTGAGTATAAAAAATAACCCCAAAAACCACTTATGTAGGTGGATGGGAAATAAGCACTTTGAAAATTGAATAAAAAGAACCTTAGTAACGATTAAAGCTACTTACACTCAGTCACAGTCCGAGCGTCAAAAAGCCGTCGCAGGCAATGATAGTGGTCTTGCAATTTGCGAGAACGTGAAATTTGTGTGATATTTTACGATTAGGCTGAGATTAAAAAATAAATAAATAATATTGTACAGGCCAGAATTCATACTTATATAACATGAAATTTTCGAGGTGATTAAATGACAAAAGATAAAATTATCTGTGCAAACATTTTTAAAGATTCGGAAGAACAAAAATTAAAAGAAGAGTTTAACAAAAAGTGGGCCAGGCTTATTAATGAATGCAGAAAACAAATTAGTAATCCAAAATTAACATAAAGATAATATTTATAAACTAGTTATACATTCGTTACAACTAAAAAATAGGGCTAATTTGTTTTCATCACTTCGTATAAGAAGGAGAATAAAAACATGACAAAAGTTGCAATATATTGCAGACTTTCGGAGGAGGACAGAGATAAAAGATGTGAATTAGATGATAGTGGAAGTATACAAAACCAAAAATAAATGTTGTGTGAGTATGCCTTGGAACATATTTGGAATATTTATAGCGATGACGATTATTCAGGTGCCGACAGAAGGTGTCCGCAGTTTAATAAATTACTTGAAGATGCCAAAGAAAAAAAGTTTGATATTATAACTTTGTAAAACTCAATCAAGATTTACAGGAGAACTTGAGCTTGTTGAAAAATATATTCATGACTTGTTTCCTATTTGTGGTATAAGATTCATAAGTATAGGCGATAATGCAGATACGGCTAACAAGGGTAACAAAAAATCAAGACAAATCAATGGCCTTGTGAATGAACGGTATCTTGAAGATATGTCTGATAATATAAAAAATGTAATTACAAGCAAAAGAAAAAATGGATTTCATATAGGTGCTTTTGCACTGTACGGTTATAAAAAGGATCCTAATCAAAAAGGTCATCTTATTATTCATGAAGAGGCAGCTAATATAGTAAGAGAAGTGTTTACTTTGTTTTCAAAAGGATATGGCAAAACAGTGATTGCTAGAATGTTGAACGACAAAGGAATACCTAATCCAATTGAATATAAGAGGCTACACGGACTAAGATACAAACAAGCCTAAGATAAAAAACAGTATACTTTAGAAATATTTTGCTATTTCAGATATGCTTGTAAATGAAATTTATATTGGTAATATGGTTCAGGAAAAATATGGGAGTATTTCTTACAAAACCAATCAAAATAAACCGAGACCCAAAGAAGAATGTTTTATCGTAAAAGGAACACATGATGCTATTATAGATAGCGGGCTTTGGGATAAAGTTAAAACTATGGTACAAGAACGAGCAAAATCATTTGTAGTAAGAACAATAGGATTTATTTGCCAAGAAATTAAAATGCATGCACTGTAGATGCACTATGATGTCATCTAAGTGCTTTATTTCGGATGTTCAAATGGGTATGTATCTAAAGATTCTTGTATAGGCTCTTTTATCTCAGTCGAAAGATTGAAAAAAAGCAGTTATAGATGAACTTAAAAAAATGTCAAATGAATTTCTCGATAAAGAAAATTTAGAGAATAATATAGTTATTTCCGATGTGTTAAAAAATCAAAAACAAAATTTAGAAAAAAATTGCATTATGTAATAAAAAAACAGTTGAGTACTCAAAAGATTTATATTTTGATAAAGTCAAAGGCATAATTACAGAATCAGAATATGTAAATTTTTCTCGTGATTTTGTAAGTGAGAAAAAACGACTTGAGACTTTATTTCGGCAGCATCGAAAAAGCATGAACAAAATCAACGAAAGAATGAATGGTAATAATAGTCTTCAAGAGATTATTAAAAAATATACAGATATTGATTGTTTAGACAGAGAAACCATACAAAAACTTGTTGATTATATTTGTATCGGAAAGCGTGTTGAGGATTCAAGAGATGTCCCTATTGAAATACATTGGAATTTTTAGATTCCAATTTTTAAAATGTTGTATTTACAAGGTTGCAGCAGATGGTACGTTTGTGTAAGAATAACAAATTATAAAAACACTCATAAATGGTTATTTTATGTGATTTACAGTTCGTACAAGCTTTTTGATAGTTATCTTCGTCGCAGATTTTTGGTGGCGAGTCGTCACAGAGACAATTCGCACATAAAATCAACAGCTAAATCAAAATTTCACATCCTGCGATTTCGACCTTCAGGATAACAAAGTTTCGCTAAAAACAAAAATCAATGATAACGAAGTTCATACTAAAAAGATTTTTAGTGCTGACAGTGCCCATATTTATTGGCTTGATTTTTAGAAAAGAATATTGCAGAAAACAATCCGAAGTTTCCTCAGAGTGAAGCACAGTGCCATCGTTGGGCTAAAGATTTCGATTTGATGATTCGCAGAGACAAAATTGATGCCGATGATATTGCTGAGGTAATTGAGTGGTGTCAGAAAGATAGTTTTTGGCGAAGCAATATTTTGTCAGGCAAGAAACTCAGAGAAAAATACCAGCAGCTCAAAATGAAAATGAATTCTACATTTTAAAAATACCACCGAGATATTACTCGATGGTATTTTTCATTATTTACAATAAATTTTAATTGCTTGGCTTATAAATTCAGTTAGCCCTTTTTCATATTTGTCAATATTTTTAGCAAAACGTTCATCTTCGATATACATTTTCGACAGTCCTATGAGGGTGTTGTTAGTGCAATTATAAAAGTGCTCAGATATAAAGTCTTGCCAACATTTTACAATTGCCTGAACTTCCCCAGAATCTGCTCCCTTATCCATTGCATCGGCAAATTTTTTGAAAATTTTATTAATTTCTTCACCAATTTTTTCCCAGTCATCTTTGTTATATTTTGCGGTTTTTATCTCGTATTCTTTATACGCATCTGTATTAGAATATAATTCTTTAGCCTCTTGCTGGTATTGCTTTTGTATTTTTTCAATTTCAGAAAAATCAAATTCTTTAAAACTCATTTTAGTTTCCCCTTTCAATGTTTTATCAACAAGTTTTATTAATTTATTTAATCGATTACGTTTCAAAATTAATAAATCTTTGTGATTTACTAATGCTTTTTTCCTATCAAAAGATGGGCTCTCTATTATAGCTTTTATTTCTTTTAATGGAAAGTCTAATTCTTTAAAAAATAAAATCTGCTGTAAAATTTCTAAGTCTTCATCACTATACAATCTATAACCTGATTCAGAAATCTTGCTTGGTTTAAACAAGCCTATTTTATCATAATGATGAAGCATACGAACAGTCAATCCAGTCAGATCTGAAACCTGTTTTACTGTTTTCATAAAGCAATTCTCCCAACTTTTGATAATTATTTATTCAGAGCTGTCGAATCAAGGCTAAAAATCATGCCGGCATTAATCTTTTAGTCGAGTATTCTTGAGCTCTATTTATATAATAAACTATGACATTATGTTATAGTCAATGCTTTTTTAAAAAATTTTTTTGAGGTGTAATATGAATACTGAAAATGAAATAGCTCAAAGTGAAGAGATGTGTGTTGTGGGTTCAATATTAATTGATGAGAAAGCTTTGGTAAATGTGGTGTATACATTAAAGCCGGAGCATTTTTATTTTGATAAGCTGAAAGATAGTTACAAGGCGATTTTAGAACTGTCGAGTGAAGGAAAACACATTGATTTTATTTCTGTACAAAAAAACTCACAGCTAAAGGAAATTATGACGAAGCACAAATTAAGAGGTTGTTTCTTAATTGTGCTGAGCTTGTTCCGTCTATCAGTCAAATCAAAAATTATGCTGAAACTGTAATTGACAGCTCAAAAGCAAGAAAACTTCAGCAAATCGGAACTCGACTTGCTTTTGATGGTGCTTACGCAGGAAACGCAAACGAAGTTGCGGATGAAGTTTATGGGAGAGCTTTATGACCTGCTCTCCGAGCAAAATAAGAAGCAACTTCAAAGCATGAAAGATGTTAGTTTTCAGGTTTTAGAAAGTTATAGAAATACTGATAAAGATTTATAAAATCACTCGCAGACAGGTTTTTTCAAGCTTGATGAAAAATTAAAAGGAATGTCGGCAGGAAATTTTATAATTTTGACAGCACGTCCAAAAATAGGTAAAACCGCTTTTGCCCTATCGCTAGCCTTGAATGTGGCAAAGTCGGGCAAAACAGTCTATTTTTACAGCATGGAAATAGAAAGCTCTGAAATTTACGAAAGATTACCTTCAAGCATGGTCAAAATCCCGATGAATACGCTCGTTAACATACATTTTCAAGATAAAAAAGGCCGGAGTCTGTCAGAAACGAGGAACTATCAAGAATCGAAAAAGCAATTCAGCACTTAAAAAATTTACCAATAAAAATCGATGATAAACCAAATATTTCAGTGAATGAAATTAGAACTCAGTGCCGGATGATTAAAAACTTAGGAGTAATAGTCGTTGATTACATGCAAATCATGAAGTCCACTATAAAGCACGATAACCGAAATCAAGAAGTCGGAGCAACAAGCCGAGAACTTAAAATTTTAGCGTCTGAGCTGGGGGTTCCAATCTTGTGTTTATCCCAACTTAATCGCACTAATGATGAAGAAAAAAGACTGTCACCATGTGATTTGAGAGATAGTGGAGAAATTGAACAAAACTGTTCAAAGCTAATTTTAATGTGGTGTATAGAAAAAAATTTTAATGAACTTGGATCTGTTCAGTCAAAAACTGTAGGTGTTGATGTGGCTTTAATAAGCATCCCCCAGCCTAGCTGGGGGTATTTCTTTAACGGGCGAAGCCCTGTACTACTAGCCGCCTCTAAAGGAGGCTGATACGGTC